>JAEEGL012932923.1_pt1 | contig 11657 bp, 7 predicted proteins | sample 9134231 | NCBI WGS metagenome assembly JAEEGL01 (sample SAMN16246548, study PRJNA631951) | gut metagenome | biome: gut microbiome; feature: rumen; material: fiber-attached | host: Bos | place: Iran: Karaj | collected 2018-10 | reverse complement strand
TAGAATATCGTATGTCTACTCGAGGGGCTGCGATTAGTATAGCGTAGGACTGAGCAAGACAGTCTGACATCGGTACTATGTCCTGAGGGTCGAAAGACCCAAGTTGGTGTGAGACCAACCTAGCCCCTTTTTATTCGGTTATAGACTAATGGTAGGTCAAAAGAGTTTGGTTCTTTTCGTCCGGGTTCGAATCCTGGTAGCCGAGATAAGTGAAGGATTAATAGCTCAAAAGGGATTCTTAGACCAGAGCGCACCTTAGTGGTAGATAATCCACTAGATTAAAACGCATTGAGTATGCGAATCTTTCTAGCCTTGATAAATCTCGTCTTGGTTAGATAGGGTGGAATAGTTCGATATCGGTGCGAGACCGATTTAATTCTTTGCTTGCCGTTGTTCATTTCTCCATGATATACAGCACGGGTTTTACCCGTGCTGTTTTTTTTTAATTAAACTACTTTTCGACGTTTATATTATAATAGTGACATAACAGGAGGATCAAAGGGATCAATAGAGCGGAGACGCTCGAGTTGGTATGAGGTCCTTCGAAACAAACCAAACCCAGGAGAGAGCGAAACTCCTACCAAAAAACCAAGGAGAAACATATGAAGAAATATGATTATGATCTCGAAATGATTGCCGCTATAAATCATCTGGACTTAGAAGACGAGGACCAGTTGGAACTGGCCAAGGAGGCCCTCGACGACGCCAGCGTCTACGGATGGCGTGGTGGAGTCCCGCAGGCGCGAGCCTGTAGAAATGGGACAACGAGGAACACCCCCTCCTCCAAGGGCGGCAACTTCGGGCCAAGGTAAGCAAACTGAAACTCCCGCTCGCGGTGGGGTTTCGGCCGGGGATAAAAGTCCGGCTCTTTTTTTCTTAATATTAGATAATTGGTTTATATATTAAAACTACTGAGTTCGTACGAACTTATAAACTAGTAAAAGGAGTTTTAGGTTATGTCTGATCGTCCTATTAATTTTGGTATTAATGAATTGATTAAACCTTTGAGTACTATGGATGATATCATGAAAGTGGTAGCTTGTCAGAATGATAAGTTCCTCCAAGAACTTGCAGAAGGTCATTATTTGACAAAGAATGTTGTCTGTGAAAACTGGAAGGTTAAAGTCTATGTAGACAGAACTTCTGAAGCACAGTTTAAAATTCGTGAAACGTCACATAGTCTTGGCGATTCCAGTTTTAAGACGGAATTGTGTACAGAGATTGAGTGTGACTTTGTAAAGGGACTGTTTGGAAAATGTAATATTAAAACCATGAAAGGAGTTAAGATTTTCATCCCATTAGCTATTATAGAAAAATTCAAGGATGGAGATGTGATTCCTAGTCTCACGTGTTTTGATAACAGTCAGAAATTCATTACATACGGAATGAGTCGATGTTACCGTTACACGTTTAAAAACACGCGCATTAAGGTTGTACACGATTGACCTTTAGAAATGAGTACTTTAAAAGTACTCATTTCTTTTTTAATTAAATGATATTACATATAGATATTTATTATTCCGGATTTAAGGAAAGGTAAAACTCTAGAACCACCTTTAAGAGTTCTAGAAAGGAGATTACTATGATTGATAAGGAAAAGGTTAACGAGGTAAAGTCTTCTCTTAAGGAGAAGATTGGAAAGGGTTATATGGCTTTCGCAAGAAGGTCGTATGAGAGCGGCAACATTTGCCTCGACCTTATGGACTTCTGGAAGAAAAGCTGCGGCTGGTACAAAGCTGCAATCATCTTCCGGTTGATCCTTTCTATCGTATGCATCTACGGGTCCGTCGTGCTGTCTACATCAGTAGGATGGTTCTTCCTGTATCTTCTCGGATTCGCGTGCCTTGCTGGCGCGTTGATTTACGGGATTGATACATTGATTCTCAACTGGACCTACGGATCCAGGCGTGAGTTCTACCTCAAGTTTGTCCAAAAGACGTCCGAAGATGGTGACCACGTGAAATCGTGTGAGACACCTGAACATCTCAGGGACTACAAATACCGGGACACTATCGTGGAAGAAAATCACGCAAACGAGAAGAAGAAGAAGGAAGAACCGGTTGACGCCGATGCTACTACAGCTACCACCGAAGAGGAGGAAGAGGAGGAGAAGCATACGGTCGAGATCGAGGCCTAGGTAAAATCCTGATTGGAGGAGGGAGACAATGTCTCCCTCCTTCTTTTTTAATCAAATAGCTTTGCGTATATATATTTTTTATATCGAATTTAAGTGTAAGTAGCTTTAAGCGAAAGCAGCCAGTCATGGTTAGACATAGAGTCTACGTATGTAAAACCCCAAAGGTGTAGCCTACCTTAAAAGGCTAAGGAGATTATCATGGTAACTGCGCAGGAAATCAAGGCACAGGAAATGGCTTTTGTGAAATTGGAAGCGGATGAAGACTATCAGATGCTGATAGGCGACATCCGCAGCTGCGTGAACAACATCAAAGTCACGCAGACAAACAGAATTCGCTCTGCCAACCGCCTTCAGCAGAAGGCCGATGGAACAGCGACGAAAAATGCCAGCGCTGTGGCGAAGATTATCAAGACGTCTGAGTCATTCAGGAAGTTCGCTACGGACCTTCTGAAGAAGATTCTTGGCGTTGAGGATGAGTTCGAAAAGTATCTGAAAAAGATAATTAAGAAACATCCGGTGTACAGTGATTGGCTTTCCAACGTAACGGGAGTCGGACCTGCATTGGCAGGAACGATTCTCAGCGAGTTCCGCCCTGAGCGGATCTATTACGTTGGACAGATGTTCTCCTACAGCGGGATTATCGGCGACACTTCCCGCAAGAAAGGTGTGAAGGCAAACTACAACACCTTCTTGAAAAGTCGCCTCCTCGGCGTGCTCGGAGACTCTTTCCTCAAGGGAGAGTCTGAGTACGCGATATATTACTATCAGTACATGTGCAGGAAACTGAATATGTTCTTGAATGGTGACGAGGAGTACAGGAAGGCGAATCCGCTTGCCCGCATGAACAGGCAGGCAGTTCGCTGGATGGTCCAGCGGTTCGTCAAGGACTACTATGTCGCTTGGCGTACTATCATGGGATTTCCCAATATCAAATCTTATGAGGAGGAGAAGTTGGGAATGGTCCACTGCGGTAACGAGTGGACGAGCTTTGAGACCTACTACAAGGTTGATAAGGCTACCATGAAAAAGAACCGCCGCGTGACCCTTGCGAAACTTGACGAGTTCCACCAGAAGGTGGATGAGCTCAAGATTGCTTGCGGATTCGCAAAGAATCTTGCTGAGCTTAGGGAGACAAATCCCTTCATCAAGAAGCATCCTGAATTGGGTGCGGAAACTTGGACTTACGCAGAAATGCGTAAGTGGAAGGAAGACCACGGCGAAGGTCGTGGTCGCAAGGGTAAGAAATCTGACGAGTACGATGAGTAATCTCGTCTAAGATTTAATAACCAACCTCCGTAAGGGGGTTGGTTATTTTTTGACATTTTAATGTGTTAACACCCAAATTTCTTCATTTATTTAGGAGAAAATTATGAATAAGTTGAGCTCATGTCAAACATATAATGACCTTAAAAAGGGCTTTGTAGACTTAGATAAGATGCTCGGACCAGATTTACCAAAGTATATAATTCCGCAGCAGTTCTACGAAACCTATTTCAATATAATGGCAGTTAAAAAGTATCCTTTAGTTCAGGCTACGATTAAGGCTGCTAAACAAGGTCGTATTAAGTTACTTAACCATTCGGATCCGAAAGATGAATCGATTAAGCATTATGTTATGCCCGATTGTATTTCTTGTATTACAACTCCTCCTAATCCAAATAAACCTACAATTGCATTAGTTAATGCGATTAAGAAAACTGGATATATACGTAACGCTGATAAAGAAGCTGTCGGCCTTAAAGTGAATGAGGTTGCTCTTTATTCTTATCTTCAGACAGGATATGTTGCAACCCTTCTTGCTGAGAAAGATCAAGCTGTTACTAACAACGTCAAACTTCATACTCTCTTAGCAGAGATGTATTCTTCAATGTTTTCTCGTATAATTGACCAGATTTATCCTATTACTGGAGAAGACGGTTCTTATACTAGGCTTTCTTTTTTACTTTGTCTTTTCTATTACCAGTTCATGTGTGGTCTTGATGACGTTACTGCGTTAAAGCTTTCTATGAGAGTAAAGACTGTGGATCCTGCTGAAGTATCAGCTAATTCTAAAGTTTTTGCTTCTGGTAATGTTAAGATGAGTAAGTTTGATGACTTTATCTCGGCATTTATGAGAGAGTTCCCGTTTATTCGTCAGGGAAGCGTTACATTACGTCTTATTATCGGAAAGACTATTAAACAGTATGGTGCTGGAGCTATGTTTACTCTTGAGCATTTCCAGTCTTTCTTGAACATGATTCAGTGTGTTGGTCTTAGGAGTGGAATGTACAATGATGCTATGATAGCCAAGATTGTGCCTTCTAATTTGATTAAGGACGTTGATAAAATACTTCTTCTTATTGGAGAATCGTAATGTCTATTGTTAACTATGAGATAGCCGAGAAAGTGCTAGATGGTATAATTAGCGTTCACGGTACTCGAAGGAATCTTGACGCATCAACTGACGAAAGACGATGTGTCATAGTTACACCAGCAGACTTGGAAACTTATGCTAAAGAATTTAAGTATAATGTTGGAAAAGTCTCTGATGGAAAGAATGTCTTCTTCCCTGAACCAACTATTTATACCAGAATACCAGTCAATATTCATATGATAGAGCAGAATGCTTCTCCTTTAGCTGACGAATACGTCATGACTATTGAAGAAGCTGCTAAAGAAAGACGCTCTTCACTTCAGGTGTGGGTTGATGGAGCCAAGATGCCTGATAGTGAGATTAAGTTTTATCCTACACGGTCTAACGTCGATGTATTTATTCCACATAAGTATTTATCTCCGCTATCTTCTCACGAAGTTATAGTTGAGAAAAAGATGTATGACCAGTTTCCATATATTCACCTTTACTATCAAGCAACTTCAAACCAGACTTTCAGGTTGATGCTTGATGCTGACCAGCTTAAAGCTTTAAATGAGATAAAGGGTTCTATCGAAAAGAACTTCCAAGTTTATGTGAATCGGAAACTTTACAATTCTTCACGTAGGCTTAGTTATTACAATAACTCTATTGAGATTACTCTTAATGTTGAGCTTACTAATAGTGAGCTTGAGATTATTTGTGATCCTTATACTACATTCTATTTCCCGTCTCAGTCTGTGAGATATCAAGATGAAAAGAATGTATATGAAATACCTGAGACTTACATAGATTCTATCCACGGTCCTATTTCTCGTTTTTCTTGCGCATTCTTTACGAATGGTCTTAGAGTGATGAATACTAAGATGGGACAAAAAGGTAGGCTTCATTTCGAGTATGATTCTGAAAGCTATGCTAATAATGCTTTAGCTTTCTATTTATCAGATAGGAATCTCGTTATCGACACTAATCGTATCCTGTATGGAAGCGATTATTCGATGTATAACTTCATCGGAACCGCTGCCGTAACACGTGCTTTACATACTACAGTTAGTGGTAACCGTTTTATTGATGAAGGCGCTGGTAAAGTCTTTGATATCTCAGTTGTAAAGAGTTTAGGTAATTCTAGTGTTAAAGTGTATTTACCTGAGAATATAGACTTCAATGAAGATGGACATCAGAAAATTAGGCTTGGATTTTATACTACACGAGATGTTGGTAACGGTAAATTCTATATAGATTCGAATCTTACAGAAGTTTCACCAGAAGATTTCACGGTTGATAATACTGTAAATCCCGTTGAGATTACAATTACAGCTCCTTCAGCTTATATGGCAGATGGAACTGTAACGCATGGAAAGCTTTACGTTACTTCTTGGTACACTTGGGATGAAGTTTTAAATAATGATGCTACACTCTTTGAAAGGACTACTGTTGAAGCTATCCTTTCTAAATATGAGAGCGTTTATGATAACGAAGTTAAGATAGGTGAAATGCTTAGAAATAGACCATATCTTATGAGAACTTTCTTGGAGAATTATGGCTATAAGACGTACAGTGATAAGATAGAATATAATGGAACCGATCCGTTTGTCTATCTTGGAGTTCCTGACACTATTGATGTGAGTGCTGGAGCTAACTATGATATCACTGTAAACAATAAGCATATTCCAATAGACAAGATTAGAATAATAAAGAAAGACGTTACTGATGTCTTTGAGATTGAAGGTAAAAACTTTGTTAAAGGCGAGAATATAATTTCTATCCAGGTTATAAACAATATGCCTGTCGAGTATTTTAAGTATAAGCCTGAAGAAGTTCAGCTTCTTGATGGTACTCCGATTTTGCAGGTGACTGGATTTACTCACATTGGATATCGTGAAGATAATATTATCATACTTGAAAAGTGTGATGATAAATCAGATCCGGATATCATTTATTTCTTAACAGACTACAATGTCGGTTATAAAGTCTTTAAAGACTGGAAGTTTGCTCCTTATAATGAGGATAATAACGAAGTCAATATAATCTTCGATAGAGTCCCTGAACACGAGTTTATTGTTTACAACAAGAACTTCTCACAGCATATATCATACGTTAAGCCTACGATTCAATCTGTGACTGACGTAATCATTCCTCTTTATATGGGTAATGCTAAGGATCCTATTCCTTTCATTCCTAGAGGTAAAGTATATGTTTATTGTGGGGGTGACAAATATATAGAAGGAGCTGATTATTTCATTAAGACTCCTGAAGATGATCCTTCTGTTGCAGGAAGCTATATTGTTATGAAACGTATTGTTCTTCCTGGAGCTAAGATAGACATATATTTCTCCAACTATAAGACAGAGAATATTTATAAAAAGATTGGGTATTTCTGGAATAACAAGTATGGACTTTTCTATCTCAACGATTTGAAGTATCCTGCTAGTTTGAAGTATCTGAATATTTACGTGAACCAACAAAAGCTTACTGAAAAAGATGTTGATATTCTTTCAGATAAACTTATTCGTGTTCACTCTATGATTGTTCCTATGTATGATTTGGTTGTTGAATCTGCTTTCACTGAAGATAGTTGGGAGCTTCAGCCTTACATACAAGAATACGAGCCTGATAACTTTGAAAAGTATCTTGCCCGTTTGTTCATTGGAGCTAATCCAAATGCTAATGCTTCTGATTTGGAAGGAGCTGAAGATATAAATGAGGTCTATAAGTCTTTTGTAGATACAGTCGATTCTGTTAACAAGAGACCTAACCCAACAGCAAGAGATGACGAATGGTGTCCTCCTGGAATAGGTCCTCACGATGAAGGAAATGTTACAGATGGTAAGGATATCAACACTAGCGTTTTAGTTGGTGATATGTATGTTGTTGGTGCTGATATGGGTAAAGTAGCATCTTGTGCTTTGGATAATGTTGCGTGTGCATGGACACCATGTTATGCAGATGATCCGAGGTTTGATGGTGCTTGTTATTGTGATGGTAAAGAAACCAACAATGAAGACCTCATGAGTAGTATATTGTACCATGGATATATCATATTTGGTTCTAGGAATGGAAACTTGTATGCATTCGGTACGACTACCAATACTTGGTTTAATAAAGATACTTTACCGCTTCTTAATATAGATAAGACTTGGCCTAGGGAATGCTCTATCAACGGATTTATATTTGACCAAGAATCTGATTCGCTTATTATGTATGGTGACGGTGGAAATGTTGATAGATTCAATTGGAAAAAACAGAAATGGGCTGGAGTATATGATGATCCCAATAAGACTACTGAAGATAGCATAGCTTCTAGTGGAGTAATGGGAAATATCTACACCGCATTTATTATCCGTAAGAATCCTTACAATCTTTTGGTTGTTGTTGGAGAAAAAGGAAAAGCAGCTTCTTGTTATGTGAACTGCGATGTTCCTAATGCTTGGATAAAGGGTAATGGAACTGTAGATGCTAGTGGTGGAAAGATTGCTCCGACTATTTACTCGAATGGAGAATATCGTAACTTCAGTACTGTCAGAAGTCACTGTGAGTACTTTGGATATAAGGTTCTTGTTGGAGATGATGGAATTGTTACGTTCTTCAACTATCCGAACTTTGTAAATACTGATGTAATCAATATTTGTGACATGGAAGGTAAGAATAGCCTTAAGCACCACATGAATGATGTGATAGCATTTGACGAGCGTATGATGGTTCTTGGTGGACAAGACGGAAAGATCTCTCACTATGAGGGTGAGAAGATGAAGTGGCATGATTGTGATAGTACCTTAGGAATAACTTCTGATGGTACAATCATGCAACATAACACCATCAATACTATGCAGTTATCTTCCGGAAAGACACATTACATTATATTTGCAGGTGATAACGGAATCGTTTGTTCATATAACATCAAAGTTCATGAACAACCTTATCGTTATGATCCTTGGAAGTCTAGATTCTTAGTATGGTACACTACTCCTGGAAATGCAGAGATTATAGCTACGTGGGATATTCCTCCGCATATTGCTAGAATGTTTGACATGCTCCGTGAGAGTAATGTTGGTAGTGAAGATATTATCTTACGTCATGGTGATGATGACCTTATGGTTGACGTTTCGATGATGGATGAAGATGCATATCCTTGGACTGAAGAGAGAATTAACCGATTCATGGCTCACTTTATCCAAGACCTACCCGAAGGAGATTACTCTATCGACCAAATATACGATTTTTATATGAAATCTAAAGCAAGGTATATGCTTTATGAACGAGACTTGCCTCTTTTAGCTTGTGGAAACCCTGTTGACACCGAAGAGGATTTACTAATAACAAGAAAGGTAGATGAATAATGGATATAAATAAAGGACGATTTGCACCGAATACTCGTTCTTTGTCCTGGTACTATGAACCTGGTGCCAGGGCACCCTATGAAGGGGAAGTCTGTATCGATAGAGCTACTGAGGATATCATAGTCTGGAGAAAGGACGAAAAGGGTATTTGGCATAAGATAAGTCGTACTGCAGCTATCCAGGAAGTGTTGGATGGATATGGAAACAAACATGGCGGTGGATTATTCATTAATGCTATGGCATTCTACCAAGCAGGAATAATCCATCGCTTATTTTTTAATCAGGCTGATGGAACAATTTGGCTTGATGATACTTTAAAATCTTCCTATCGCTATTTTAAGTATTATGCTGTAAAAAGCATTTCAAAAGACATGGGTAAACGTCGTTACGTTACAGGTCTAGTTGATAGCGACGGAACAGATGCTAAAAAAGCATTTATTCCGATTGGAACTGTTGGTAAACTTACCAAAGAATTGTTTCCTGGAACTCAGTACGTAGTTGAGTTTTACGATCATAACGAAGAGCTTCTGTATGACCAGAATTTTATAGCTACATTATCAGAAGTTAAGCCTTTTGATATAGCTTATGAATATAAAAAGATTTCTCCAAATGGAAATGAGATATACGATACTAATACTGTAACTGCTGCTAGGCTTGAGTTTAATCAGATTGATGAGGATGGAAATGCTTACTTGAATGTAGGTCAGAATCCTGATGAACTTATTCCAATTGTAGTTTTAACTCATGCTGATGGACATGAAACTTATTATAGATACGACGAGAAGAGAACTAAGCGCGATTCTTTTGGTGCTGATTTGTTTAGTATCAATTATGATAAGTTCTTTAATTGTAGGAACAAAGAACTTCTTGATAGTAGTGTTCCTGGTGAGTTTAAGTATGAACTTGAATTTTCTTTGGATCCGATTCTTTTTGTTCCTATTGATACTCTCACTGAAGATAAACTCAACGTCAAACACATAATTACTTGGAAGAACAATAAGTTTAATGCTGAGTATAATGACGTTAAAGCTCCTGTAAAGGTTACTGTTGAAAAACAGATGGAGTGGAAAAAACGAGTTTATAAGTCTATAAAGCTTAAGCGTGCTGGTGACACCGAATGGTCTACGATTCCAACTACCGCTTACGTTGTAGACTCTAATAATGAATTTTATGACGATATTTATATAGATTACTCTTATTTTGGAACTGGTAGAAATCAGATTAGCGTGAGCTATACTGAAGAGTCTGATGTAATGTATGTGAATGTGGAACCTTTGAAGGTTAATCTTTCTAAGACAATTTACATAAAGAATAAGCCAGTAATCCATTTGAATAAGTTCTTTGTAGTTGGACGTGTAAATTCGAATAGTGCTAATCCTATCACTCTTGATTTCTTCGGATTGTTCGAAGATGGAAATATTCGAAACATAACCGGCGATATCAGGTATATCAAAAAACCTGCGATTTATGCTTATGGGGAACTTAACGATGTTGCTGTAGAGGTTTATGGTGCTACGTATTCGTTTACAGTATTCTGCTTGAATAAAGACGTTGGAGTTTCTCAGAGAGTTCTTATAAATAAGACTGAAGATAATGAATATAATCTGATGTATGGCTTTAACAATAAAGAGACCCTTCAGTTAGCTTCTCATTCTAATACTGGTGATCGTGTTATATCAGCTTATGATCTTTTAACTTCTGATGATATGAGGAATGTGAATGGAACGATTCCAACTTATCTTAGAGTTAGGAGTATTAGGCTTGGTAAGTATATTTCCGATTTTGTTCAGACTAATGAGTTTACGTTTAAGCCTAAGACACAATCAATCTATCCTATAAAGATAAAAGAAGATACTGTAGTTTCCGATATCGAGAATAGTTTAGGAATACAACAATTTGCAAATTCAGAGAAACTCGAGCATAATCTTAGAGTTATGGTAAATATTAGTGCTGTCAATAAATCTGAGCATACTACTAAGACACTCGGTGAGATTCTTGATAATGGAAGCAAGATATTCTCAAAAGAAGAATATGACAATTTTGAAAATCAAAAGTCTTTTGTGTTCCACACTAAAGATTGTCCTGAAGGTTATGAATTTGTAGGTTATTCCTTGGATGGGTATAATCCTATAGAACCTGAAGAGCGTGAGGAAAAGGTATTACCTAAACGTAGCAGGCGTTTGTTTGCTATATACGATAAAAAGATAGAACTTGAAGATACTATTCCTGAAGGATTTATAGGTTCTTTGGTAGTGTATCAAGTTCAACGAGGTTCCATTTCTAACAATGAGCCTCTCCTTGTGGAAGGATATTATAAAGACTCTGAAGGTAAGATGATTGCCTGTGGAGCCAAAACTTTCTACATAGTTTCCAAAAATACAGTTTAAGGAGTTTAAACTATGGGTGCTTTAACAATGGGTGTAAACCCTTTGTCGAAATTCTACGGTCCTAAAGCCGCTACTCCATACGAGAATTGTCTTGCCATTGGTGATGAGGATGGAGATCTTTATCACGCTCACTGGAATAAAGAGAAGCACGAATGGGAGTGGTTTTCTAGAACTAAAGATATATGGCGGTATTTAAAGAATCTTGAGGCTAGTGGAATCTTTGAAGCTAGTGCAGCTTTTGTGAACAACCGTAAGATTCTGCGTTTCTATTACGACCCTGATAATGGTGTTGTACGTCTTAATCCTGATCTTAGGTTTGACGCTACATATCGCTATTATGCTATTCGTAATATTTCTCGTCAGGCAGATGGTAGTTACTCTTACGTGACTGGTGAGAACCAGGATGATGGAAACATTGTTGCAGTTCTTGTCAATATGGATCTCGT
>JAEEGL012916963.1_pt1 | contig 11657 bp, 8 predicted proteins | sample 9134231 | NCBI WGS metagenome assembly JAEEGL01 (sample SAMN16246548, study PRJNA631951) | gut metagenome | biome: gut microbiome; feature: rumen; material: fiber-attached | host: Bos | place: Iran: Karaj | collected 2018-10 | reverse complement strand
ATCTGTGGTTTGGAGCAAAGGATACCATTTCAAAGAAATATGATCATCATTTCAAGGATGTGTTCGCCGAGATATTTGAGAAGGAATATAAGGAGAAGTTCGATGCGGCCGGTATCGAATTCTTCTATACGCTCATAGACGATATAGTTGCAAGGATAATGCGTTCGGAAGGCGGAATGATATGGGCATGCAAGAATTATGACGGCGATGTTATGAGTGACATGGTATCGAGTGCGTTCGGTTCTCTTGCGATGATGACATCGGTTCTTGTATCGCCGACCGGGGTTTATGAATATGAGGCGGCCCACGGAACGGTTCAGAGGCATTATTACAAGTATCTTAAGGGTGAGGAGACATCAACCAATTCGGTAGCCACTATTTTTGCGTGGACCGGAGCTCTCAGGAAGAGGGGAGAACTTGACGGAATAAGTGAACTTGCCGATTTTGCGGACAGGCTTGAGAGGGCAACGATAGAAACGATAGAATCCGGAAGGATGACCAAGGATCTTGCTCTTATAACGACTCTAAAGGATGTTACGGCATTAAACAGCCTTGATTTCATAAAAGAGATAAGAAAAACATTAGAGTCATATGAGTAAGTAAAACAGCGGGGTATGTCATTGGAAGAGAAGGAAATATCACGGGCCGTCATAAGCAGGCTTCCGAGATATTACAGGTATTTGGGTGAACTGAATGATGAAGGCGTAGAGAGGATATCCTCCCAGGAACTCTCCGAGATGATGAAGGTCACGGCCTCACAGATAAGGCAGGATCTTAATAATTTCGGTGGGTTCGGACAGCAGGGATACGGTTATAACGTCAGGCATCTGTATGATGAGATAGGAAGCATACTCGGTCTGGATAAGAAGCATAATCTTATCCTTATAGGTGCGGGCAATCTCGGGCAGGCGCTGGCGAATTATGTCAATTTTGAAAAACGCGGTTTCATCATAAAGGGTATATTTGATCGTAACGAGGATATCCACGGCAGGGAGATAAGGGGCATAAGAGTACAGCCGATGGAGAATATCGAGCAGTTCATGAAGGAGAACGATGTCGATATAGCAGTGCTGACGATACCCAAGACAGGTGCGGTTAAAATTGCGGAACAACTTGCATCATACGGTATCAGAGGCATATGGAATTTTGCACATATCGATCTCAATCTTCCTGAAAACATAAAAGTTGAGAATGTGCATCTGTCAGAGAGCCTTATGAAGTTATCCTATAAGATGAATGCTTCAGGAAAGGAGAAATAATGGCTATATCCGATGAAAAATTCAGGGAAGCCCTTGGAGATAAGCGCATACCGGTCCTTATACTTGATAATAAATGGCATAAGCTGTTCAAACGGTCGGGTACTACACCCGAAATAGAGAAACTCGAGAAAGAACTTACCGATCTTCTGAAAAGGCAGGGTAAGCTCAACAGCGAGATAAAGGACATAAAGAAGGTTAAGGGCGAGCTTATGAACAATATCGTAAGCAGCATGGATGAGAAGGACAAGGAAGCAGAGAAAAAGGTAAGTGACAGTAAACGCCTTATAAACGAGGCTAATGAAAAGATAGACAGTTATGAGGATGAACTTCTTGAACTCCCTCGTGAGATAGACAGGGTCAACAAGGAACTCATGATCCGGACTATGGCACTGTGCTATGAGACTTTGTCCGAGAACACCGATGAAATAGAAAAGATCGCCGACTGGATACATAATATCAGGATAGAGCTTAAAAAGAACATAATAAGGAAGCAGGAACGCGAGTTTCAGAATGCGGATCTGTATTCTTACATGCATGATATTTTCGGACCCGACGTGATGGAGATCTTCGATATGAGATACGAACCCACGCTTAAGAAACCGGAACCGAAGGAAGAGACCAAAGACAACCAGACTGAGAAGAAGGAGCAGTAAAATGGAGTATATTTTAACTGCCGAAGAAATGAAAAACTGCGATGAGTACACAATAAGGAATTTTCGTGTCCCGTCTGCAGTGCTTATGGAAAGGGCTGCGCTTAAATGCGTAGCCGCTATAATGCATGACAAGTTCAATTTAAAAAGAGTACTTGTCGTATGCGGGAGCGGCAACAACGGTGGAGACGGCTTTGCCATAGCAAGGATACTCCATGAGCGTAAGATCAAGGTGGATATCCTTTTGGCAGGGATGCCCTCGCACATGGGACCCGAGACGAAGATGAACTATGAGAGCTGCCAGAGTTACGGCATACCCATAAGGTCTTCCGTTAAGGATGATGAGTATACTCTTATCATAGATGCCATATTCGGCATAGGTTTGAACCGCAGACTTGAACGCGATACCGCTGCTTTCATCGACGGGATTAATTCGTTCAAGGAAAACGGGGCAAAGATTGTTTCAGTTGACATTCCGTCCGGAGTGAACGCCACGACCGGTGAGATCATGGGAGCCGCAATAAAGGCTGATATGACGGTCACTTTTGCATATTATAAAAAAGGTCTTATGCTTTATCCGGGAATTGAATATGTGGGCAAGCTGATGCTTGCAAATATCGGTATAACAGATGAATCGATGGCAGAGACAAAGCCTTCGTTAAAATGTCTCACAAAAAAGGATCTGTCTGAATCCGGTCTGTTAAAACGTCCGGATCATTCAAATAAAGGAACCTTCGGAAAAGTCCTTATAATCGCCGGAAGCGAGAACATGAGCGGCTGTGCGCTTCTGGCTGCAAGGAGCTGTTTTAAGACCGGCGCAGGAATGGTGAGGATTGTTACCCATAAGAACAATAAGCAGCTGATAAGCGAGAAACTTCCGGAGGCTATTATCGATACTTATGATGATAAGCTTGACCGCAACAAGCTGGCTGAAGCGGTAAAATGGGCCGATGTCACGGCTATCGGTCCGGGGATAGGAAAGGACAGCATAGCCAAGGAACTTTTCGAATTCGCCTTTTTCAAAGCGGCAGGGACTCTTGTGATTGACGCGGATGCCCTTTCGATACTTAAGCAGTATAAGGTCACGCTCAAGAAGGAGACAGGACGGGAGATAATAATCACACCGCATATCGGTGAGTTTGCCAGGTTTGTCGACAGGGATAAAAAAAGCGTGCTTGAAGACATAGTGGGAAATACTGTTGAAGCTGCGAAGACTTATAATCTCACATGCGTAAATAAGGATTCCAGGACTGTTATAGCATCAAAAAACGGAGAATGCTATATTAATACAACGGGAAATAACGGTATGGCGGTTGCCGGTACGGGAGACTGTCTGTTCGGTATCATAGCTGCTCTTCTCGGAAGAGGATTACGCCCGATCGATGCGTCTGTATATGGCTGCTACATACATGGCTATGCAGGAGATCTTGCAGCTGCGAAGACGGGAAAGTCCGGAATGCTCGCAAGTAATCTCATAGATGAGATAAAGACATGTCTGGAGGCGGCGGATGAGTAGAAGAAGAGTTACTGCCGAAATATCCTTAGAGGCAATAGAAAACAATATACGAAGCATGTCAGAGATAATTAAGCCCGGAACACGTATCCTTGCAGTGATCAAGGCTGACGGATACGGACACGGTGCTCTGCAGGTCGCGGTAAGGCTTGAGCAGATGGACTGTGTTTTCGGCTATGCCACCGCTACCGCGGAAGAGGCCTTCAAATTAAGGAATAACGGTATAAGAAAGCCAATACTTGTTCTCGGCTATACATTCCCGGACAACTATGAAGATATGATAAGGCTTGATATCCGTCCCGCGGTGTTCAAAAAAGAGACCGCAAGACAGTTGAGCGAGGCGGCGGCTGCGGTCGGAAGGACATGCAGGATACATATAAAGGTTGATACGGGTATGTCCCGTATAGGAGTCCCCTGTAATGATGAAGGCGTTGAAACCGCTCTTGATATATCGCATTATGACAGGCTTGAAGTGGAAGGGATTTTTACTCATTTTGCGAGGGCGGACGAACCTGATAAGTCATCGGCAGGAAAACAGCTTGAAAGATTCGAATGGTTTCTGGAACAATGTTCCGCGCAGGGATTGGATCCGGAACTTAAGCACTGCTCTAACAGTGCTGCGATCCTTGAGATGCCTGAAGCCAATATGGATCTGGTTCGCGCGGGTATAACGATGTACGGTCTGTGGCCTTCTGGCGAGGAACTTGATGATTCCATAAGGCTTGAGCCTGCCATGTCATTAAAGAGTTCCATAGTTTATATAAAGACGATCGGGAAAGGGACAGAGATAAGTTATGGCGGTATATATACTACCGACAGGAATACGAGAGTCGCAACAGTCCCGGTAGGGTATGCCGACGGGTATCCGAGATCGCTCTCAAACAGGGGATATGTTCTTATAAAGGGTAAAAAGGCACCTATACTCGGGCGGGTCTGCATGGATCAGCTGATGGTAGATGTTACCGATATACCTGAAGCGGAAGAATATGATGAAGTTGTGCTTTTGGGCAATTCGGGAGGTGAGACCATAACCGCCGAAGAACTCGGAGATCTGTCCGGCCGGTTTAATTATGAATTTGTATGTGCCATTTCGGACAGAGTTCCCAGAAAATATATATAGGCCGCGGATACGGCACTGTCAATTAAATGTTGATGATTCGGGCAAATAATGGTACTATGTAAAATAGTGTAAATTTATCAGAAATATATTTAATGAGGTATTTATATGTCAGGACATTCGAAATTCGCCAATATCAAGCATAAGAAAGAGAAGAACGATGCCGCAAAAGGCAAGATATTCACGATAATAGGGAGAGAGATCGCGGTTGCGGTCAAAGAAGGCGGACCGGATCCGAGCAACAATTCCAGACTTCGTGATGTTATAGCAAAGGCAAAGGCAAACAACATGCCCAATGATACAATAGACCGTGGCATTAAAAAGGCTGCCGGAGACGCCAACAGTGTTAATTATGAGTATGTATCTTATGAGGGCTACGGACCTAACGGTATAGCGATCATAGTTGATGCACTTACCGACAACAAGAACCGAACCGCAGCCAATGTAAGAAGTGCGTTTACGAAAGGTAACGGTAATGTCGGCACTCCTGGCTGTGTATCGTTCATGTTTGATAAGAAGGGACAGATCATAGTCGATAAGGAAGAATGTGACATGGATCCCGATGAACTCATGATGGCGGCGCTTGATGCCGGAGCAGAAGATTTTTCGGACGAAGAAGACAGTTACGAGATAATAACGGATCCCGACGGTTTTTCCGATGTCAGACAGGCACTCGAAGATCAGGGTATCCCCATGGCATCAGCCGAAGTTACGATGATCCCTCAGACATGGGTCACTCTTACTGATGAGAATGCAGTCAAGTCTATCCAGAAAACACTGGATCTTCTCGAAGATGACGATGATGTCCAGGCTGTGTATCATAACTGGGATGAGTAATTCGTTACAGCACAAGGTAAGAGAGATCGAGCCGGGACGGTGATGTGACGGATTAAGTGAGGTATAGATATGGACACAATTTCCAATGGACTTACAGGCATGCTGTTTGGCAATGAAGGGTTGATGAAATCATTCAACAAGGACAGATATGCTGAGGCTTTTCATGAGTACTGTGAAAAATATTCGTATATATTTGATGAAATAGATTCGGGTTTTGAGAAAAGTGAAAACGGTGAAGCATATTTAAAGGGCCTCGCGGACGATTTCACGGAGTACGCTCATAAAGAGGAACAGAAGTTAAAGAAAAGGAGTGACAGGGATCATTTCCTTGTTGATCATAATTCCGTTCTGACTGTTTATATGCTTCCTGCTTTTGCGGAAAGAGGAAGTGAGGCCTGTGAGAAACTTGCGGACATGATCGTTGGTTCATGGAACGGAGTTTTCAGGAGATATACCATAAGCCGCGGTACCTTTGCCGAAATTGACGGTGGATTCAAGCGTAAACTGTGTTATATAACCACAGCGGTATGCGAGAGCCTCGGTAAGTCGGATGACTGTTATGAACTTAAGGTTTTAAGGGATTACAGGGATGGTTATCTCATGGGAAGTAAGGATGGGGAAGCGCTCGTCGGAACATACTACGATATCGCACCGACCATCGTAAACCGGATAAATAAGAGAGAGGATTCGGAAGAGGTATACAGCGGGATATTCTACAGATACATAAGCCCGTGCATCTCACTGATCGAAGAAGATAAAAATGAAGAATGCAGGGAGCTTTATTCGAAGATGGTATATTCACTCAGGGAAGAGTATATGAACTGAGAACCGGGATCAAGAGGTAACGGAAAATGAATGATATATATAACAATATTGAGACATTGTGTGTTCAGGCCGGATGGACGCCCAAAACAGGGGAACCCAGAGTCCTGCCCATATATCAGAGTACTACGTTTAAATATGACACATCAGATGCGATGGGTCGTTTGTTCGATCTTGAGGACAGCGGATATTTCTATACCCGTCTGCAGAATCCGACTAATGATTATGTCGCTGAAAAAATACGCGCACTCGAAGGAGGAGTTGCCGCAATGCTCACTTCTTCGGGACAGGCAGCGAACTACTATGCGGTGTTTAACATTGCGGAGGCCGGCGATCATGTTATCATGTCGTCAAAGGTTTACGGGGGTACTTTCAACCTGTTGACCGCTACCATGAAAAAAATGGGAATTGAATGCAGCGTAGTGGATCCCGATGCACCCATTGAGGAGATAAATGCTCTTTTCAAGCCGAACACCAAGTGTGTACTGGCAGAATCTATCGCAAATCCTGCCGTAGTTGTGCTGGATTTTGAAAAGTTTGCAGAGGCTGCGCACTCACACGGAGTTCCGCTCATAGTGGATAATACTTTTCCGACTCCTATAAATTGCAGACCTTTTGAATGGGGTGCGGACATAGTGACACATTCGACAACAAAATATATGGACGGTCATGCAATGTGTGTAGGCGGAGCAATAGTTGACAGCGGCAATTTTGACTGGGAAAAGTATGCGGACAAATATCCGGGACTTACCACTCCGGATGAGTCTTATCACGGTATAGTATACACACAGAAGTTCGGTAAAGCCGCATATATAACAAAGGCGACATCACAGCTGATGCGTGATCTTGGTTCCATTCAGGCACCGCAGAATGCGTTCCTCCTGAATGTGGGTCTTGAGACACTGCATCTGAGAGTTCCCCGTCACTGCGAGAATGCTCTTGCTGTGGCAAAGTATCTAAAATCACATGAAAAGGTAGCCTGGGTTACGTATCCGGGACTTCCCGATGATAAGTATCACGCTCTTGCACAGAAGTATATGCCCAACGGAACCTGCGGAGTGCTCTGCTTTGGTATAAAGGGCGGAAGACAGGCAAGTATAGATTTTATGGATAAACTCAGGCTTATCAGTATAGTAACCCATGTTGCCGATGCAAGGTCATGTGTTCTGCATCCCGCATCTCATACACACCGTCAGATGACGGATGAGCAGCTTCTTGAGGCCGGAGTACAGCCCGATCTGATCAGGTTTTCTGTCGGCATAGAGAATGTGGATGATATTATTGCTGATCTTGAACAGGCACTGGCTTGATGCAGATGTGACGATGATTAAGGGATCATATGGATTCTAAGAATATATTATTTACAAAGATAATAAGTATTGTTTCGCTGGTCGTTCTTGGATATATTTTCTTTATATCCGTATATAATCAGATAATCGTACAAAGCGGAGGGGTATTTTACATTGTTATTTTCGGTGGGATACTTATTCTTGCTTTTGTACTTTTAAGTCTTGTGACCAAGCTCATTGAGATAACAAGGGAGATCAAGGACAATTTCATGTGGAATTTTGTCGAGATACTCCTTTTGTGTAATCTCGCATATCTTTTTTTCGCATTCAGGCTTGCATATAAATCCACTGTACCTGCCGAGGAAACTGTGCTGTACCGTACAGCTCAGCTTATGAGTGAGGGAGAACTCTCGACAAAGGGAATGGATATGTTCAGGCATCTGATAATATTCCCTTCTCAGTATGTATATGCATTTGTGGTATCATTGTTTATTAAGATCTCGGATTCGGGTTCACAGACAATGATCACCGTTAATGCATTTGTTCTCATTCTTACAGCCTTTGTGATGGACAGGGTTGTAAGGAAGATCGCCGGAAGGGCATGCGGTATAATCGCGGCTCTTTGCACGCTGTTCATACCTTCACAGTCTTTTGCGGTATATTCATACAGCGGTGAATTTTTTTTCTGTCTGATACTTCTTCTGTTCATGGATATTTTTCTGCTCCTTTTGAATGCAAAAGAGCAGGAAGGTGGAAAACTACTGGCATTTTATGCTCTGGCAGGTGCGGTTGCTGCACTTTTATGCTTCATAGAGCCTTTAATGCTGATATGCATAATACCTCTTGCCGTGTATCTGTTTAAATGCAGAAAGGAAGAAGGCGAGGACATCATTAAGCCGATCGCTGTCATGGCGGCTGTTACGGTGATAATCCTTGTTTTGTTTACGCTTATCAAATCGGTATCGCTTAATACGGATATAGGCAGTGTCATATCTGGTTCTGTATCGAGGTATCGGCTTACACGAAATCCGGAGACCGAAGAAAAATATACATTCGGTGATGTATTTGAGCATTTTCATGAAAATCTTGATAACCAGAATACAAATGTAAATGATAATTATCATTTTCTTGTAAATGATGAAGGGGAAGCATATACGCAGACACACAATGCATGGTTCTCGCTCGGGACTCAGATGAGCTACATGTTTGTTATTGTTATGTCCATAGCGTGTGCATTTTATATGTTTAAGAGTAAACGGAGTGAAGCGGTTCCCGGGTTTATTTTGTTGCTGGGATGTTTTATTGTTCTTTTCTTCAGATCAGCAGCTGAAAACAGTACGTATTTTCTGTTTGAGATACTGATAATCGTTGCGAGCAGCGGATTATCCTATATGTATATGAACCACCATCCCGAACTTTCGATGCTTACTGACGGGAAGGACGGGGATAAAACAATGGCCAATACTATCGCGGACAGAGATATATCCGAATGGGGTGCGATAGCAAGGGCAAGAGCACTGATATTTGCAGGCAAAGACAATAATGCAGATCAGGCAGCGGTAAACAGCGGAACCGGTAATCGACAGGCTGCACCGGGACAGAATGCTGAGCATAAGCAGACCGGTCAGATATTTGGTGAAGCCAATGTATCGCCGGAGGGATATTTCAGTTTCTTCGCATCAGCACCTCAGAGCGTGCCGGTACAACCCGCTCCGGTACAGGAGAGCATACAGTCTGTTAATGAAGCTCAGTATGGGCAGGAACAGGAAAAGGAATACGCCAATACTGTTACGGAATATACGGAACCCGTATCGGAATATGCGGAGCCTGTTACGGAATATACGGAGCCTGTGAGCGAATACATCGAACCCGTGACCGAATTTGAAGAGCCGGTAAGTGAGTACGAAGAGCCTGTTGAAGAATATGGTGAATCCGTTAAAGAATACCGGGAGCCTGAAAGTGATTATACCGGACAGGTTACGGAATATGAGGAGCCGGCAAGTGAGTATGCCGGACAGGTTACGGAATATGAGGAGCCGGTAAGTGAGTATGCCGGTCAGGTTACGGAGTACGAAGAGAATGTTACCGAGTATGAAGAACCTGCTTTGGAATATGCCGGAGAGGCTGCCGGATACGATGAGTCTGAAAGCGAGTATGCCGGAGAGGTTACGGAGTACGAAGAGAGCGTTACCGAATATGAAGAACCTGCCGTGGAATACGAAGATGCTTTCGTTGAATACGCAGAACCGGTCGGGGAGTATGAAGAGGCAGGAAGCGAGTATGCAGAATCCGCTGCGGAATACGAAGAGCAGGCGGAAGGATATACTGAAGAAGTCTCCTCATATGAAGAACCGGTGAGTGAGTATGCCGAACCCCTGTCGGAATATGAGGAACCTGCAGAGAATAGATCTAATGAAAACAGTGCAAAGACAAGTTATGGGAATGCTGCGCATGCACTGGGCTTCAGTTTCACGAATGATCTGTTCGCCGATATGGGTTACGGACAGGATCCGGATGAAAATGACAACTACGGATATACAGAGATGAAGGAATCGATACAGTCGGGAGCGGTATCCGAAGGGCCTGATATGGAAGAGCCCGAATTCGATATTTTCGGCAATGAAATTCCGTATGAAGAAGAGATACAGCATACGGAAACGGATGATGCACATAAACCGTATTATGCATCGGAGGATGAGGAAGTACAAGACACTCAACAGCTGCCTGCGTATGAATTCGGAGCAAATTATGATCAGGATGTGGATGAATTCAGCTTTGGCGAAGGTATGCCGCAGATGTATACCTTTGAAGAACAGAGAGAAGAAAATAATGTTTTAAATGATGAGACCGGGCAGTATAAGGGAGAAGCTGACGCGCAGGAAAAGTCATTAAAAAAGAAGAAGGTTGTAAAAAAGATAGTAAGACGGGTTGTAAAGAAGCCTCAGGGAGCAGCTCCCGTCAATATCTCGGCGGAATTCCGGCAGGATACGGCTCTTGAAAACATAGCGTCCGGATATGATGATTCATTCGGAACGGTAGAGAATAATCCGGTTCAATCGGAAGGAATGCCGGACCTTATAGTGGAAAACTATCATTCACTGGCGCAGGCGAACGTTCCGGTATCAAGTGATGAGCCGGATATAAGCGAGCTTGTATTTGATGAGGCTGATTCACGGTATAATATCGATGATCTCGGTTCGTGGGGAGAAGACGGAGATGGCGACTCGGATAACGGAGGCAGTTCCGGTTATATCATAGAGATATGATAATTTGATGTTGCAAAAGTGGTGATAATCTAATATAATTCTCTGGTAAGTCATTTGTAGGCTTCCGTGGCTCAGTTGGTAGAGCAACGCATTCGTAATGCGTAGGTCGCCGGTTCGAGTCCGGCCGGGAGCTCTTATGAGAACAGGACAACACGTTGTGTCTGCAGCGATGTTGTCCTTTGCTTTACTTAAAGATACTGCTGTGGTAGAATTAAAAGATGTTTTAACAGGCTGTTTTGAATGGAGGACTTTATGGCTCAGTTATGGGGCGGAAGATTTACTAAAGATACTGACGATCTTGTATATGCATTTAATGCATCGATCCTTTTTGACAGGAAGCTGTATAAGCAGGATATCAGAGGGAGCAAGGTTCATGCCGATATGCTCGCGAAACAGGGGATAATCTCTGATGAGGATAATTCTCTTATACAGAAAGGGCTGGATTCTATCCTTGAAGATATTGAAAATGGTAATATCCTGATAACGGAAGAATATGAAGACATTCACAGCTTTGTTGAGGCAAATCTCATAAAAAGGATAGGTGATGCCGGTAAGAAACTTCATACCGGCAGAAGCCGTAATGATCAGGTTGCCCTGGATATGCGTATGTATACAAGGGATGAGGTTACGGAAACAAGGGATATTGTTTATGAACTTCTTAAGTCTCTTATGGGCCTCATGGAGGAGCATACGGATACGTACATGCCGGGATTTACTCATCTGCAGAAGGCACAGCCTGTGACACTGGCACATCACCTGGGTGCGTATTTTGAGATGTTCAAGCGTGATCTTACCAGGCTTGACGATCTGTTTGAGAGGATGAATTACTGTCCGCTCGGTGCAGGCGCACTTGCCGGAACGACCTTCCCGATCAACCGGAAGCAGACTGCTTCGCTGCTCGATT
>JAEEGL012856615.1_pt1 | contig 11657 bp, 9 predicted proteins | sample 9134231 | NCBI WGS metagenome assembly JAEEGL01 (sample SAMN16246548, study PRJNA631951) | gut metagenome | biome: gut microbiome; feature: rumen; material: fiber-attached | host: Bos | place: Iran: Karaj | collected 2018-10 | reverse complement strand
TTCTGCATCATGTGTTCCATAACCTGCTTGGCACCGGCGGCGATACCGCAAGTGGCCATAGCGACCTTGATCTGCACCAGGCTCTCAGGGTTCTCGGCCTTCTCACGAATGTCGAGATTGTTCTGGAGCTTCTCGCGCATGGCTTTCAGGTCAGCCAAAGATTTAACTTTTGTCATAGATGTGACTTTTTAGGATTAATATTATTATTATTTAACTAATTATCAATAGCATACGCAGGCTTACGCTTGGGTATGACGGGACAAATATACAAAATAAAAATGACATTCTGCCACTTTTAGCAAAATTTTCTCACCAATAATGGTGACCCCTACGGAGGTATGAACTCCGTAGGGGTCTGTATTTGGCTGACTTCTAGTGTTTATCGGATTGCGACAACCTTACGGGCAGGGCGGTCGCCGACTTTGACTATGTAGACGCCGGGAGTTGAAAACTGATGATTGAAAGTTGAAAGTTTTGAGGTGGCCAGCTGGCGTCCAGTGACGTCATAGAGGCTCACGGTTTCGCCGTTGGGATTGTCTACTTTAAGGGTGAGGCCGTCAATCCATAACCGATAGCCCATAACTTCTGCATCTTCGATACCTTGCAGGTAGTCGACTCTAGCGGACATAAGCATGAGAGCGCTGGTGGTGGCGGTGGCGTAGTGATGGAAGGCGAAGCGAACAGGTTGGCCGGCGTAGGGGGTGAGGTCGGCATGTATTTCCCGGTTCTCACCTCTGACGATTTCCTCGTTGGCAAGAATCACCGTGTCGCCAGCGTCGGTAATGGCTACGATGGCCACGCTGTCGCTGTTGATACTGGAGAAGGTGGCAAATACGGAGGTGTTGGCTTCGGGGATGAGGTAAGGGGAGACAAGCCAGTTGTCGATACCTTGCATGCCCGCTGGGGTGGCGGATACCATTACAGACAAGAGCGGGGTCCAAGGAAGTTGGCCGAGGGCGGAGTAGTTTTCCCAGCATTTGAGGTATCCCTCGGCGAATGAAATCTGCCAGGGGAATCGGGTGATAGTGTCGCAGGCGACGGAGTCGAAATAAGCCACGAAGGTGGTATCGGAGGTGAGGTTGATGATGCGGGGATTGTCGGTATTGCCGTCGTTCCACTCGCGGAAGTCATATCCGTTGAAGTCGACGGCCTCGATGGAGACTGTCCCTTCGGGATGGGTGCCGCGTCCGATGACGACGCCGTGGAGGCGATTATCCGCAGTGGCGTCGACATGGTGCATGGGAACCATGGTGCTGGGCAGACCACCGTAGGCGTTGATTTTGCCCCAGCCCCAGTTGTTGTCGCCGGAGGCGGTGATGTTGCCGGTTCGGTGGTCCTGCCGGGCGGTGGAGTGGAGGATGGAGCGCACGTCGCTGACGCTGAGACTGGGGTTCTGCTGCAACCACAGTGCCACAATGCCAGTGGCGGAAGGGGCGGCCATGGAGGTGCCGCGCATGAGGCAGTAGTAGTAGGTCTCGCCGTTGAAGACGGTGGAGTCGAAATTAAGGTTGGCAGGGTAGTAGGACATATAGGGAGTGCTGAAGACGGAGACGATATATTCGCCGGGGGAGCAGATGTCGGGCTTGGTGCGGCCGTCCCAGGTGGGACCGCGCGAAGAGAAGAACGACAAGCCACCCTCATCAGAGGTGGTGAGCGAAGAGGCAAAGCCGTTTTCGTCAGCCCGTGTGTTGCGGGTGGTGTAGCTGCCCACGCAGATGACGGCGTCGCCGTTGGTGCCGACACCGCTAACGGTGTATTCGTTGTCGCCGGCAACGAACTGGGGATCGTTGTAGTTGTCGAGGTCGTGGTTCAAGCTCCAGCAATGGACGTCGGCGGAGTCGGATTTGAGGGTCAGGGAGAAGATGTCGGACATGGGAGCCCTTCCCGACTTAGAGGCGACAACGGCGATCTCGGGTCTTTGGTTTATAGGATTGTTGTGAGAGACGGCTATAAGGCATTGGTATTCTGATGTGTCGGCGGTGAGAGTGAAGGTGTAGACGCTGTCCACGTCGGACGAGATGAAGGGTGTTTCTGCAATGGAATCAAAATGGTTGGCATAGCGATGGTTCAGGGTGAGTTTCAAGCTGAACTGGTCGTCCACGTCGCCCCAGCAGTCGACAATCATCTTGAAGTTATCCTGTGTGGCGTAAGAAGCGTAGGTGCTTATCATCGTGTCGGTGGGGGAGAACTGATGGTGCAGGTGCTCTTTTGTACCTCCTTCGTTGCCGGCAGAGGCCATAAGCACAAGGCTGTCGAGGGTGCCTCCCTGCATATAGTTTTCTGTCATCAAGGTGAAGGCGTCGGTGCCGTCGTGCGGACTGATGATGCTGCCCAGACTCATGTTGATGACGCAGGGTTTTCCTACCGAGCGTGCATATTCATGGATATAGCGGATGCCGTCGAAGATGCCGTCATCCTGCATAGTGGTGCCCACCATCACGATGTCGGCAGCGGGGGCCATACCGCGGTAGCGGCGGCCGTTACCGTCGGGGGCTCCGCAGCCTGCGGCCATGCCGGCAACATGGCTGCCGTGACCTTGGTTAACGCGGTCGGTGACAGCGGCGAGCATCTCCTCGGGAGTGGTAAGCTCGCGGCCGTAGGAGAAGCCCGCGGGAGGATTGCCCGTGGTGTCGAGCTGCTGCCACACGCGCTTGATGCGCAGCGTGGAACCTGTGGTGTCATAGAACGAGGGATGGCCGTAGTAGAGTCCGACGTCGATGACGCCCACCACCACGCCGGTGCCGTCAAAGCCCTGCGGTAGGTTGATGCCGTTGTGGATATAGTCGATGCCCAACTCGTCACGGATGAGGTCGTTGTGGAGCTGCACCTCCCGAGCCAGGTCGATGTAGGAACAGAGACCCGAGGCCACGACTTCGTTGTAGCGCTTCGCAGGAATGTGAGCGGTCATCATATTGCCTACGGTGGAGTTAATCTTCACGCCATAGTTCATCAACGCCTTGATGTCGGCACCTTCGGCGAGGGTGACGAAAGCGTGGATATCCTCTGTCTGGCATTTGCCCTCACGGATTTCGAGGGCTTTGATTGCCGCTTGGGGCGAGAGAAGGGTGTGCTGTGCCTGCAGGGAAATGACACCCGCCAGGAGAGCAGCAAAAAAGATAAACTTTTTCATAATCATAATATTGTACTATAAAATATATCCTTAATAAAGTGCAAAAGTAATAAAATATTTTCATCTAAGTGTATAAGTTTGGAATTTTTTTTCGTATTTTTGCATCTTAAAACGATAGAGATATGAAACGTAATATAGCGGTTTTCTGTGGTTCTTCGATGCCTCACAACCCTAAGATTGTAGCTGCGGCTCGTGAGTTGGGACGGCGTCTCGCCGAAGAGGGGGATGCGTTGGTATACGGAGGTAGCAACCTCGGTCTGATGGGAGTGGTGAGCAGTGCTGCCCTCGAGGCTGGCGGACATGTGATAGGGGTGATTCCCACGCTCTTCAGCGAAGATATCATCCGCTCGCAGACGGTCAGCGAGTTGGTGCGTGTCGGCACCATGGCTGAGCGCAAGGAGCGCATCCTGGCGGCCTGCGACGCCTTTATAGCCCTGCCGGGCGGCATCGGCACCATCGACGAGGTGTCGGAGGTGATGGTGATGAACCAGTTGCAGATAGTGGATGGACAACGGATGCTCGACGGCAGCTATAAGACTAAGCCGATGATATTACTAAACATCGACGGCTACTATGACCCCTTCCTCGAACAGATGCGGGTGGTCAAAGAGGAAGGCTTGATGCGCTCGGATGCCGGACTGGTGGCCGCCGCTTCTGTCGAGGAGGTGCTATGCCACATTTGCTGAGCAAGAGCAAGTATATCCGTGGGCTGCAGTGCGACAGAGCGCTGTGGTTGGATGTCTATAACCCGCGCATCGCACGCTACAGTGTCGAGCAGATGCGCCGCTTCGACCGCGGTCGCGAGTTCGAGTATGCTTTCAAAGACACTTTCCCCAACGGTATCGATATCAGTGTGGAACTGAAGCGCAACGTCGATGCCTATCCTTCGTTGACCGCTCAATTTTTGGATAGGGAAGAGGAGGTGGATTTATTTGAGGCGGGATTCCTCTATGACGACGTGCTGGTACTTGCCGACGTGGTGCATCGCAACAACGACGGAAGCCTTGATATCTACGAGGTGAAGAGCGGCAATGCGATCAGCGACACCTATAAACGTGACGCCGCCTTGCAGCATTATGTAATCTCGCATTGCCGTGAAATCAATAGATTCTCACTCGTTTTCAACGATGGAAACGGTGGTTTCCTAAAAGAAAATCTCACAGAGGAACTGGAATCCCGACACAACGAGATAGCCCGCAATATTGCGGCAATGAAGGAAATATTAGCTCACGGAGAACCTGCCACCCCGACAGGGCAGCACTGCCTCGAGCCTTATGCCTGTCCCTATCAACACTACTGTGCCCAAGGGGTGAGGCAGATGTCACTGTTTTGATTTACTCCACCGGGAAAGCGATCTCGCGCTCGATGACCTGGTAGGGCACGTTGTTGCGGTAAATGGTCTGGCGCACCCAGTTGTCGTCCTCATCGTATTCGTAGACGTAGGAGTGCTTCCAGTTGAGGTGCTCATCGTAGTTGAACGAGCTGATTTCTATTACGTTGTCGTGGTCGTCGTAGTAGTAGGTGGTGAGGGCCGAGAGGAACTCGTCGGCATCGTAGAAGCGCCACTCGATGCGGTTGCCGCGGGCGTCATATTTGTACAGGTAGTGCTGCATCAACTCGCCGTCGCGGTTGTAGAACTCCATCTCGGTGCAGTTGCCCTTCTGGTCGTATTTGTACTTACGCAGTTCGGTCATCTGGCCGTCCTGGTCGAAGCTCTGCTCCTCCATCATCTGGCCGCCGACGAACTTGGAACTCTCTTTCTTGGTCATCTGGTTGCCGAGGTACACGGTGCGCTCCACGCGGTTGCCGTCCTTGTCGTTGAGGTAGGCGGTGCGGCCGGTGAGCATCTTCTCGCGGTTGTACTCGTTCCAGCCGAGGCTGTAGCCGTTGACATCGAAGAAGTAGCTGTACCAGGTATATTCGTTGGACTTGGTGCGGAACTTGTCGGCGAAATTGCCGCGTTTGTCGAAGGTGATGCTGTCAATGCAGATAAGCTGACGGCCACCGTCTTTGCCGCTATGGAGGTTGTAGGTGTACTCAATGACATAGATGGCGTTGCCGTGAATTCCCATCTCGCTGCGCGAGTTCTTGCGAGTCTTGGGATTTGCTGCAAAAGACGCTCCTGCAATGAGCAGAGCCATCATGAGGGCGATATTTTTCTTCATTTTTTTCGTTGTTTTCAAAATGCAAAGATACAAAACTTTTTCTATAACGGCGATTTTTATTTTTTATTGCCGACGAAGATATTATTTTCTGTTTCGTCGTAGGAAGAAGAGCACGCCGAGTGCGGCGGTGAGCACGGCGGCGATGGCGTAGCCGACGGGGTGGGGAAGGACCGAGCCGAGGCCTTCCTTCTGAGCCACGAAGAGGAAGCTGATGGTCACCATGCTCATGAAGAGGGCGGGAATCAGAGAGATGAGATACCACATCTTTCCGGGATGCAGCTTGCTGAGGAACACCGTGACGGCCCACAGCGTCACCATGGCCAGCACCTGGTTGGCCCAGGAGAAGTAGCGCCAGATGACGTCGAAACCTGCAGGGTTGACGAGGGAGAAAATGAGTAAGGCGGCGGCGAGCACGAAGACAGGTAGGGCGACATAGAGGCGTTTCATGATGGGCTTCTGGTCCACATGCATGAAGTCCGCCACGATGAGTCGTGCCGACCGTAGGGCAGTGTCACCGCTGGTGACGGCGGCACTCACCACGCCGAGGATGGTGATGAAGGCGATGATTCCCGGGAACCACTGGTTGGCGATGACGCCCACCATGGCTGCGCCGCTCTTGCCGAAGCAGATCTCGGGATGGTCGTGGAAGAAATAGGCGGCGGCGGCGGCCCAGATGAGGGCCACGATGCCTTCGGCAATCATGGCACCGTAGAAGATGGGACGCGCCTGCTTCTCGTTCACCATGCAGCGTGCCATGAGGGGACTCTGCGTGGCGTGGAAGCCACTGATGGCACCGCAGGCGATGCTGATGAACATCATCGGGAAGATGGGGTTGGTCGCGGCAGCAGGATGGCTGTTTTCCAAACCATCCCATACCTCACGCAAGGGCACTCCGTGGGCGATGAAGGCCACCACCAGCGCTACGGCCATGGCCAGCAGCAGGATGCCGAAGATGGGGTATATCTTGCCGATAACCTTGTCGATGGGTAGCATGGTAGCTAGCAGGTAGTAGATGAAGATGAGCACGACCCAGAAATACTGTATCACACTGCTGTCAAGGTGACGCAGTCCTTCGGGGACGAAGATGTCCTGCGTGAGCAGCGTGGCGGGGGTGTTTACGAATACCGCACCCACCAGAATCATCAACACTACGGTGAATCCGCGCATAAACTGCTTCATGCCGTTGCCCAGATATTTTCCGTGGATTTCGGGCAGCGAGGCGCCATCCTGACGGAGGGAGATGAATCCCGCAATGAAGTCGTGCACGGCACCTGCGAGGATGCAACCGAAGACAATCCAAAGGAACGAGGCAGTGCCGAACTGGGCGCCCATGACGGCACCGATAATCGGGCCCACGCCGGCAATATTCAGGAACTGGATAAGGAAGATACGCCACGGTTTCATCGGCACATAATCCACCCCGTCGGGGTGCGCCACGGCGGGTGTGGTGCGGCTGGGGTCGACGCCGATAACGCGCTCTATCAACTTAGAATAGAGCCAGTAGCCAAGTAGCAGAAGTACAACAGATACAATAAATGTTATCATATTTTCGTCCTTAAAAAAACGCTGCAAAAGTACGACTTTTTTTTCAATTTTCATTTTTTTTCGTATTTTTGCAACTTGAATTCTAATATGGGATTTGTCGATGGAACAGGAAGTAATCTCTGAAAACTATATTGATGTAAACAAGGTTCTTGGAGCGAAAGGGGTGAAATTGCCGCGTTTCGTGGAGAAACTTGTGGGACGTCTGCTGCATGTCAAGGACCTCAATAGGGGCATCTATATGAACCGTGACAAGTTCGGCCTCGATTTCGTCTATGCCTTCACCGAGGGCAAGGAAGATTACAATTTGGGGATGAAGGTGAGCTATACGGGCTTGGAGCATGTGCCGCAGGAGGGCTGTCCCATGGTGGTGGGCAACCACCCCCTCGGTGGCCCCGACGGATTGGCACTCATGGGCGCCATCGGCCATAAGCGCACGGACATCCTCTTCCCTGTCACCGACTTCCTCCTCTACCTCCCAGGCTTGCGACAGCTCTTTGTTCCTATCGACAAAGTGAATCGCACTAAGACCCTCGCCAACCTCGAGGAGGCTTTCGCCGGGCAGAACATCCTCCTCTATTACCCCTCCGGTGCTGCTTCGCGTCGCCAGAAAGGGGTTATCAAGGACCTCGAGTGGCACCCCACCTTCATCAAGAAGGCTGTGAAATACCACCGCGACATTGTTCCTGTCTACACCGAGGCACGCAACCGCAATATCTTCTATACAATAGCCAATCTCCGCAAGTGTCTGGGCATCAAGTTCTCCTTCGAGATGGCCCTGCTACCCGCCGAGATGTTCGCCCAGCGCGGCAAGTCGGTGTCCATGACCTTCGGCAAGCCCATCCCTTGGCAGACCTTCGACCGCCGCCACAGCCCCGCCGAGTGGGCCGCGATGATGAGGGACTTTGTATATGAACTAAAAGAGAATCCAAAGGCTGATTTTATATGCAAGATTTAAGTTATATAGCACCGCCAGTGGACCGAGAACTCATCAAGAAGGAGCTCAAGCAGAAGCACTTTCTCCGCATGAGTAACCGCGGCAACAAGGAGATTTATGTCACCACAGCCCACCTCTCGCCCAATATCATGCGGGAGATTGGGCGCCTCCGCGAGCTCAGTTTTGCCGTCGACGGCGGCGGCTCCGGCAAGGAGGTGGATATCGACATGTATGACACCCTCGACGACCCCTACTGCTGCAAGCAGCTCTTTGTGTGGAGCCCCGAGGACGAGGAGATTATCGGTGCCTACCGCTTCATCCACGGCAGCAACATGATGCGTCGCGACGACGGCTCTATCGTCACCCCCACCGCCGACCAGTACCAGTTCAGCGAGCAGTTCATCAACGACTACCTGCCCTATACCGTCGAACTTGGCCGCGCCTTCGTGCAGCCCGCCTATCAGCCTGGCAACAACCTGCGCAAGGGTCTCTACAGCCTCGACAACCTCTGGGACGGACTTGGATGTCTTATCCTTGAGATTCCTGAGACTCGCTATTTCTTCGGCAAGATTACCATGTATGGAGATCTCGACCTCAAGGCACGCGACATGATACTCTATTTCTACCAGAAACACTTCCCCGACCGCGACGGCCTTGTCTGGCCTTACGAGCGTGTCAGCATTCAGACCGACTACAACCAGTTGGTGCGACTCTTCAACGGCCGCAACTATAAGGAGGACTACCAGATTCTGTTGCACGCTGTCCGCGCCTGCGGATGCACCGTACCGCCACTCATCAACTCCTATATGAACCTCACTCCCACCATGCGCTCCTTCGGCACCTGCCCCAACCACCATCTGAAGGGTACTACCGACACCGGTATTCTCATCACCTTGGGCGACCTCTTCCCCGACAAGCGCAAGCGTTACCTCGACAGCTACCAGGATCGCAACCGAAAACTGGATCGCCGCCGTCTCTTCAGCATCAATCCCAAACTGTTGCCTTGGTGGAAGCAGACCAGTGAGGAGGAGCGTGCCGCCATGAAAGAACTGAAGGAACTGAAGACAAAGCAGCGTGAGGTAAGGCAGGAACTGAGGAAAATCAGAAGAAATGGTACGCAGACGACTCGCCTGCGGAAAAAAGATAATGGACAATGAATATCAAGAGTGCTGAGTTTTGCGTGAGTAGTCCGAACTACCGCAAATGTCCAGATGACGGGCGTCCCGAGTACGCCTTCATTGGGAGGAGTAATGTCGGTAAGTCGTCGCTCATCAACATGCTGACGGGCGTCAAAGGATTAGCGAAAACTTCGGGGCGTCCGGGAAAGACGCAGTTGATAAATCATTTCCTCATCAACAAGGAGTGGTATCTTGTGGATCTCCCCGGCTACGGCTATGCCCGAACTTCTAAGTCGTCGCGCGAGAAATGGAGCACCATGATGCGCGACTATTTCCTCCACCGTGAGGCTCTCACCAATGTCTTTGTGCTCATCGACAGTCGCATTCCGCCGCAGCGTATTGACCTCGAATTTATATCCTTCCTTGGCGAGAATGGCATCCCGCTCTCCATTGTTTTTACCAAGACCGACAAAGAGAAACAGCGTGAGGTGATGACCAACATCAAGGCAATGAAGAAGTCCCTCTTGGAGCTTTGGGAAGAGTTGCCGCCGATGTTTCTCACTTCATCGCTCACCGGCTATGGCCGCGAAGCATTGCTCGATAGTATAGAATCCATCAATCAAACACTCATACAGTAAATTATGAATAGATTATTTAGACTCGCAATCTGCGCAAGCATAATTTTCAATTATCTTTCAGTTTCCAATTTAGCTTCCGCTCAGCAGATTTCTGAACTCGAGAGGACTGTCGTGGCTACCCACCAGGAGAGTGTTATGCAGCACGGAATGCTGGCCGTCAGTGTCTATAATATCACGAAGGACAAGCCTGTGTATAACTACAATTCGCAGCTAGGAATGGCGCCGGGATCGGTAAACAAGTTGCTCACCACCGGTGTGGCTTTTGCTCGTTTGGGGAGCGACTTTCGTTTTACCACCCGTCTGGGTATCCGTGGTGTTGTGGACCGTGATGGGGTGCTCCATGGCGATATATATATCATCGGAGGCGGCGACCCGTTGTTGGGCTCTTACCGCTACCGTCAGACGGCCATTGATTCGCTTTTTGAGGGATGGATGCTGGCACTTCAAAAGAAAGGAATCCGCCGTGTCGACGGACGTGTTTGCTACAATCAGAGCATCTTCGACGAGGAGGCTCTACACGACAGCTGGCCTTGGGGCGATGTGGGTAATGCCTATGGTGCCGGCGTTTATGGCCTCAACTTCCACGAGAATATGTACTTCGCCCATTTCGACCCGGGTGCGAAACTTGGCTACCGCGCCACAGCGGTGCGCACCGTACCTAAGAATATCGACGTGAAGGAGGTCTGTGAGGTGACTACGGGTCCTGCCAACTCGGGCGACCAGGTGATTGCCTACGGCAGCCCCACAGCGAACGAACGCATCTACCGAGGCACCGTGCCGCTGGGCAAGAAAGACTTCTCCGTCCGCATCTCGTTGCCCAATCCTGCCAAACAATGTGCCGACCTCTTCGCCTCCTATCTCCGCACCCACGGCATCAGCATCTCGTCGAACTCCATGCAGGTATACGCCCAACCCGACAGTCTGCGCACGGTGCTCGATTACTACAGCAGCGACTACTACACCATCGCGCAGTATACCAATGTCACTAGCAACAACGTCTACGCTGAAGCCATTTTTAAATACCTGGGTTATGCCAAGTATGGGAAGGGAACCTTCGCCAATGCTAGTAAGGCTGTGATGGATTGGCTCAAGGAAAAAAATATAGATGCCGATGGTGTGAAGATGGTCGACGGCAGCGGCCTCTCGCCCATCGACCGTGTTACTACCGATTTCCTCTGCCGCTATCTGGCGGCCTTAAGTCGTGAGCCTTTCTTTGAGAACTTCTACAACACCTTGGCGGTGGCTGGCGAGAACGGCACTGCCAAGAATATCAAGATTTCTGTACCGGGTGTCAGCGTACACATGAAGACCGGCACCATCGGTGGTGTGAAAGCCTATGCCGGTTATGTCGATGCCGCCAACGGCGACCGTCTGGCTTTCGCCATCATCAGTAACGGCCACAGCTGTAAAGGTTCGGTGGCTGGCGAGAAGCTCACCAGAATATTGCAGAAGATAGCGTCGATTTATTGAAAAAATGGGGCTGTTGAAAGCAGCCCCATTTTTTTATCGAATCAGGAAGGAGAACTTATTGAAGTTCTTGAGGGCGATACCGGTGCCACGGGCGACGGCGCGCAGCGGGTCGTCGGCGATATGCACCTGCAGCTTCGTTTTGCTGCTTACGCGCTGGTCGAGACCACGCAGCAGGGCGCCGCCACCGGCCAGGTAGATGCCGTTCTTGTAGATATCGGCGGCCAACTCCGGAGGCGTGTTCGCCAGGGTGTCGAGGATGGCCTGCTCGATGCGCGCCACCGATTTGTCGAGGGCGTGGGCAATCTCCTTATAGTTGACGGACACCTCTTTGGGCAGACCTGTGAGCAGGTCGCGGCCGAGGGTGTGGTAGTCTTCTGGCGGGTCGGCAAGTTCGCTGACAGCGGAGCCGACGGCAATCTTCACCTTCTCGGCCATACGCACACCGATAATCATGTTGTGCTGACGGCGCATGTAATCCACGACATTGTCGTTGAACTCGTCGCCAGCCACCTTGATGGAGGTGTTGCAGACGATGCCTCCGAGGGAGATGACGGCGATTTCGGCGGTGCCGCCTCCGATGTCCACCACCATGTGGCCCTCGGGTTGCAATACGTCGATGCCGATACCGATGGCTGCCGCCATGGGTTCGTGAATCAT
>JAEEGL012491107.1_pt1 | contig 11657 bp, 12 predicted proteins | sample 9134231 | NCBI WGS metagenome assembly JAEEGL01 (sample SAMN16246548, study PRJNA631951) | gut metagenome | biome: gut microbiome; feature: rumen; material: fiber-attached | host: Bos | place: Iran: Karaj | collected 2018-10 | reverse complement strand
TCTCGCGACCCTGGAGAAGATGCTCTGGGGCGGATCGGTAATGCTGATAGTGGACCACATCATCAACGGAGAACTGACCTGGAAGTTCCCCTTCTTCACCGCCCTTGGCGTTGAGGGGGGAGGCGCCGTGATGCTCCGTGAGATGCTCACGGTCGGCCTCCCGATCTCCATCGCTGTCACGCTCTTCTGGGCTGCCTGGTGCTTCCTGAAGGAGCGCCGTACGGCCGCGGCGTAGCGGGGTCAGTGAAAGAAAAAAGCCGGCAGGGAAAACCCCGCCGGCTTTTTCATGCCTGAACGGCGACTGTCAGAACTGCATCGCGAAGGTGAGGCCGGGGGCGGGCTGGAAGCCGCTTGCCGTCTGGACGAGGTCCATTGACGGACGCAGCTGCATCTGCATCGCACGGTTCGAGAGGAGGTCCTGGTTGTACATGTTCCTGACCTTGGCCACCTTCACAGCATCCACGATGCTCCAGATGTCCAGGGCGAGGGTCGCCATACCGATTCCCATAAGCGCGAACGACCACTGCCTTGCGGCCGCTTCGTTCTTGTAGCTTACTATTGTTCCGTTCTCGTCGACATTTACGTTCGCCAATATGTTTGCCGCGCATATGCCGCCGCCGACGGTGCCGACAAGGAGCGAACTTCCGAAGAAGGCGAGACCGCGTCCGGTTTCTCCGCAGATCACCTGTCCGAGTCCGGGAACGAAGAAGGATGCAAATCCTGACCAGCCGGGAGAATACGGGTCGTTGGCCGTGTGTACGTATTCTACGGGGTTGTATATACCCTTGAGTTCATTGTACTTCATCCCGGGTGCTACCTGGGCGGAGAGCATAGTGGCAGTCATCGTGAGGACTGCAAGGATTGAAACAAGTCTTTTCATTGCATGAAATGTTTAACTTGTCAAAGATAGTTGTTTTTTACGAAAAGATGGGTGTTTTATCACTTTTCTGCTCCTCTCAGTCCGTGACGCCCGGCCAGGAATCCGTCCTGAACGGCCAGGCCGGAAGTCCTTCGGAATTGAACAGGTTGCAGACGGGATTCGCGCTCCAGGCGTAACGGACTGCCACCGGATACTTGACTTCGGGAGACGAGACTATTATCTCGTCTCCTGTTATTTTTGCGTCTGCCCAGTGCCAGGCGCGGTCCGGTCCGGCAATCTGGAAGCCGCAGAGTTCGCCTGCCTCCGCCTTGCGCACAAGCTCGGAATCCATTCCGGCCTTGCCGTAGCGCAGCCCGGCATAGGCCCCAGAGGGCCTGACCTCGAGCCCGCCGGCGACGTCACTGAACCCGACGGCGATGCTGCCTTCCAGAATCCTGAACGATGCCATCCTGGGGCCGTTGCAGACGACTTTCCTGCCATAGTCATTTGCCAGCGCCAGCCTGGCGAGCCTGTACCCGACGTCGTATTTGTTCACCGGGTGGATGTCATCGGCTTCTCCTATGTCTATTATGCAGGCCATTCCGGCCTTGTCCACGCTCTGCACGGCCACCGTCTGCGATTCGCGCAGTTCCGCCCAGGTGTCCTCCCCGGGGACCCCGCTGACCTGCCTGAATCCTGCCAGCTGGGTGATGTAGAACGGGAAATCATAGCCCCAGAGGCTTCGCCAGCCGAGTATCAATGATGCCATCAGGTCGCGATATCGGAAAGCCCTGTCCGCGTTGGACTCGCCCTGGTACCATATGGCCCCCTTGATGGCATACGGAGCCAGCGGCCGCAGCATCGCGTTGTATAGCACGGTGGCGAGATTCGGCTCGCGCACGGTGTATTTGGGCATTCCCTTGAAGTCGCAGGACAGCTCCACCTTCCATTCCCCGTCCAAGGGGAGTTTCTGCCCGCCGGGACCCTCCAGGTACATGAGGGCCGCGTCTCCGTAGAGGCCCCCGTTGCCGTGGTCGTCCACGTTGCGTATGCATATCACGGCCCTTCCCTCCTTGACCAGGGCGGCGGGTATGGTGTACTTCCGCGGCTCGCTGTAGATGCGGCCGGAACCCACCTGCACGCCGTTCCAATAGGTTTCGTCGAAGTCGTCCACCGGCCCGAGGCTGAGCGTGAGGTCGTGTCCCGCCCACTCTGCCGGGATGTCGATCTCCCTGCGGAACCAGAAGATGCCGTTGGTCCCCGGCCATACCTTTTGGACGAGGCAGGGGAGCGCGATGGTCTTCCAGGCGCCGTCGTCGAACCCCGTCTGCGCCCAGACCGCTTCACTTCCGGCCAGCCCCGGATCCTTCTTCCCGACCATCTCCAAATAGGACTCCATATGCCTTGCGAAGGCCGCGTTGCGTGCCTGTTCATCGTCCGGCATCACCTTCACCAGATCGAGCTGTATGCCCATCTCGGGGTAATCTGCAAGGGATTCCCGGCCCATCCAGGCTTCTATTACGGTGCCGCCCCAACTGGTATGGAGTATGCCGACGGGCACCTTCAGTTCCTGCATCAGCCTGCGCGCGAAGTACCAGGCCGCGGTGGAGAAATGCGGCAACGTCTCCGGGGAGGAGAGCTCCCATCCGCCGCCGACGGCTTGGAAAAAGTCGCGTTCCACCATCCCGGTGGCGCGGGAGACGGTCAGCATGCGGATGTCCGCCCATTCCGCCGACGCGGCGATATCGTCCTTATAGAATTCCGGGAAGCGCGGGTGCCCGAAGGTGCGCTCCATGTTCGACTGCCCTGATGCCAGCCAGACCTCTCCGACCGCTACGTTGCGCAGGACCACCGGAGTGCCGTCGGATATGGTAAGGGTGTATTTCCTGAAACTGCCTTTCGGGGTGGCGACCGTGACCTTCCAGCGGCCATCCGCGCCGGCTATGGCAGTGATTGTCTTTCTGCTCCAGGACGGCGTGACGCTGACGGTCGCGCCGGGCGCAGCCTTGCCCCATACCGGGGCCTTGGTGTTCTGCTGGAACACCATGTTGTCGCTGAAAAGGGGACAGAGCGTGACCTCTGCGTGGGCGCCCGCGGAAATGGACAGGGCGAGCGCTGCGAGAAGAAGTTTTTTCATATTTGCCAGCTTATGTGCTTGATTCCGGTTAAACGAGAAAAGCCGGCTTCATAAGCCGGCCTTTCCGTTGAATGAACACTATTCGTATCTCTTTTCCTTTGTGCGGGTGAGCTTCTCCTTCATTGCGTCCACACATTCGGTGATTGCATTCTCGAATGTGTCGGCAACGCGCTCGATGACGAGTTCCTCGCCCGGGATGTGAATCTGGAGTTTTGCCTTCTTGCCTTCCTTGACATCGTCGAGGGAGACCTCTGCGGCATTGACGGCGCCTGCGAAGAACTTCTCTACGCGGGCCACCTTCTTCTCGATGAAGGCGTTGAGCTTTTCGCCTGCATCGAACTTGTGAGCATTGATCTTAATGTCCATTTTTACCTCCGTTTTTTGCCCTGGGGTGGGCGTTCTTGTAAACACTCTGCAATCTCTCGATCGTGTTGTGGGTATAGACCTGGGTCGCCGCCAGCGAACTGTGTCCCAGCATTTCCTTGATGGAATTGAGGTCGGCGCCATCCCCCAGGAGCTCCGTGGCTATCGTGTGCCTCAGAACGTGCGGGGATTTGCGCCCTGTTATTCCGGGTTCCTGTCCGAGTTCTTCCTTGATGGCCCTGTCCACGAAAACGGGGTAGAGCCTTCCGCCCTTGCGGGTCCTGAGGAGCGGTTCGTCGGGTCTGTTCCCACTGCCGGTCAAAGAGCTTGCTGCACGTAAATATAATGAAATTTCTTCACAAAGAGAAGGGACGAGTGGAATTTCCCGCATTTTGTCTCCCTTTCCGCGGACGCTCATGACCCGCCTCGAGAAGTCCACCGAGCCGACGTTCAGGCCGATGAGTTCGCTGCGCCGTATGCCGGTGTCGTAGAGTATGCTCACGATCAGCCTGCGCAACCTCCTGTCGTACAGTTCTTCCGCAAGTTTGCCTCCGCCTTCGAGGAGCAGGAGTTCGTCCTCGCCGGCTGCGTGGGATGTGCCGTCGAAGTAACTGCCCATCGCCTCTTCGCGGTAGAACGCCGGCAGCCGCTTTTCCTGCTTCGGCCTGGTCACGAGCCTTACGGGGTTGCTCGGCAGCGCGCCGCCCTTGGTGAGGAAGCGGCAGAATCCGCTCAGCACGCTCAGGTGCAGGTTTACGGTCCTCGCGCTCTCCTTGCGCTCGTCCATCAGATACACTTCGTAGCTGCGTATCATATTGACGGTCAGTACGGAAGCGCATCCGTCGCTGTCCATCATCGCCTTTCCCGCGGCGTCGTCCCCGCCCTCGCAGAACAGGAAGAAATCCTCCAGTACACCGCGGTAGATCTCCACGGTGCGGGCGGAATAGCGCCTGATGGTCCTGATGTATTCTATGTACTGCCCGGCGGTCATATCACAAATATACGTTTAATTCTGCGGATATCCCGAATCGCTCCTGTCAGAGTGCTCTCCAACCACCCCTTTTTGGTATGTTTCGACCGTAAGTGCGCCAGGAACTCCCGATAAATTCTTATATTCGCAAGATAAACAATCTGTACTTATGGCAATAATCCAGTGCAAGGACGTCTTCAAGTGTTTCGGCGAGAAGGTTGCGCTCGACCATCTGAGCCTCTCCATCCCGGAGGGGAAGATCTTCGGCCTGCTCGGACCCAACGGAGCCGGCAAGACGACCCTCATCCGCATCATCAACCGCATCACCATCCCGAATTCCGGGGAGGTGTTTTTCGGCGACCGTCCCATAACCCAGAGGGACGTGGAAAAGATAGGCTATATGCCTGAGGAACGCGGCCTTTACCGCAAGATGAAAGTAGGGGAGCAGGCGATGTATCTCGCCCAGCTCAAGGGAATGAGCGCCCGCGATGCGCAGAAGGCCCTGAAGGAATGGTTCATCCGCTTCGGCATACAGGACTGGTGGGACAAGAAGGTGGAGGAGCTTTCCAAGGGTATGGCCCAGAAGCTCCAGTTCATCACCACGGTGGTCCACAAGCCCTCGCTGATGATACTCGACGAGCCTTTCTCCGGTTTCGACCCGGTCAACGCCGACATCATCCGCAAGGAAGTGCTCAGGCTCAAGGACGAAGGCGCCACGATCATCCTCTCCACCCACGATATGGGCAGCGTGGAGGAACTCTGTGACGAAATCGCCCTCGTGAACCACGGCCGGATAGTCATCACCGGCGGCGTCAACGACATCCGCCGCGAGTATGGCAACAACAACGTCGAACTCGAGTACACCGACGCCGACGGCCGCCACACCGAGGTGCTGCCGCGCGAGACCGACGGGACTTCGACCCTCAAGGCTTTCATTGACAAGGGCGTCCAGATCAATTCCTACAAGGAGCTGATGCCCCGCATGAACGACATTTTCATCAAACTCGTAACTGAAGGGGAGGACAGGAAATGAATCTGCACACAACCGGAATAATCATACGCAGGGAATATCTCAACAAGGTCAAGAAGAAGAGTTTCCTTCTCATCACCTTCCTTTCCCCGATCCTGTTCGCGGCCCTCTGCATCCTGCCGTCCCTCATCATGCTGGGGACCAAGGAAGAGGCCAAGAAGATTGCCGTCGTGGACAAGTCTGGCATAGTGATGCCCGTGCTTGAGGACACCGAGACCATAGACTACACCGACTGCAGCGTCGCGGACGTCGAGAGCCTGAAGGCCGGACTCAAGGAAATGGGCTTCGATGCCGTCCTGAGCATCTCCGAACTGGATTCCACCGGCAGGAGCCTCAAGTCCGAAGTATTCTCCTCAAAACCTCTCGGAGTGGACATGACCGAGAATATCAACCGCAGGATAGACGACGCAGTGGAGGCCTACCGTATAGATTCCTATGGCATCGACGACCTCGGGCAGATTATGAAGGACGTCAAGTCCGACGTTCGCTTGAGGTCCTACACCATCGGTGACGACGGCAAGGAGAGCATCTCCGAGTCCGGGGTGTTCATGATCGTATCCATGATACTCGGAATGATCATATATATGTTCATCGTCCTGTTCGGCGGAATGGTGATGTCCTCGGTCATCGAGGAGAAATCCAGCCGCGTGGTGGAGGTGCTGATCAGTTCCGTCAAGGCCACCGAACTCATGTTCGGCAAGATCATAGGCATAGCGCTTGTCGCCCTCACCCAGTTCATCCTCTGGATAGTGCTCACCGCCGCCATCGTCGGCATAGTGGGCGCTGTCGCGGGCCCCAGCCTCTTCGGAGACGCGGCCAGCGCTACGGAGATGATCCAGACAATGGGAGGCGGGGATGCGGCCGCCCAGGCCATCGCCGCCGCTTCCGAACCGGGGGAGATGCAGGTCATCATGTCTTCTATCGCAAGTATGCCGCTTGTCAAGATACTGGTCTGTTTCCTGATATTCTTCCTGTTCGGATACGTCCTTTATGCATCGCTCTTCGCCGCCATCGGATCGGCAGTGGAGAACGAGGGGGATTCCCAGCAGCTCCAGCTCCCGGTAACCATCCCCCTGCTGCTCGGCTTCTTCATCGCGTTCTATGCGTTCAAGGCGCCTGACAGCGCGCTGGTGTTCTGGGGGTCCATCATCCCGTTCACCTCTCCCATCGTGATGCTCGCGCGCCTGCCGTTCGACGTTCCCGCCTGGCAGCTCATCCTGTCGATCGTACTTCTCATCCTGACCTGTATCGCCTGCGCATGGGCTTCCGCCAAGATCTACAAGGTCGGAATCCTGATGTTCGGCAAGAAATCAACCTGGAAAGATCTCTGGAAATGGTTAAAGCAAAAGTAAGTTTCCTCCTTGGAGCCGTCCTGCTGATTGCCGGATGCGCCCCCAAGCCCACTTCCGTCGGGGACCACGCCGGTTTCACCTGGCAGAAGTTCCTGATGGACGGCAGCCGCACCGGTGTCACGGCGGTCATCGGCACCGACGTCAAGGCCGCGCTCGGATCCGTCGGGGACGGAGTCTATACCGCCCCGAACGGCCGCGTGTTCACTGAAGGCAGCGTGGTCGCCGCTGCAAGCGGGCTTCTCGCCTGCCAGGATACGCTCGCATATCTCAAGGAAGTCGTCGGGCAGTGTCCTACCGGGATGGTCAGGGCCGGCTGCAACAGCCAGATGGCCTCCTGGACCGCGGACGTACTCGCCCGGGGCGTGGAAAGCATCACCGGCAAGAAGGTCGACATGGCAGTCACGAATCTCGGCGGCATCCGTCTGGACATGCCTAAGGGTGACGTGCTGCTGGACGATATCTCTTCGATGTTCCCGTTCAAGAACTACCTCTGCTATGTGGCGCTCAGGGGTTCCGACGTCCGCGCCCTTCTGGAGCAGTTCGCCGCCACCAGGTTCCAGGCGCTCTCCGGCGTCAAGGTGGTCACCGAGGACGGCAAGCTCGTATCCGTCGAGGTCGGGGGCAAGCCGCTGGACGACAAGAAGACCTACGGCGTGGCCACCATCGACTTCCTGCTCGACGGAGGCGACGGCATCAGCGTGGCCCGCAACGCCCGCAATCTCATCATCACCGACGTCAAGGTGCTCGACTGGGTGAAGACCTACCTTTCCGGACTCGCCGCCGAAGGCAAGGGCATAGGATGCCCCGACAGCGTGAGGGTGGAGTTCAGGGGAGAGACCGCAACCGCTAATCCGCTCGGAATATGAAAAAGCTCGCATTGATACTCGGTGCCGTTCTCGTACTGGGAGCCTGCACCCCGAAGCCCCGGCTTGTGATAGTCCACGTGAATGACACCCACAGCCATTTCGAGCCGGAACGCAGCGGCCCGAACACCGGACTCGGCGGCATCATCGAGCGCGCCGCTTTCGTGGATTCCGTCCGCAAGGCCAATCCCGGCAGGACGCTCGTCGTGCACGGCGGAGACTTCGGCCAGGGCACCTCTTATTTCACCGTGCTCGAGGGCGTGGTGGAGACCGAGATGATGAATGCCATAAACTACGACGTCGCCGCGCTGGGCAACCACGAGTTCGACAACGGCATCGAGGCCCTCACCGAAAGGGTGAAGCAGATGAGCACGCCGCTGGTCTGCGCCAATCTGGACCTCGCCCCGTTCGAGCTCGGGAAGTACGTCAAGCCGTACGTCATCCTGGAAAAAGGCAGGATGAAAGTCGGCGTGATAGGACTCACCGCCGACCTGTCCACGAATGTCAGCCGCACCATTTCCTCAAGGATCCAGCAGCTGGATGCCGTGGATGCCGTGAACAAGTGCCTGGATGCCATCCGTGACAGCTGCGACCTGGTGATCCTCCTGTCCCACTACGGCTTCGAGGAAGACAAGGCGCTCGTGCCGCAGACCCGCGGGCTCGACCTCGTGGTCGGCGCCCACTCGCACATCTTCATGGATGCGATGGAGGACCTCGTGGATGCCGACGGACGGACGGTGCCGATGATCACCGACGGCTGCTACGGCAAGGAAGTCGGTGTGGTCAAAGTCTGGTAATCCCTTCAGCAGGCCCCTCAATCAGGGCCCTGCGGGAGTTTCTATACGGCAGCGGGCAAGTTTCGCTGCCGTTTCTTCTTTTATTATGCCGGCCTTCGCCAGCCCCTCCACCGTCCATTCCCCGCGCGGGGTGTTGTCGCGGTAGAGTACGATGGCCTTTGCGGTCTGGAAGTCGCGGATGTACGGGTGCGCCTTCAGTTCATCCGCCGGCAGGCTCCACAGGGCAAATGCCTTCTGTGGCGGCGAGCAGCATATCAGGTCCTTCAGCCCGTCGTATTTCTCCCGGTCGAAGTGCCATATGTCCATCAGCTGCTCCGGGAACGAGTATCCGCCCAGCTCCGCCCTGTAGCTGACCATCCTGGCGGCGAAGTAGCCGCCTATGCCGGGCAGGGTGTCGAATGCCGCGGAATCGGCCTTGTTGATGTCTATCTTCGGGATGCTGATGTACGGCTCCAGTCTCTTGTAGACGGAGTCGGCGACCACGAAGGATTTTGCGAAATCCTCCTTGCGGCGGAACCTGCCGCCTTTAGCACGGTAGTTGACGATGGCAGCTGCCTGCTTTTCGGAAAAACCCAGGCGCATCAGGTCCTCCTGCCCCGCGGTGTTCGGGTCGAAACGGAAGGATTCCACCTTCCGGTGAGCCTGCCGCACCTGTTCCACCGCCGGCGGATGCCTGGCATCTTTCCGGATTACTATATCGCCGCCTTGCGACCGGCCGGGCGTTCGCGGGGTGCCTTCTCCGCCTCCGGCAATGGCAACTGCGGCCCCGTCGCCGGATGGAGCAGGCACCGACTCTTCGCCGTTCTGCGCGAGCAGCCTGCGCGCCAGCGCTTCGTCCACGACATATACGGTGTCCGGACTGTCCCGTCTCAACTGGACGGACAGTTCCGCGGCCCTTTTGACGAAAAGGGCTGATTCAAAACCAATTATAAGGAAAACCAGGCAGACGGTGCCTGCCTTGAAAACGGAGGCGCTATTCTTCCTCGTCCTCCGGTCCGGTTCCTTCTCCACGGTCTCTCTCCTCCATATTTTTATATTTGTTCCGGTGCTCCCTGCGGGCGTCCTGCGGTGCACCGGCGACCACAAGCACTATCTCGCCCTTAGGTTCCACATCCGTGAAATGCGCCAGTACTTCCGTCAGGCTGCCCCTCACGTGTTCTTCATGCAGTTTAGATATTTCCCTTGCCACCGAGCACTCCCGCTCCGGTCCGAATGCCTCGGCCATCTGCTGGAGCGTCTTCACCAGGCGGCGGGGGGACTCGTAGAATACCATCGTCCTCGTCTCCGCGGCAAGTCCGGCGAGCAGGGTCTGGCGGCCTTTCTTCTGGGGCAGGAAGCCCTCGAAACAGAAGCGGTCGCAGGGCAGGCCGGAAGACACTATGGCAGGGATGCAGGCCGTGGCCCCGGGGAGGGTCTGGACGGTGATGCCCTCCTTGGCGCAGGTGCGTGCCAGCAGGAAGCCGGGGTCTGAAATGCCCGGTGTCCCGGCATCGCTGATGAGCGCCACGTTGAGGCCGCCTAGTATCTTCTCCCTTATCATCCCCACGGTCTGGTGCTCGTTGAACTTGTGGTGCGATAGCAGCTTGCCGTGGATGTCATAGTGCTGCAGAAGGACGGAACTGGTGCGGGTGTCCTCGGCGAGGATCAGGTCCGCTTCCCTGAGCACCCGGACGGCCCTGAACGTCATGTCGTCAAGATTCCCGACTGGGGTGGGGACTATGTAGAGAATTCCTTTTTCCATCCTTCCAAGTGATGCCCAAATTTATTATATTTGTCTTCACCAAACACAAAATTAACCATGATTTCCGAAAACCACAAGAGGTCCGGCTGCATCGAGGTAGTCTGCGGCTCTATGTTCTCCGGCAAGACCGAGGAGCTCATCAGGCGCCTTCGCCGCGCTCAGTTCGCAAACCAGAAGATAGCCATTTTCAAGCCGGCCCTTGACAAGAGATATTCCGACGTCGAGGTCGTCTCCCACGATTTCCACAAGATCACTTCCAAGCCCATCGACGATGCGGCCGAGATGCTCGGCATCAAGGACGACATCCAGGTCGTCGGCGTGGACGAGGCCCAGTTCTTCGGGGACAATCTCGTGGAGGTGGCCGAGACCCTTGCCAACAGGGGAGTCCGGGTCATCGTGGCCGGACTCGACACCGACTATCTCGGGAAGCCCTTCGGCCCCATGCCGCGCCTGATGGCGGTCGCCGAGGATGTGCAGAAAGTCCACGCCATCTGCGTGAAATGCGGAAATCTGGCCAACCAGTCGCACCGCCTCTCCAAGAGCAAGGACCTGGTAGTGCTAGGCGAGAAGGATGTCTATGAGCCTCTCTGCCGCGAGTGCTACAACAAGGCCGTAGCGGAAGAATAACGGACTTGGACGGCCTTTCATCCATCTTTGCAAGGAACTGCAGCGTCCGGCGCATCACGCGTCCGGAGGCTTCCGCATTCCTCGATGCCAACCATCGCCTGGGCAGCACCGGAGGCCGTTATTTCTACGGACTCTTCGTGGACCGGACCACCGGGGCCGCCGAGACTCTCCTGCCTCCGGGGACCCTCGTCGCCGTGGCTTCTTTCTCCACGCCGCGCTGCTGGGAGCGCGACGGCCGCCGCATCCGTTCATACGAATGGATACGCTATGCTTCCGTTTCCAGATTCAGGGTGACGGGCGGGATGAGCCGCCTGCTCGCCACTTTCGTGGAGGAGGTCCGCCCGGACGACGTGATGTCCTATGCCGACGTGAGCTGGCCCGACGGGGGAGAGGCCTACCGTACGCTTGGGTTCAAGTCGGAAGGCCTCGTCTCCCGAGGCACTTTCACCTGTGAGAAATTCAGGCTGAGGTTCGACGTCTGATTCCTAGTCCTTAAGGCCCTGGAGGGCTTCACGGACCTTGGCTTCTATCTCTTCGCAGAGCTCGGGATTGTCCTTGAGGAGCTGCTTGACGGATGCGAGGCCCTGGGCGAGTTTCTCGTCGTTGTAGGAGAACCAGGAACCGCTCTTGTGGATGATGTCGAAACCGATGGCAAGGTCGGTGACCTCGGCCACGTGGGATATTCCCTCGCCGTAGACGATGTCGAACTCGGCCTTCTTGAAAGGCGGGGCCATCTTGTTCTTCACGACCTTCACGCGGGTGCGGTTGCCGGTCGCCTCGTCGCCGTCCTTGAGCTGGGTGGTGCGGCGCACGTCGATGCGGACGGACGCGTAGAATTTCAGCGCATTGCCGCCGGTGGTGGTCTCGGGGTTGCCGAACATTATGCCGATCTTCTCGCGCAGCTGGTTGATGAAGATG
>JAEEGL012263054.1_pt1 | contig 11657 bp, 6 predicted proteins | sample 9134231 | NCBI WGS metagenome assembly JAEEGL01 (sample SAMN16246548, study PRJNA631951) | gut metagenome | biome: gut microbiome; feature: rumen; material: fiber-attached | host: Bos | place: Iran: Karaj | collected 2018-10 | reverse complement strand
ATTTTCTCTCTAAGTTGTACTTGAGCCATTGGTTTTTTTGTTGATGCTTTTTCCGATTAATGAGTAATACGCTGCAAAGATACAAATAAGTAAGCGAAAATGCAAATAAATGAGTAATTATATGTGACGATTTTTTTCAACTAATTTCTTGATAGTCTCTACGCTGGCTGCCGTATAATAGCCATCCTCGGGCGTATTCATACAGTAGTCCACCAAGCGTTCGATACTGGAAGTGGCCACATGCATGCGTGTGTCTGCCGAAGCGTAATAGATAAACACCTTACCATTCTCGTCAGCTATCCAACCATTGGCAAAGGCTACGTTAATCACGTCGCCCAGATACTCGTCACCCTCAGGAACGAGGAAGAAACCACCCGGACGGGCAATGACCTTCGTGGGGTCGTCAAGGGCTGTCATGTACATATACAACACATAGCGCAGACCATCGGCCGTGGCACGTACACCATGAGCTAGGTGCAGCCAGCCTTTGGCGGTCTTGATGGGATGTGGACCCTCACCATTCTTTACCTCAGTGATGGTGTGGTACTTACGCTCATAGATAATCTTCTCTTCTTTGATTTCAGCATGGGTAATATCGTCGACCAGCGCCCAGCCAATACCACCACCAGAACCTGTATCAATGAAACCATCTTGCGGACGGGTGTAGAAAGCATATTTGCCATCCACAAACTCTGGGTGCAACACGACATTGCGTTGCTGAGACTTCGACTTCAGGTCGGGCAAGCGATACCACGTCTTTAAATCTTTGGTACGGGCAATACCCGCCGTAGCAGTAGCAGCACTCAGATTGCCTGGTTCTGAGTCGTCGTGGCGCTCAGCACAGAAGACGCCATATATCCAACCATCCTCATGGGCGGTGAGACGCATATCGTAGACATTCGTGGCAGGAACAACATCGTCAGGCATGGTGATAGGCTCGTCCCAGAAACGGAAGTTGTCGACACCATTGGGTGACTCTGCAACAGCAAAGAACGACTTACGGTCGGCACCCTCTACGCGTACCACTAATATATACTTCCCCTGCCACTTGATGGCTCCTGAGTTCAGCGTAGCATTCATCATGATACGCTGCATCAGGTAGGGATTGTCCTGTTCATTGAAGTCGTACTTCCACTCCAGGGGCGTATGTTCGGCTGTCAATATCGGGTATTTGTACTTCTCGTAGATACCATTACCCCACTCCAGTGGTTCATTCTTTCTCGTCAACAGTTCTTCGTGGTGTGCACGCAGAGCCTTCACTTTCTCTTGGTAATTCATAACAGTGATTATTTAATAGTGTACTTTATTTCGTGATAATATCCTTCAGGAACAAGGTTTTGTCTTTCTCGTATAGCTGTTTGAAATACTCAGCATCAGGTTGCGATGGTGAGGGGCCAAACCACTCCTTCTTATAGTTGCGCCACACGAGGAAATAGCTGATGGGATACTTGTCCAACACTGGGGTCAGCGTTGATGTCCACCAAGTCGGGTCTGTCAAGTTCTTCAGTCCACACTCTGTCAGAGCAGCTATTTTTCCGTGATCTTTGGCAAACTGGCACAGCATAGCAAGATTCTGATCCAGCTGGCTGACAAAGTCTTCCTTGGTACCCCACTGGTAGCCGTCAATGCCTACCATACTGATGCGGTCGTCACCAGGATAACGCTCCAAGTACTTGTCATTGGTCAGATCTGGAGCCATACCAGGAGAGTAAGCCCACAGCAGGTTGTCGAAACCATCGGCATTCAACTTGTCTTGCAGCATGTTCCACAGCGCCTTATACTCCTCGGCAGTGCAGAGCTTCTCGCCCCACCAGAACCAAGAACCGGTATTCTCATGCCACGGGCGGAAGATTACAGGAACTTTCTGTCCATCAGCTGTCTTCAGCTGAGCCAGGAAATCACTCACACGCTGCATCCATGTCTGGAACAGTTCATGCTTAGAGCCGCCCTCCAGCACATTCTTCACCACGGTAGAGTCTGTGACATCCCATGCTGTACCTTCAGGAAACTTCTGTCCGGCATTACCGCCTCCCTCAATAGTGGTCAGCGGATTGCGTGGATGCCAGCTGATTGTTACTATGCCGCCACGTTCATGGTGCTTGATAATTTCTTCGCACATCTTGGTAAACGGCACACTGTCCAGGTTCTTACTGTCAGCCATCTCAATACCACCCAATTCGAAACCCATCACAGCGGGCCAGTCACCACAGACATTCTTTACATCACTGGAGTCTGGCTGATATTCCCACGTTAAGCCATAGAACGGATCGTCCTGATGTCCAAACATATATCCTTTCTTCTGCAACGTCTGCAGACGCTCCATCAGCTGTTCACTTTGCGACTTCACAACGACAGTTTTCTGTCCACAGGCTGCCATCATGATGGCTACACCTATTATATATATATATGCTTTCATCCTCAATTATCAATTATCAATTGTCAATTCTCTCAGAAGCCAAGCTTCCCACTCGTCCCACTGTTCCTGGAACCAGAAGTGCCAGGTAGCCTGATAGGGCGATATCTCTTTGGGGCCTGTCACCGTATTATAAGTAGCCCATGCCGTGGTGGGAGGCACCACATCGTCGTTATAGCCAAAAGAGAACCACCCCTTCTGCTGATCAGTAATCAGTCGGGCAAAGTTCACACCATCATAGTAGCGGCTGGTTTCCACCTTCTCACTTTTCACTTCTCCACTCTTCAAACCATAGAAGTAGTGTGGCCAACCGCAGGCGATGCCCTTCAACGAGGCGGTATGGTCACACATAGCTGCATGTACAGGGGCATAGCACGTGACACGCTTATCCAAACCAGCAGTTGCCAGGCTCAGGAAGCCACCCTGACTGCTGCCCGTGACGCCCAATTGCTTGCCGTTCCATGGAGTATACTGTTCAATATAGTCTACGGCACGGATGCACCCCAGCACCACACGTTTGTAGTAGCTATTGTCGCGATTGTCATTGCCGAAGTTCCAGTAGTTCATCAGGGCTCCGTTGAACACATCATCATAGACCTTCTGATCCATCGTCACCGAGATACCGTGGATACCAATCTCCAGCGTGATGACACCCTGTGAGGCAGTCCACACATCACCGCCATAAGGACGGACACCAGCACCAGGAACACGTAGCAAGGCAGGATACTTGCCCTCTTTCACGGGTACACAGAGAATACCATAGGTACGCCAGTTCCACTGCATGTTCTGGAAACTAACCTCATAGACGTTGACATCCTTGGTGCAACGCTCAGGCAGCAAACGCTTAGTAGGCATCAGGTCTGTATAACGTGCCTGCTGAATGGCTTGCTGCCAGTAGTCGCTGAAGTCCTTGGGCATTATCGTCGTGGGCAGTATCTTCTCTGGCGAGAAAGCTGCCGCGCAGGCACCTTTATACTCTTTGTCGCCTACATGGGCCGTAACATCTACCCGATAGAAGCCAGGCTTCGTCATCTTGCCCTTCACCGTCAAGGTTCCGTCTTTCAATAAAACGTTCTGTTTTTTTACATCTTGATACATTTCCGGACCAGCGGCATAGTCAACCTTTATATTATATAATAAGGTATTAGAATTGGTTACGCTAATCTTAAACGTAGCAGTCTCACCAACATCATAGCGCCAGTCTTGATGGTCGGGAACCACCTTCACTTCGATGCTGTTACCACGTATCTGCGCCTGTAGCGACAATACGTTGCCAAGCATCATCCACAAGAGCAACAAAGATACTTTATTCATATTTCGTTCAATAGTGTTAGTAATCTGTTGCAAAGATATAATATTTCTTGGAATAAATATGATACTTTTTTGCTCAACACTGACACTATTCACGAAAAGTACAAAAAAAAGACAAAAAAAGCAAAGTCTTTTTCAAAATTTTAATTTATCTTTGCATCAGAAAACTACGGAAACCAAATATTATATTTTACTATTTAACTAATAAAAAACTACGTATGAATCTAATTTTCAGTAAGAACACGCTGCTGGCGGGACTATGCACGATAGCCTTGTCAGGGTATTCGTCTTCACTGTATGCAGGCAACAGCACATCGCCAGAGCCTACCGCCATACAGCAGACGAAAAAGATTACTGGTACTGTTTCAGACGCCATGGGGCCTGTCATCGGTGCCAGTGTAGTGATTAAAGGAACGACGAACGGGGTCGCCACCGACTTCGACGGTAACTTTACGCTAAATGCCAGTCAAGGACAGACGCTGGTGGTTAGCTACATCGGCTACATCACCAAGGAAATCAAGATTGGTGCACAGTCTCACTTCAACATCACGCTGGAGGAAGACAAGAAAGTGCTCGACGAAGTGGTAGTCGTCGGTTACGGTACCATGAAGAAGAGCGATCTTGCCGGTGCTACCGGTTCTATGGACGAGAAAAAGATGAGGGGTTCTATCATCACCAACCTTGACCAGGCTTTTGCAGGTCGTGTCGCTGGTGTGACCTCTATGGCAACATCTGGTGCCCCTGGCTCTTCTACCTCAATCCGTGTACGTGGTCAGGCTACCATCAATGCTGGTGCTGAGCCATTGTACGTCGTTGACGGTGTTATTTGGAACAACTCCAACTCGTCAGGTGCCTCTGTAGGTCTTGGCGATCGCCTGGGTAATGGTTCCGTATCTTCTGTATCACCACTGTCAACGATCAACCCGAACGATATCGTATCTATGGAGATTCTGAAGGATGCCTCTGCCACGGCTATCTACGGTGCACAGGGTGCTAATGGCGTTGTACTGATTACCACCAAGCATGGTAAGACTGGCCAGGCCAAGTTCAGCTACGACGGCATGGTAGCATGGCAGCGACAGACCAAGCGCATCGACATGCTGAATCTTCGCGAGTTTGCTGAATTCTATAACGACATGGTGGCACAGGGTGGCGCTACAGAAGACGAGAGTCTGAGCGACCCCAGTCTGCTGGGCAAGGGTACCAACTGGCAAGATGCCATCTTCCGCACTGCCCTGCAGCACCAGCATCAGGTGAGTGCACAGGGAGGTACAGATGCCGTCAAATACTATGTCAGTGTTAACTATATGAATCAAGATGGTACCATCATTGGTTCAAACTTCATGCGTAATGGTGCTCGCGTCAACCTCGATGCTCAGCTGAAGCCTTGGCTGAAGCTCGGTTTGAACGCCACCTATTCTCACACTTCTGAGAAACTGCTGAAGGCTGACCAAGACGAGGGTGTTATCACCTATGCACTGACCACACCACCCTATCAGCCTATCTACGACATTCAAGGAGGCTATACCTCTGTTTCTCGTGAGGGCATGAGCAACCCCAACCCTGTTGCATTGGCACTGATGAATGACTACCAATACAAGCGTAACTTGCTGAGCGGTAACATCTTCGGAGAGGTAACATTCTTAAAAGGTTTGGTATGGCACACAGAGGTTGGTTACAACTTCAACTGGGACCGTGCTTCGACGTTCGAGCCTACCGTATCACTCGGCAACTGGGTAAAGAACCAGAACCAGGCTCGTCTGCAGAAGACCACCGGCCAGTTCATCCAGGTCAAGAACTACCTGACCTATAATGGCAATATTGGCAAGCACAGCTTCTCAGCCATGGTTGGTCAAGAGTGCTGGGAGAGCAAGTGGGACTATGTCAGCGCTTTCAACACTGATCTTCCTGCCAACACGATTCAGAACCCTGCACTGGGTACTGGTGAGGCACAGATTGGTGCAGGCTTCGGCTCTGCTTCCATGTCTTCGTTCTTCACGCGCGAAACCTATAATTATGATGACCGCTATCTGCTGACCTACACCTTCCGTCGTGACGGTAGCTCTAACTTCGGTCCGGACATGCGTTGGGGTTCATTCCACTCTTTCGCTGTAGCATGGCGTTTCAACAATGAGGCCTTCATCAAGAAGTTTGCTGAGAAGTGGCTCTCTAATGGTAAACTGCGCATCGGTTGGGGTCAGACTGGTAACTCCAACATCGGTGGTGGCAAGTGGGCTTCTGACCTCTCTGTGATGGAGACTGGTCTGGGAACTTCACAGCGTCCTGCCCGTATTTCTAACCGTGAAATTCACTGGGAGAAGCAGGAGCAGACCAACATCGGTATCGACTTGGGATTCTTCAACAAGGTCAACATCACCGTCGACTGGTATAAGAAGGTTTCTAACGATATGCTGATGCCTATGCAGTTGCCCTCTTACATGGGTACCAGCGGTAACGGCTCTTCAGCCCTTGCTGCACCCTGGGGTAACTATGGTAAGATTGAGAACACTGGTCTTGAGCTTACTGTCAGCGCTCACCCCATTACCACCAAGAACTTCTCTTGGGATTCTGAATTTGAAATCTCTTGGAACAAGAATAAGCTGAAGGAGTTGGCTGGTACTGCCAGTGCCTCTATCTATGGTTATGGTATGTGGTCAGACATTGTTTCTAAGAGTGATGTCGGACAACCTCTGTTCCAGTTCTATGGCTACGTCACCGACGGTGTCTACACCAGCCTTGAGGACATCCAGACCAGCGCTAAGCCCGTTGCTTACAATAATGCTGGTTTCAACCGCTACAACACCGTATGGGTGGGCGATATCAAGTACAAAGACCTAAACAGCGATGGTGTTATCGACGAGAACGACCGTACCTATCTGGGCAACCCCATGCCTAAGTACACCTTCGGTTGGACCAACACCTTCCGCTACAAGAATTTCGACCTGACCATCTTCATCAATGGTTCATACGGCAACAAGGTCTTCAACTACCTGCGCATGAAGTTGGATGGCATGAACAGCGTATGGCAGAACCAAGCAGCTTCTGTCAAAGACCGCTCTATCATCACACCTATTGATCCTAACAAGGACTACTCTAATGGTTACGTCGGCAACAACTCTGGTACCGTTTGGAACTGGTACGATGACATCGACAACGTACAGGTTACCAACCCAAGCAGCATGCCTGCTGTTCGTCTGAACGACCCGAACAACAACCGTCGTATTAGCGACCGCTACGTAGAGAACGGTAGCTACCTGCGTCTGAAGAACATCACCCTGGGTTACACCCTGCCTCAGAAGTGGGCCCAGAAGTTGTATCTGGACAATGTTCGCGTTTACTGCAACATCCAGAACCTGTTCACCATTACAGGTTACGATGGCTACGACCCCGAAGTCGGTGCTTCTACAGCCGATGCTAACGGTTATGTATATGGTCTTGACAACGGACGCTATCCCTCACCGACTGTTTATTCATTTGGACTCAACGTTTCATTCTAAAAAGGTATCACTATGAAGCTATATAATATCAAATCAATAGCATATATCGCCTTGATGGGATTAGCATTGTCATCTTGTGATGACTATCTTGACAGACCCACCGAGGACGGCTTTGACACCTCCAACTACTATTCCACTGATGCCCAGTGCCGTGCTGGTGTCAACTATCTGTACAACTCACCCTGGTACGATTTCATGCGTGGCTTCTTCAAGGTTGGCGAGGTGATGTCAGGCAACTACTATATGGGTAGCTCACCCTATCTGACCTTCACGCTCAATGGTGAAGACGCAGACTTGGCAAACATGAGTGCGTCGCTGTGGGCTGTCAACACACACGCCACCACCGTTTATAATAACATCAAGAACGCAAGTGGTGCCAGCGATGCTGTCAAGAATGCAACGATGGGTGAGTGCCTCACCTGGAAGGCTATGGCCTACTTCTACCTTGTACGCTCATTTGGTGCAGTGCCCATCATCCACGACCCCGCTGAGATTATCAATGCTCAGGAGTCCAGCTCATTGCATAAGGCCAAGATTAGCAACGTCTATGACTACATCGTCAAGTTGCTGGAGCAGGCCATCAATCTGCTGCCCGAGAAGGATCCCACCAACAATGGCCGTATCGACAAGTATGCTGCTAAGGCGCTGCTGGCTAAGGTTTATCTGACCAAGTCTGGTTTCAGCGAGAGCAATACTACTTACAATCCTGGTACCTATAGCTACATTACATGTACAGCTCACCAGCGTAACGCCGACGATCTGAAGAAGGCTGCCGAGCTTGCACTCGACGTCATCGAGAACAGCGGACGCAAACTGATGGAGAACTATTCCGACATTTTCCGTGGCGAGAACAACATCTGCGACGAGGCCCTCATCTCATGGGCTTGGACCATGGGTGCACACTGGACCTGCCAAAACTCCTTCCACTGCGACCTCTCTATCGAAGGTTTCGACGAGAATGGTGACTGCTGGGGTGGCTGGGGTGGTCCCTCTGTCGATCTGCAGGATGCCTTCAACGAGAATGCACTCAGTCTGAACCGTCAGAATGTCGACGACCGTCGTAAGGCTACGCTTATGATGGCTGGCGATGTCTATGACTACTTCTGGGCTGACTGTGGAGGCTTTGAGATGGTGAAGTACTGCTATGGCGGCTATACAGCCAATGGTGCTCCTGGCCCTGGCCAGTGGGAAAGTCCTACGGGTGCCGGCGAAGTGAAGCACCTCTATGGTAACAATGCTGACCATGCCCGTTTCTATGGTGCTCCTGCCGGCCGAATGGCTTCTGCCCTCTACACGCACATTCTACGTCTGGCTGACGTTTACCTCATCTATTGTGAGGCTGCTATGGGCAACAACACGACGACCACTGACCCGAAGGTGCTCGACATCTTCTATCAGGTACGCCACCGCTCTGTCAAGGGCTACACGATGCCTACATCGCTCTCTTGGGAGGATGTCTGGAAGGAGCGCCGTCTGGAACTCGCCTGCGAGGGCGACCGCTGGTACGACTATGTTCGTCGCTACTACTACGACCCCTCAGGTGCCATTAACGAGATCAAGGCGCAGCGTCGTAATGGCTACAATGCGTTGAACGACCTCTACAAGAACTATTACGAGAGTGGTGCTTTCAACGTAGACCCCTCTAAGCACAACTACGATACTTCTACAGCAGCTCCCAACGTCACAGACCGCAGCTTCACTATTCCTCTGCCTTCTGCTGATATTTCCTACAACCCGCTGTTGATGGAGGCTCCCGCAGACTTTGATGTGAATAGCATTGCATTCTAACCTTTTAAAACAAGAATCAACATGAAATACAATAAGATTTTTAGCAGTCTGCTTCTGGCTTCAGCTGTAGCCTTCAGCTTCTCGCTACAGTCTTGTAAGGACCAGCCCGACGAGTTTAAGTCAACTGGTGGAACTCCTTCCATCGACTACATCCGTCCCGCCAAGGCCAGCGCAAAAGACTCACTGCTCGTTCAGGCTTACCCACAGGCAACCATCTGCTTGGTAGGTTCTAACCTGACCAGCATCAAAGAGATGTACTTCAACGACAAGAAGGCCATTCTGAACACCAGCTTCATCACCGACCATACGCTGATTGTCCAGGTGCCCAGTGATATCCCCGACCTTGTCACTGACAAGATCTATATGACCACCGATGATGGTGATAAGTTGACCTACGACTTCCACGTTGTCATCCCCGCTCCTACCGTAGCCTCGATGTCGTGTGAGTATGCTGTTCCCGGTTCTATTGCAACCATCTATGGCAGCTACTTTGTTGACGATCCAAACGTACCTCTGACTGTCACCTTCCCCGATGGCCAAGAAGCCACCATCAAGGACATCAACAGTTCGCGCAGTGCTATCACCATCGAGGTGCCCAACTGCACCACTGAGGGACAGATTACCGTTAAGTCTATTTATGGTACCACTAATTCTGCTTTCCGCTACCTCGACTCTCGCGGCATGCTGTTCGACTTCGACACGCCGAACATTGCAACTAATGCAGTTCTGGGCAACCACGGTTGGCATGCACAGAAGATTGAGACCGACGACACAGCCCTCTCTGGCAACTTCCTACGTCTAGGTGATCCTTCTGTCACGCTTGATGCTGACGGTAGCTGGAACGATGGTAACTTCTCATTCGAGTACTGGCCTGGCAACTGGCAGAATCCAGAGGACTATAAGGGCGACGGTGTCCGTCTGACCGATTTGGCAGACTTCAGTGACTACAGCAATATGTCTTACAAGTTCGAAATGCTTGTTCCAAAGGCTAATCCTTGGTCTGCTGGTGCCATGCAAATTATCGTTGGTGGCGTCGAGAAGATTACGATGAACGGTAACGATGGCATTTTAGACATCGACGGCAAAAAACTGGCCGGCTGTAACAACACCTACTTCAACAACGACGTTCTGCCTCGTGGCATCTACCGTCCTTGGGAGGCTACTGGTTCCTTCGACACTGCTGACGAGTGGATTACCGTTACCATTCCCATCAGCGAGTTCAAGTATGGCTTCAGCGGTGCTGCTGCTACTGGCACGCTGACTGCTGACGATTTCACCAGTCTGACTATCTTCGTAGTAAGCGGTGGTATCACCGGTACCGAGTGTAATCCCGTCATCAAGATTGACAACATCCGTGCCGTTCCCAATAAGTAAACCAAAGAATAAACATAAAACATTAAAGTTATGAAGAACTTTAAGAATATATTCACACTGTTAGTGGTAGCCCTCGCCGGGCTATCGCTGACGGGGTGCAGCAACAACGATTTGGACACGGACCAGTTCCAGGGCGGAGTAGCGCTGAACGTATATGGTCCGTCACCCGTTATGCGTGGTGGTCAGTTGCGCTTCATCGGCAGCAACCTCGACCAAGTGCGTGAGGTTATCATCCCCGCAGACATTCATATTACAAATATTCAGGTGGTACGTGCTGGCACGCCCAGTGAAATCCGCATCACTGTTCCTAAGGATGGTCCCGTAGAGGGTCTCGTTACGCTGATTACCAATAGCGACCAGCGCATCACTACCCGTACTGAGCTGAAGTACGAGGAGGGTATCGAGATTACCGGTATGCCTACTAAGGCAATGCCTGGCGAAACCATCAAGATTGAGGGTGACTACCTGAACCTTATCCACTCTCTGGCTTTTGCTGACAACGTACTGGTTAGCGAGACCGACTTTGTCTCTCACGACCGCTATGCCATTGAGGTAAAGGTACCTGAGGAGGCTAAGACAGGTAAGTTGGAACTCTATACTGCCGACCTCACCGTTGTCGACAAGAACAGCGTAGAGTATCAGATTATCAAGACTGATGATGCCCTTGAGATTGGCACTCCTGCCATCGCTAAGGTAAAAGGCCGTGAAGAGGCTGCTGCTCTGGGTAACATCGTTGCCAAGGTTGGCGAGAAGATTACCATCACGGGTTCCTATTTTAATGTCGTTGCCGACGTCACCGTTGGTGGTGTCTCTGCTACCGATATTACCATCAGCGAAGATGGCACCACACTGACAGCTACCCTACCCGCTGCAGCCCCCAGTGGCGACATTCTGATTGTCTGCAAATCAGGCGTAGAGGTTCCTGTAGGAACGCTGACAACTGTCAAGCCCACCAACGCTGTAGCTACTCCTAATCCCGTCAAGGCTGGTCAGGCACTGACCATCAACGGTCAGGATATGGACGTAGTATCAGCCGTTCAGTTCGAAGGTGCTGATGCTGTCAGCGGTGAAAATCTCACCATTGCTGCCGACAAGGTTATTGTCAAGGCTGTTCCTGAGACTGCGACCGAGGGTACGCTGAAGCTCGTGATGGCCAATGGCGAGACCGTCGATGTTGCCTTCACCCTTGTGAAGCCCACCATCACTGCCTACAACGTTAATCCTGTAAGTGCAGGTGGTGCCCTTCAGATTACGGGTACTGACCTCGATCTCGT
>JAEEGL010638209.1_pt1 | contig 11657 bp, 5 predicted proteins | sample 9134231 | NCBI WGS metagenome assembly JAEEGL01 (sample SAMN16246548, study PRJNA631951) | gut metagenome | biome: gut microbiome; feature: rumen; material: fiber-attached | host: Bos | place: Iran: Karaj | collected 2018-10 | reverse complement strand
GGCTTCCTCTATGTACGCCAGCTGGAGAAGCCCTTCACCATAACCAGCCTGCGCGCCGTGAGCCAGGTGAAGCCCACCAACTACACGGGCAGCTTCGAGACGGACAACGAGATGCTGAACCGCATCTGGTACACCGGGGCATGGGACGTGAAGGCCAACCTGAGGCAGGACTGCTTCGGGGCCATACTGATAGACCGCAGCGACCGCTTCTCCTGGACGGGCGATGCCTACCCGGCCCAGCACGCCTCGCTGGCGGCCTTCTCGAACTATGATGCGGTGCTGAAGAACCTGCGCTGGACGGAGGGCCACCGAAACGGCATAGAGACCTACGAGCTGTACTGGGTGGAGAGCCTGCTGGACTACTATATGTACTCGGGCGACGAGGAGGGGCTGCGCAGCCTGCTGCCCCGGGCCCAGGAGCGGCTGGACCACGCCTGGGATATCTTCGACGAGCCCAGGCGGCTGGCCTTCATCGGATGGGACCAGCGCATAGGCACAGGATTCGACCACCCCGACTGCGAAGAGGGGCAGTGGACCTATCGCATGCTGGCCATAGGGGCTTGGAAGCACATGGCCCGCGTGCTGCGCATGATCGGCGAGGAGGAGAGGGCCGCCCTGCTGGAGGAGAGGGCCAGGCAGAAGACGGCCTGGGTGAACACGCCCGAGCGGCTGGAACGGCTGGGGATGCACGCCTCGGCCGATGCCATCAATGCCGAACTGCTGAGCGACCCGGCTAGCCTGTATCACCCCGACCTCTCCCACCGCGTGAACCGCCTGTCGTACTCGCCCTTCAACCAATGCTTCCTGCTCAAGGCGATGGCTCGGGCCGGGCACTACGGAGATGCCATGGCCAGCATCCTGGACCACTGGGGCGGACAGATAGAGTTGGGGGCCACGTGCTTCCTGGAGCTATACCGCCCCTGCTGGAACGAGGTGCTGGGGCGGAACGCCGTGCTGCCCTTCACCCAGTGCGGAGTGACCAGCATGGCTCACCCTTGGGGAGCTGGTGTGACGGCCTGGCTCAGCGAGGAGGTGCTGGGCATCAAGCCCCTGGAGCCGGGCTTCCGCACGTTCTGCGTGCGACCCCATTTTGCAGGAGCGGCAACGCGCGTGAAGGGGCAGGTGATGACTCCGCACGGACCTGCACGGGCCAGCTTCGACCTGAAGACGGGCAGGCACCACCTCTCCGTGCCCCAGGGCACCACGGCCCGCCTGTGCATTCCCCTGGAGGGGATGAGCGTGAAGTCCCTGGAACTGAACGGGCAGGCGGTGACGGACGGCCGCCTGGAGGAAGGCTTCCTGTGCCTGAACCCCCTTCCCGCAGGGGAATACGACATCAGGGTGAAGTATAGCGGAGAGCCCGCCCCGATGGAGACCGGGCAGGGTGGCTACGTCGTGCAGCCCGAACCCCTGGACCGCGAGACACACGGAGAATGGTTCCGCAAATACGGGCGCGACGGGTACTTCATAGTGGGCGGGGGTGCCGGGGGCGGCGACCTGGCACAGCTTCCTCCATACGTGGAATCGGTAAGCTTCGACGTGAGTGTCTATGACTCGCCCGACCAGCACCGCACCACGAACATCGTCCCCCTCGACTCCTCGGCCATGCTGCCCGTAAGCCCCGAGCCGGGCGCACGCCGCGTCCTGGGCTGCTACTTCTCCAGGAGCCTGCACATGACTCCGGCTGTAGTGCGCCTGAAAGAAGAGGGAACGCCCTATCGGCTGGCACTCTACTATGCCGACTGCGACCGGGGCGGACGCGACTTTGTGGTCGATATCTTCGACGAGCAGACTCGCAACCCCATTGCCCCCTCGGTGCGCATCCAGGACATGAAGGGGGGTGTATATCTTGTCTTCCAGCACGACCGCTCGGTGCGCATCCTGGCCAGTTTCCTGGGCGGAGACAATTCGCTGGTGAACGCCCTCTTCTTCGACCCTGCAAAATAGCCCGGAGGGCTCTTGAACCTTTTAAACTTTTGAACTTTGACCTTCGGTCGAGCCTGCTCACGCTCGGGAGAGTCGAAACGAGTTTCACTCTCCTCTCGCTTAATCGCAGCCTTGAACTTTAAACTTTTGAACTTTGAACTTTAAACTTTTGACTATAATAGCCCTGCTTCTGCTCTGCTCGTGCCAGCAGCAGAGGGATGATGGAGGAAGTGCCTCTATGCCCGGGGACGGAGAGCCGCCCTTCGGGGACTGCCGGTGGATCTCGGCCGAGATGGACCACGGACGCACAAACCAATGGGTCTGCTTCCGGAAGGAGTTCAACTGCACGGGAAAAGAGAAAGAGGCTATGATGCACATAGCCGTGGATTCGAAGTACTGGCTGTGGGTGAACGGACGGCTGGCCGTCTTCGAAGGTGGGCTGAAGCGCGGGCCGAATCCCCAGGATACGTATTACGACTCGGTAGAGATAGGCCCCTACCTGAGCAAGGGGAAGAACACGATAGCCGTACTGGTATGGTACTGGGGGCGGGACGGTTTCTGCCACAAGAACAGTGGCCGGTGCGGACTGATAGCCGATATCCGGGGCAGGAAGATGCGGGTGGTATCGGACTCGACCTGGAAGGCCGCCCTGCACCCCTCGTTCGGCGATACGGGAGACCCCAAGCCCAACTTCCGCCTGCCCGAAAGCAACGTACGCTTCGATGCCCAGCTGGAACCGCAGGGATGGATGCGCCCGGAATATGACGACTCGGACTGGAAACCATCACTGGAGATGGGGCTCTATCCGTGCGAACCCTGGAACGCCCTGTACCCCCGCCCCATCCCGAACTGGAAGGACAGCGGAGTAATGGCCTACGAAACAGTGGAGCAGGAGGAGAAGGGAGACAGCCTGCTGTACGTAACGGGCCGCCTGCCCCGCAACATCTCCGTGACGCCCTGGATGAAGGTGCGGGCTCAGGCGGGAAGGATGATAGACCTGCGAAGCGACAACTACTGCATAGGAGGGGAATACTGCGTCAGGGGCGAATACATCACCCGGGAAGGCACACAGGAATTCGAACTGCCCTGCTACATGAACGGGCATGCGGTGATCTACTCCTGCCCGAAGGACGTAGAGGTGCTCGAGGTGGGATACCGCGAGACGGCCTACGATACCCGCCACCTGGGACGTTTCCAGTGCAGCGACGACTTCTACGACAGGCTCTGGCAGAAATCCCTCTGCACCATGAACCTGAACATGCGCGACTGCATACAGGACCCCGACCGCGAACGCTCGCAGTGGTGGGGCGATGCGGCCATCGTACTTGGCGAGATTCTGTACTCGTGCGACCAGAAGGGGGTGAGCCTCATCAAGAAAGCCATCGACAACCTGGTGGACTGGCAGAAACCCGACGGTACGCTCTACTCGCCCGTTCCAGCCGGTTCGTGGGACTCGGAACTGCCCCTGCAGATGCTGGCCAGCATAGGAAAGTACGGTTTCTGGACATACTACTACTATACGGGCGACCGCGCCACCCTGGAGCATGCCTATCCGGCCGTAAAGAAGTACCTGGCCCTGTGGCAACTGAACGAGAAGGGGCTGGTGGTTCACCGAGCCGGAGGATGGGACTGGCCCGACTGGGGCGAGCACGTCGATGTAGGGCTGCTGGACAATGCCTGGTTCTGCCTGGCACTGGAGGCCGCCGCACAGATGGCTCTGACCGTGGGCGATGAACCTTATGCCCAGCACTGCGACTCGTTGCTACAGGGCATACGAACATCCGCCCGACACCATCTCTGGGCAGGCCACACCCTGCGCAGCCCCAACTACGAGGGGCCTGCCGACGACCGGGGGAACGGGCTCTCGATACTGGCTGGAATACCCTCGCCCCAGCAGACAGAACAGATTGCCGACTATATGAGGGAACCGCACTATGCCTCGCCATACATGGAGAAATACGTGCTGGAGTCCTTCTTTGTGCGGAACGACATAGAGGGCGGGCTAACCCGGATGAAGCAGCGGTATGCCGAGATGGTAGATGCGCAGACCACCACCCTGTGGGAACACTGGACCACGAACGGCGGCAGCATCAATCACGGATGGAGCGGCGGACCGCTTACCCTCCTGTCGCAGTACGTGGCTGGCATATCTCCGGCCGGGGTGGGATGGAAGAAGATACTGATACATCCCCAGCTGGGACACCTGGAATGGGTGGAATGCGACGTACCCGTCTGCAACGGAACCGTAGGGATGAAGGCCCGGAGGAATGGAGACACGATGCGCATAGAGGTCCGCAACCGGACCGGGCGCCCCTGTCTGGTAGCCGTGCCGCCGACAGGAAGCGGACTGAGGCTGAACGGGAAGGCCTTCCCTGCCAATTCGCTGAAGACGGTAGAAGGTGCCCTGAACAGTATCAACGACGGGCTGCCGGCCATAGAGAGCCCAGCCCGGAAGATAGTGGTAGAATACAAGATACAAGACAAATGAGAATGGATATGAAAAGATTGCTTCTGCTGATAGCCATCCTATGCCCGCTGCAGGGGGTGATGGCTGAGTCCGAACTGTTCCGGACCTTCAGCAACCCGGAAATGAAGTACCGCCCACAGGTGCGCTGGTGGTGGAACGGCGACAAGGTGACGGCGCACGAGATTCTACGTGAGCTGGACGTGATGAAGGCTGCCGGAATCGGAGGTGTGGAGATTAACCCCATCGCCTTCCCAGGTGGAGACAGTATAGGTCTGCGCACCCTGGAATGGTGCAGCCCCGAGTGGTGCAGGATGGTGAAAACGGCTGTTGACGGCTGCCGTGACCGGGGAATGGTTTGTGATATGATAGTGGGCTCGGGATGGCCCTTCGGTTCGGAACACCTGTCGCGTGAGCAGCAATTGCAGCTACTTACGGTGGAAACATTCGACGTGGCGCGCGGAAGCCGGTTCGAGATAGGGAGAGAGGAAATCCTGTCTCGCGTGAACCCGCCCATCTGCTCGCCCTATCCCAACCCGACTAAGGATTTGCTCTACCTGCGCCTGATGCCCAAGCACATCAGCCATTTCACCGAGGGCATGAACCTGGACGGGCAGGTGGCAGAGGAGCGCATCAGCATAACAGTTCCCGGAGACCAGGACTATGTTCTGTACTGCTTCGTGAAGCTGAACGGCTTTATGGCCGTCATAAACGGTGCGCCCGGCGCCCAGGGGCCCGTGCTGAACCACTACGACGGAGCCGCCGTACGGAACTACCTGGAGCGCCTCTCCACAGCCCTGAGCCCTGTGCTGGGAGGCATGGGATCGTATCTGAGAGCGGCCTTCTGCGACAGCTTCGAGACAGAGGGCTCGAACTGGGACGACCACATGCGCGACGAGTTCAGACAAAGGCGAGGATACGACATCTCGCCCTATCTGCCCTATATCATATATAAAGTGGGGCCCATGGGAAACCCCATCGGCGAACGATACGGTTCGGAGATGGAACTGGACGCTGAGTCGGCCGACCTGGTGGAGCGAGTGCGCAATGACTTCGAACGCACGATGCGCGAACTGTTCAGGGAGGGTTTCCTGGAACCCTTCAATGAATGGTGCAGGCAGAACGGACTGAAATCGCGCATCCAGGCCTATGGGCGGGGACTGCATCCCGTAGAGTCGAGCATGCTGCTGGACATACCCGAATGCGAGTCGTGGATGAGGGCCAACTCTGGCCGCGAGTTTCCGGAAAACTCCATGTGGGCGCGGGGCTACTCGCTCAACAACAAGATGGTGGCCTCGGGCTCCTTCCTGGCAGGAAACAATATGGTGAGCTGCGAGGAGCAGACGAACACGGATATGGTTTTCTTCGCCTCGATGGAGAACCTGAAGGTGACGGGAGACATGAGCAACCTCTCAGGCGTGAACCAGTCTATCCTGCACGGCTTCAACTACAATCCGGTCGAGACACCCTTCCCGGGCTGGGTACGGTATGGCTGCTACTTCAACGAGCGTAACACCTGGTGGCCCCATGTGAGGATGTGGATGGACTACAAGGCACGCCTCTCGGCCCTCTTCCAGAACGTCTGCATGCAGGCCGACATAGCCATACTGCCAGCCTTCGAGGACCTGTGGTCGAAGCTGGGAGCCCAGCGCGACCCTTTCCCCGATCATCTGTATCCGGCCTATGCCTACAACCTTTGGGAGGCCGTGCACCAGTCTGGTTGCGGCTGCGACTACATCAGCGAGGAAATCCTGGAACACGGACGCATCAAGAAAGGGCGGCTGAGCTACGGAAGCCGGGAATGGGGCACACTTCTGCTGGCCGATGCTGAGAGCCTCTCCCCCTTGGCCGCACGAAGACTGCACAGCTTCGTCTCCTCTGGCGGACGCGTCATCTGCATCGGCCAGGCACCATGGAAGGGTCACGGCCTTTTCCGTGCCGCACGAAACGATGCTGCCGTCCGCAAGGCTGTGAGCGGACTGGAGCGGAAATATCCGCAGGGCTTCGTGCGCGTAACTCCTCCCAATGACTAGCCGGTATGCAACTGCTGGCTCCGCATCTTGCTGGCCTACAGGCCGCGCCTGGACGTTGCGTTCAGCCAACCAAACAAGTTCCTAAGCCAGAACCATTACAAGGGGGCCGGGGAGGATGTCTTCTTCATTGTGAACTACAGCGCCACAGAGGCTACCGAGCAGACACTGCGCTTCCCCGGCATGGAAAGCGAAAAGCAGGCCTGGGTATGGGACGCAGAGACGGGCTGCCGATACCGCCTTGGAGAATGGCAAGACGGACTTCAACTGCGACTGGGCCCGCTGGAGAGCCGCCTGCTGGTATTCGACTACGAGACGGAGGGCGAACCATATAGCCCCATGCCCACACCGGAGGGTCCTGGCCGAAGACTGGAAGGAGACTGGAATGCAAGGCTTACAAACTCCCTCTCGGGCCAGACGTACAACCTGAGCCTTGAGACACCGGCCGACCTGAATCGGCAGCCGATGGCCCAGACCTTTGCCGGAAATATCGAATATACAAAGCGCATAGACATCGGCAACCCACAGGACTACTCGCTGCTAAGTGCAGAAGAGGCCGCTGGAAACGTGGTGGAGCTCATCCTGAACGGCTCAAGCCTGGGACGCAAATGGTATGGCAACAGGCTGTGGGACATACGGGGCAGACTTCACAGCGGAGAGAATGTCATCGTACTGCGCTGCACAACCACTCTGGGCAACTACGTCAAGTCGCTCCGGGACAACCCTGTGGCACAGGGATGGACTCATTGGCAAAAGAAAGCACCGGTGGGAATCAGAGGCTCTGTCCTACTCTACTGAAGTAGCTTTGAGAGGCAAATTTTTGCACTATCTTCTTTGCCTATTCAGAATAAATTGCTACTTTTGCAGCCGAATCGGATAAAACACACAAAAGAACATGACAGAGAAGTATCACGAGACAGACCCGATGATCGATGTCATAAGCGATGACTACCGTATGCTGCAGATGATAAGCCGATTCGGCATCAGGCTGGGATTCGGCGACCAGACAGTGGCCGCCACATGCGCACGCGCCGGGGTGGACGTGAAGACGTTCCTGACGGTGGTGAACTACCTGAAGGACTCGGCTCACGCTCACCTGAGCGAGATGGCCGAACACATCAGCTTGCCCGCGCTGATGAAGTACCTGAAGAACTCGCACGCCTACTTCATCGACTTTCGCCTGCCCTCCATCAGGCGCAAGCTCATCGGAGCCATCGACTGCTCGGCAAGCAACCGAATTGCCTTCCTGGTCCTGAAGTTCTACGACGAATATGCGGCCGAGGTGGCGCGGCACATGGACTACGAGAATACTCATGTTCATCCCTACGTGGAACGCCTGCTGGCCCACCGACTGCCCACCGAGACGTTCGCAGAGGTGGTGAACCAACACACCGACAACCATGCAAGCATAGAGAAGAGTATTACGGAGCTGAAGAGCATCATCATTAAATACTACCCCAGCGACAGCAATGCACCGCTGCTAAACGATGTGCTGATGGATATCTACATGACCGAAGAAGACCTGCTGGAACACTGCCGGCTGGAGGACACGCTCTTTGCCGAATGTGTGCGCCGGCTGGAGGAACGGGTGCGCCGGGCGGGAACTGAAACGTCTGAGGCGGAGGAGGACGGCACATCCGTCGAGGAGGCATCCTGCGACGGACTGAGCGAGCGTGAGAGGGAGGTGGTCACGTTCGTGGTGAGGGGGCTGAGCAACAAGGAGATAGCCGAACGGATGTTCATCAGCGTGAACACGGTAATGACCCACCGCCGCAACATAAGCCGCAAGCTGAACATACGCAGCGCAGCGGGCCTGACCATCTATGCAATCGTGAACGGCCTGATTAACCTGGAGGAAGTGAGGGACCCTCTATAGGGCAATCGCAAGTCAGGTGTTAGCGATTGGGAGCTTAGTTCGCGGGCAAACCGGGGGTCTTCTAATCCTTATTCATGGCCTGCAGAATGAAATCGACGATGGGCTGCGGGCAGCTGAGGGAATGGGGGTGATGCCCCACAGCAGGCTTGTGGATAACATGGATGGGCGCGCCCAAGGCGCTCATCTTCTCCTCGAAGATTTGTGTGTTAAGGCGATAGAGGACTCCTTCATCTGAATCGCCCACCACATGCAGGATGGGAATTCTTGCTTTGGCCATTATGCGGGCGTGGTCGAGGGGATTGCCCTGCCAGGCGCGGGCCTCGTCTTCATCGGCAAATCCGTAGGCCTTCAGTAGCTTCTGCGTGTCGCCCTCATTTCCGGGCAGGGACATCGGCCACTGTTTGAAGTCCATCACCGGCGCGTCGGCATAGATACAGGCCACCTTCTTCGGGTTACGCGCTGCCCAGTTATAGATGATGAGTCCGCCGCGGCTCATGCCCTCAAGGGCTACCTTACGGCTAAAACCAGCCTTTTCCATCTTCTTATAAAAAGCATCCCAGCGCCGGACGGCAGCGGGAGAGCCGTAGAGGTCGGCTACGTCGCAATAGGCTACATGGAATCCGCGTTCGAGCAGGTCGATGTCGGTCTGCGGCTCGTGGCCCCAGAAGCGGGCTCGCCATATCCAGGGCTTACCTTTGGCCACTACGCGAGGCTCCACAACCTTGCAGGCTACGCCGTCGCTCTGGAAGTCGTAGCCGGTGAATCCGTGGAAGTTGAAGGGAGTGGCTCCCTGGCGGTAGAAGGGTTCGGGTGCATCGCCCTGCGAAACGGGTTCCCCGGCAACTGTCAGGTGCTTGTATATCTTCAGGGCCATCAGGCCGGCTCCCTTGGCAGAGGGGTGCAACTTGTCGGGCATAAGAGTGGGGTCCCATGTGTCGGGAACGACATTGAACATATTGATGATATCCAGTCCGTTGCGGTATGCCATATCTTCTACTAGGGGCCGCACCTCGTTGGCTATGATCTGGCTGCTGATACCCGGATCATCGGACGGGATGAAACAGCGCAGGGGCGTAACGAGGATAAGGCGCGGATGGGAGTCCAGGCTGCGGAAAGTATCGATAAAGGCCTGGTAGTCGGTTTGGAAGTCGGCCTTGTGCTTCCAGTTCCAGCCCTTCGAGTCGTTGGTACCCAGCTTGATGAGCACGATATCGGGTTGGAACTCCTGTGCCTGGCGATACTGCTCTGTGTTGATATAGGGGTAGTCTCCGGTGTGAAGCATCGTTGTGCCGTTCACACCAAAGTTGCGCACTTCGTAATCGTCACCCAGATAGGCCTGAAGCTGGGCGGGATAGTGCCAGTGCTCGCGGTTGTCTATGAATGCTCCGTAGGTAATGCTGTTTCCCACGCATGCCACTTTTATCTTCCGGGCAGAAGTCTGAGAGCTGAGCAGAACTGCTGCAGCTAACAGGAGGAGGTTTCTTGTTTTCATTTATTTATTATACAATTTACTATTTACCATTAGACTATTTACCATTTACTATTTATTATCGTGCTGGCTTAGAAGTCTTTCCCTTCAAAGAGTGCGCCGCTGCTGACATCGTTTGCCTTGTGCGACGAGGAGTTGAAGTTATAGCTGACTGAGAGGAGGATGTTGGGATAGCGGGGTCGCACCTGCGTAATGGAGGTAAGGCCAGCTGTATGGCGCGTATTGTAATAGCGCGCCGTATGGAATATGTCGTGAGCCACGAGTGAGATACTCATCCTTCCGCGCAGCAGCTGCTGGCTGGCAGCAAGGTCGAAGTAGCAGTAGGCCTTCTCGCGCCCCTGGGTAAGTATCTTAGGGCCTATGATATGCGTATCGAACTGAAGCTTAGTAGCCCGTGCCACACTGAAGATATTGGCCCAGTTGATGAGGTACTGCCATCCGTCATTATCGGTGCACACCTCGCTATGGCTGCGGAAGCGGTAGTTGAAGATGCTACCGCCCAGGTTACTGTTCCACCAGCGTGTGGGTTTCAAGGTGGCTGCTGCCTCGAGACCATACTCCTGCTGATTGCCGGCATTGACAATTGAATCCAGGGTCACTCCCGGTTCGTAGGGCCGGCGCACCCAGTCGCTGATATCGCGCCGATAGCGGTAGTAGGCAGTGGCCGACAGGGTATGCCCTCCCTTGAGGGGTCGGAACCAGCCTGCTTCGGCTGAGTGGGTATACTCGGGCTTTATGTCCGGGTTACCTTTCTTCTTGGTGTAATAGTCCTCGTAGGTAATATAGGGTTCCAGGGTCCAGATGCCTGGCCGGTTCGTGCGGTAGGAGTATCCGGCATTGAAGGTGCCCGCCTTCTTCGTCTCGTAACTGAGATGAGCCGACGGGAACAGGTCGAAACGCTTGATATCGCGGTCGGCACCTACTATCTCTATCTCCAGTTCGTCCAGTACACGGTCGGCGCGCAGGCCTGCATCGAACGTGACGGGGCCCAGATGGTCATTGAGCATAAGGTAGGGTGAATGCACCTGGCGGCGATAGTAGAACGGGGTAGCCAAGTCGTCTTGCCACTGGAATTCCTGAGCGGGACGGTTCCAGTACTTTATCTTGTAACCGCCGTGCTCACTATAGGTTGTATATTGGTAACCGGCCTCCAGCCGGCCCGTCTTGCTGTAGAGGAAGCGATAGGCCAGGCTACCGTCGCAATCCCAGTGATGCTCTTCTTCGTAGCCGCGCGTTCCTTCGTAGCGGGCACCCTGGGGGGTGAACATATTACTTTCGGTATATTCTATGCTATACCAGTCATGACGGAAGCGATTGTTCAGGGCCAGCTGGTGGTGCTTGCTGAGCGTCCAAACATAGTCGAGCGATGCCTGGAAAAGATTCTTGCGCAGGTTGTAACGGTCGTGTGAATCGTAGTTGGAGACCATAGAGAGCAGCCCGTTGTCCCTGGTTTCCTGATAGTCCATATCGCCGCCCCGCCAGTTGCTGGTTGTGCCACAGAGCATGTCCAGCGAAAGGTTGTGATGACGGTCATCGGCATACTGCCACCCTGTTCGGGCTGTATATGTGCCGTTGCGGCTCCAGCGTTTGCCATCGGAAAGGGAGCGCGTCTCGATATCATCTACCATAGTCGTCTTCTCCTGCGTAAAATCGCTCTTGCCCTTGATGTTCTGCATCGTGCCGCCCACATAGACATTGTGCCGGCCGGCCCGATAGTTCAGCACGGCATCACCGCTCCAGGTGCCCAGTGTGCCGGCCGAGGCATTTACCAGTCCGCTCCATCCGGCATACTGACTGCGGCGCGTTGTGATGTTGATGATGCCCACTCCGCCCTCTGTCTTATAGCGGGCCGATGGGGTGGTGATGATCTCC
>JAEEGL010630201.1_pt1 | contig 11657 bp, 12 predicted proteins | sample 9134231 | NCBI WGS metagenome assembly JAEEGL01 (sample SAMN16246548, study PRJNA631951) | gut metagenome | biome: gut microbiome; feature: rumen; material: fiber-attached | host: Bos | place: Iran: Karaj | collected 2018-10 | reverse complement strand
CTTATCAGCTTGTACTTTCTCTTTCAAGAATGACTCTATTGCTGTTTCAAACAGGTAATCATCCGAATCCAAGATACAAGCATAAGGGGTTTCCAGCATGGTAAAAGCAACATTTAAAGCAGAAGCCTTCCCTCCATTTTGTTTCTTGACATAGCGAATGTTAAACTTGTCTATCTGTAAAATCCACTCTCTTACTATTGATTCTGTATTGTCTGTTGAACCATCGTCTATTATTAACCATTCAAAATCAAAAGACGTTTGCCTTTTAAGAGAGTCATAACATTTTGGCAATGTTGACATCCGATTGAATGTAGGTGTGACTATTGTCAATTTTTTATCCATTGTATTCTAAATAGAGCCTGTTTCTACAAATAGCATTGATGTTGTTTTCTTTCAACTTGGCATTTGTGATAAACGATGACTTATTTACGATTATTCTTGAAGAACACTTCGAAGTGATAGGAACAAATTTACCCCTAAAAACATATAAATAATGAAAAGAGCCAATCGTTGCGGCCTCTTAAATCTATGTTGGTAATTAAAAATCGGATATAATGTCAATAGTGGAATCAAAAACCAACTTAGATATGCAAGTCTATCAGTATATGCCATCCTAATAGCTAAAAGCCAAACAGAATTTGCCCATAGATACGTTCCAACTATTCTATTGTAAAACCTATCATTGATTTTTTTCTTCCAAATATAAAATAAAGAAATGAGTATAGGAACAACTGAATATATAACGAAATCCAATCTAAACCCTTTTTTATAATTACTATCTTCTTCACTATCCATTGAGCCTATATACTTATCAACACGTTCATCTACAAAACCAAAATTTTCAAAGATTGGTCCCAAATCCAAATCGGAAGCCGAGAGTATAAAACAAACACACCAAGAACTTAAAGCCCATCGGATGTTCTTAATATTAGTTGCCACAAAAAATGCCATTATTGGAATTGCCACTGACTTTTGGAAAGAAAGTGCAAATATCACAAATATTATCCTAAAAATCTTTATTTTGTCCCATGATATAGTAATCAAGAGAAGCGACAATGCAACGCCTGCTCTTATAACATTTGTTCCATAATTCAAAAAACCCAAACAACCAGTTGACATTATTATATAATAGCCAAGAGTCTTATCTGGGAAATATCTTTTTGCAATGATGTAAAAAGATGAAACATAGATAAATGCTGTAAGGAAAAAGAAAAAATCCACATTCCTACCAAATATTCGACTACATACGATATTGTAAAGAATCCATCCATAATCACGGTATTCATAGTTAGAATAACCGTCAAGAGCTGAAAAATACATTCGTACATAACGAAATTTGTCTGAACTTAATTCTACAGGATACATCGCAATGCAGAATATAAGTATAACCAATAAAATAATAGATCCCCAATTTGAGACATTAGTTATTTTTCTTTTCTTCCCAGGCAATAAACTATAAACAAATAGAAATAACAAGGGTAGAATAAGTATTAATAAGAAATTTATGTTATTTCCCATTTTTCACTTTTCTTTACAATAGCTTCTATGCCAAAAACACTGATTTTTGACTTCTAAACAATCAATATTAAATATATTGGGTATACTTCCGATAAATCTCAAATAAAGACATCTAAAAATAAAAATCATGTATTTAGTTTACATTAAAAAATGAATAATTTTATCCACTCTTTTATCTATTGTTAGATTCTTTGCTTTATCAATAGCCCCTTGTGATAATTTATTGCAAAGTTCAGGATTATTTTTTAATGTTTTTATTGCATCTGCTATTTCTTTTTCATTCATTGGTTCAATTAGTATTGAACATGTTTCATCTAATATATCATAATTAAAATCCCGATCAGACGAGATGATTGGTAAGCCACATGCCATTGCTTCTATTATGGCATTACAACAACCCTCATGCAACGTTGGAAGAACAAACACATCAGCACAATTCAAATAATCAGGAATATCTTCATGCTGAACACATCCCTTATACAGAATCCCATCACATGAAGGAACCGCATTTTCACCTGTATCAGAACCTATAAATATTGATTTTATCGATGAGTCATCTATCAGTTTTAAAGCTTCAGAAAGCCTATCTGAACCTTTACGTTTATTAAAATAGCCCACAAATGCCACTATAAAAGATTTCTCAGGAAAACCGAAATTCTTTCTTAAATGTTGTTTATCTCTTTTATAAAACAAACTATTATCAATGGCATTGGGAATGACAACACACTTTTCAGGTGTTGTCAAACCTTTTCTTATACTTTCTTGTTTGTTTTTAGTTGAAACACAAATAACTCCTTTTACGTATTTACAATATTCATCAATAAATCGTGCATTATTCTTTAACGCTATTGAAGACTCTCCAGAAGCAACAAATAAAGGTTTACCATTTCTTTTAGCCTCCTGATATATCCATAACCCAGCACGCCAAAAATGACTATAATATACATCTGGTTTAATTCTATGCTTTCGCATATATCGCATAGTCACAAAACCTGCAATCTTATTTATCCATTTGCCAATCACAGGAATACTATATCCAGTTACAGTGTATGGTGAATAGATTATAATTCTACCATCGGCATATTGCTTTTTTCTAATGAAATCAACCATTCGACGTTTTCCTGTTAATATACTTATAATGTTCTGTGGGGCTATTACCGAGACTTGACATCCCGTCTTGGCAAATCCAATACATAACTGCTCGACAAAGGTATAAACCGGATAACCTGAAGATGGGTAATCTATAGTTATAACACAAATATGCATAAATGTCTACTTAATTACAGATGGCAACTTTATCCAACTTCCAAACTTGTAATCCCACGTCTCTGGATGGAAAGCGACGAGTCCACCATGATGAAAAAATGTGAACTCACTAAAATAAACTTTTCCGTTTGCTTCGTATAAATCAATTCTGACTACAGGCAGACCTTTAGACAATTTCTCCGCAATACTCTTCATCTCTTCAAAATGAGAAGGTTTTACTATTTCTTTACCTGACATTGGGTGAACTTGATATAAGTTTAGATGATTAAAAAATGAATCATAGAAGTCAAATTTCACATTGCCAGTATCACGATCAGTAGCTATGAAAAGTGCTTTTACTATTCCATCGAATACAAAAAACTTGTAGTCTCTCAATTCCTTTGTCACTTCATCAACGACATATTGCTCAGCTATTATCTTGCGGGGGACATTTTTATATGGCCACTCCCTATAGCTTTTATAAATGTCCTGTTTCATTGATTTCTGAAGCTTTTGAATGGCTTTGTTTCTGTCAAATGTATCTTTATCTTTGCATATTACTACTCCGCTGTTTCCACCACCATGTGTTGTTTTAAGCACAAATTTTTCAGGCAAAATATCCCATTCTATTTGCTCTGGAGAATCCCAGATGCCCAAGGTGGGAATTACGTATCTTTCACCGATAAGAGAAGATACAACATTCTTTACTGCATATTTGTCAACCAACATTGTGTACTCCGGATTTCTGTAGTAGAGTTTTAACCATTGCATTTTTTCAGAGAATGTTTGTGGAGAATTCAGATTTAATATTTTCCTCATTTTAAAGAAAAACAATATCTGAAGATATGTTTTGTCGGGAATCCACGATCCATACTTTATTAACAAAGCAGGCAATATTCCACCTGGATGTTTAAGGAAATATGAAAAATGCATAATTCTAATCTTTTCTCTTTGGAACTACTTCAATATATCTCTCGAATAATCCTTTTAGCCAAATAATCCGAAGAATGCCCTGTCTCATTAGTTCCGTAAAAACTCATAATTCTTTCTGAAATGGTCTTGTGATTGTAAGAATACAAGTTTGATAGAATATCATTCAGTTCTTCTTGATTATATGCAATCAAATAGCCCGTCTCATTTGGATTCACCCATAAAGTACGAGATCCATTCTGATATTCTTCCTTATCGAAATGTGCTAAAATCACAGGCTTGCCTGTTAAGATAAAATCACCAGCACAACTGGAGTAGTCTGTTATTAGTAAATCAGCTATCAATAGCAAATCGGCCATATCAGGATATGAAGTTACATCTATTGCCTCATCTCCTTCAAATATTATACCCTTAGAAGACGAATGAGCTCTTATCAGACAAATCCACGTCTCACCTGTTGATGACAGACTGTTTAATGATTGCGTTATATCTATACCACAATTTTGTTTTTGAGCACCTCCATCCCGATATGTTGGAGCATACAACATTATTTTTGCTTTTTCATCAAGGCCCAATGATTTTTTTATTTCAATCGCATCACCTGAATATAGTTCCTGATTAACCAATCTATCATTACGAGGCATACCAACTTTTGAAAACTCTCCTTCATATTTCTGACCTGCACGCGCCTTTTTTTCTCCATATTCAGACCCAACGACAAAAAGATCGCATTTTGACAAATCCTGCCCATTATAATTTTTTTTCTTGCTATACTCTGTTAAATAACCAATTCGTTTTACTCCTCTGTCACCATGCCATGTTTGAATATAAAATATTTCATCGCCTTTATAGATTCCACTTCTCTGCTTATAAACATCATTAAATACCCAAACTTTGGCTTGTGCCAACTTTTTCCAAGCCATAAGAGTTCCTGGATGAACAACACGAACATAATCTGGAGCATATCTTTCGTTATTCCTACTCAAGAGCCAAATCTGTTTAATTTCGGGAGCCAACTTATGTAGATTTTCTGATATTGCTTTTGGATTATCAGAATATTTCCCCCAAAAAGAATTAAAAAAAACAGATTTTTTTTTTCTATTCCTTAGGATATAACATATCCACATAAATCGCTTCTTAAAATAATATTTAAAACTTTTCATTCTGTAAGAATTGTTACATTTCTATTCTGTCAGATTTTTTTTTACTCAGCAATGTAGAGCTAATACCATCGGTATGTTGCAGATATACGACCTCGGCTCCTAATGGCTTCAGGTCGAGTTCCGTCTGCTTCCAACGTTCGTTGCCTTTCCAGTCGCTGCCGATGAATACGGCATCGAAGTGCAGCCGCTGCCATGCGTCGGTCTTACTCAGCGTGTTGCACAGCACTACTCTGTTCACGCATCGCAGTTCGCCTACGATGGCTGCACGGTCGTGCTCATTGACCACGGGCTGCTTATGCTTATATTCGTTTACCAACCAATCGGTATTCACTCCAACAATCAGACAGTCGCACAACTCACTTGCCTGATGGAGCAGGTTCAGGTGGCCGATGTGGAACATGTCGAATGTCCCCTGCGTATATCCTATCTTGTACTTCTTCATTTAACAAATCTCAATATGGTTCCTCCCCAACTCAGTCCTACGCCAAAACCGGAAATCATTACATTGTCACCTTTCTTAATTAAATGATTATCCAGACAATCCTTCAATCCAATCAAGATTGTAGAAGTTACCGTATTTCCTGTTGTAGTTAGATTTACATAAAACTTCTCCTTTGGCAACAAACATACTTTGCGGATAGTATTCAACATGAACTTGTTTGCCTGATGGAAAACATAATAGTCAATCTGATCACTCTCCAGGTTGTTCTTTTCGAGAATATCTTTCATCATAGCAGGAACAGTATCAAGTGTAAAGTTAAAGATGGCTCCACCGTTCATATAGAAATAGTCATCATACCAGATGTGACCTTCCTCGTCCTCTACAAATCGCCCTGTAGGTGACTTTTGGCGAGAAGCGCCAGTCTTTACTATTAGGTTGTTGGCTCCACTTCCATCTGTTCCAAACACGAACTCGCCTATTTCCGCATAGCCTTCAGTAGAAATCAGGCATGCTGCAGCACCATCACCAAAGATAGAACGATTGCTCTTGTCTTGCGGATGAATATACTTGCTCATAGTCTCAGCTGTGAGCAGCAAAACGTTTTTAGCTATTCCTGCTGCAATTAATCCCTTTGCCAAAGCCATGCCATACATACAACCGGAACATCCTAAAGTGTAATCGAAAGCACCTGCTGAGGTAGGAATGCCTAAACGGTCTTGCAGAATACAGGCTGTACATGGCAGGATATAGTCAGGACTCTGTGTGCAAAGCATCAAGAAATCAATAGACTTGGGATCTATTTCATATTCCTCAAACAACTTGCGAGCTGCTTTCTCTGCCAAATCACCAGCCGTTTCATCCTCAACAGCCACATGGCGAGAATCCACGCCCACTTTCTGGGCGACCTTTTCTACGCTCCATTCTGGGAACTCCTTAACCAGTTCCTCATTGGTTACAACCTTTTCGGGAAGATAATATGATATTGCCTTGATAAATGCCATAATTAAATTATTTTACATTCCACCAGTAATATTAACATTGCTGCCAGTCATCCAAGTAGAAGCATCAGACAGCATATAGATGGCAAGATTAGAAATGTCTTCTGGTGTACCATATCTCTTAAGAGGATATTTTTGTTCATCAACTTTCAATTGCTCATCATCACAACCATCTTGTACTATAATATCTGTCCAAACCATTGCTGGGCTAATACAATTCACTCTGATCTTTCTTGGCGCGAGTTCTAAACTCAAACACTTGGCATAAGAAATGATTGCACCTTTTGATGCGCTGTAAATAGAATTACCAACACTTGGAAAGAAAGAAGCAATTGAAGCAATAAAAACAATGGAGGCGCCCTTGCTTATCTTCTTTTGTCGTAATAATTCGGTCTGTAGCAATACAGGCCCCTCAAAATTAGTGGACATAACGGTCTCTACATCATCCTTGGAAAGTTGCTTACATAATACTCGCTGCCCAATTCCTGCACAATGTACGATGCCATCTAAGTTTGGTAATACAGATGCCATTTCAACCAATTCATGTTGATCTGTTAAATCACACACAAACCTATCATGCTCACCTGTAGCCAAAGAAGAAAGCGTCTCGTTTAAGCGAGATTCATTCCGCCCAGTGATAAGGACTGTTGCCCCCATCTTGGAACAAGCGATGGCAATACCACGTCCAATGCCAGATGAAGCACCCGTAACAAGAATCGTCTTCCCTCTTAAAGTGAAAGGATTAAAAACCTCCTCCATTATACTATTACTTGCTCTTGATAAGATTAAAAAGATCTTCTATCGTATTACATCCACGAATTTCCTTTCCCGTGACGGTCTTCCCATACTGGGTTTTAGCCATTGCTATAATTGCCATTCCAGTTAAAGAAGACCATTCTTCAAGTTCTTGAAAATCACAATCTGGAGTCAATTCTGAAATGTCTGTATCTTCAAATTGCTCTGCTAATACATTGATAAAATCATTTAGTTCCATATATGAATTAATTTAAAATTAGAAATCATCTATTTTTGCTTTATATCCATCATCTATTACAATTGCTGGATTCCCAGCAATAATACAGTTGGGGGTGGATACACTCTTTTTTACTACACTTCCTGAAGATACAATTATATCGTCAGCCAATTTTACACCTTTAGAAATAATCACATTATGTCCAATCCATGCTCTCTCACCAATAATTATCGGTGAAGTCATTCTGATGGGCTTGTTTCTCACCATATCAATAACAGGATGGAAATCGGTGTCATAAATCTGACATTCCCAACTTGTACGGGCTTTATATTTGAAAATTATCTTTTCTTGACAAACAATACGACTGCCAGGATTCAATGCTGTTTGGTCTCCAAATTCCAAATAACCTTTAGGGCCAACCTGTATCAACATGTGATGACCTAATCTGCATTTCCCTTTAAAGACGATTGTCCCTGAGTTCTTGATAATAAACTCTTTGGGAAGACTTATTGGCGTTCTTTGCTTTCCAAAGCGAATCATCCCATAACTGATTTTTGGCGCATCAATTATTATTTTACCAGATGTCCTAAGTAACGTCGGTTTGACCAATACCTTTATCGGAAGTTTTATTGCCTGCGATAATGGTAGAAAACGAAAATTGAAATAGACACTATAGTAAAATGATGGCTTAACAAACAATCTTAGTAATTTGATACTTTTTTTGAGAATCGACATTATGCGAAGATTTATGTTGTTTAAAATAACTTATAGGATTTAATAGTATATTTAGAAATTTAACAGACGAAAGGACGATAAGCCCTACTGTGATAATTACAGATGACATTATTAACAGCCTTTCGTTTTTAGGAAGGATGTTGTGTCTGACTGTATATCGCAAGATGTCTATAGCAAAACAATGGTAAACATAGATAAAAAGCGTGAGTCTGCCCCATTGAGAGATAACGGTGGCCTTTGTTGGCGTAAGACGCATCAACATGATTCCCGTTATAGTAGCGGATATTAGAAGTATTCCACGGGCCAAGAACAATTCAAATGGCGAAAAATCAGTAACAGCACAATATGGAGTTTTGCCACACAAAATAAAACTTATATTACAATTCAAAATCAAATAATAAACAAGAAAACAAGAGAGTGAAATACCCACAGCCAATAACAGCGGTATTTTGGCAACAAATGCTTTCACTTCTATATTTTTTGTGTAATAGCCTATGAAAAAGAATGGAAGATATGTCATGGTACGCTGTAGAGAAAGTATTTCTCCAATAGGAACAAATCCACCAAACAGGCTTATAAAGATGCAGGCAAGTAAAACCCATTTTGGATTTTGCCGCAAAATTCTTTCAGGAGTATAGAGGACAATGAGCCTCCAAAAACAGAGACTAAATATATACCAAAGCGCATATTGTGGGGTAAAAATGGCTACAATGACAGATTTTAGAGTAGCGGTACCGTGCATGAGTCCAGGGATGATTTTCATTCCTACCCGGATTATTTGAAATACTACATAAGTTTCAAAAATACGAAGAATACTTAACTTGTATTTTTCCCTGTCTCTCATTTGTGAAAACATACCAGATATGAAAATAAACACAGGCATGAGTGTTGTTATAGCACAATTGAATATAGCTTGGTTTATACCTCCTTGAGGCTTATAAAGCTGGACACAATGTGTAACGACAACCAAGAATATCAATATGAACTTGAGTGAGTCCCAGTACAAATCTCTTTTTGTGCCTTCTTCTTTGATGAGCTGTTTCATTATCTCCTTTTTTTACCTTTGATTTTCTTGGCTAATGGCTTCGCTGCCACAAGGAAATACCGATAGGCCTCGGGGTGGAACAGTAGCGACCATACAGCATAGAGTGCCACATAGACGGACAGTTTCAGTAGTCCGTCGGCATAGAGAGGCAGGGAACATAGAGAGCCGACGACGTAAGTCAGAGATGCGGCCGTCATGGAGGCTATCAGCACAGGCGTGATGTCGAGCAATTGGCGTTGCCAGCGGTAGCCAATATGCTTGGATACTAACCAGATATTGACAAAATAAGAGAACCACGTGTTGAGCACCATGCCCACGAGCAGCCCCCGCATGCCATCGAGCAACAGACCGACAATAACGAAGACGATGCCCATGGCACGCTTGACAAATGTCCACACAAACATCGTCCGACTCTTGCCGATGGCTGCCACAGACTGGTAGTTCACTGACTGCAGACTATAGGCCAGACCAGCGATGCACAGCACCTGAAAATAAGGCACGCTGTCAGCCCAACGTTCAGAGTAGAGCAGGATGAACAGCGGCTTGGCACAGAGCAGCAGGATGAACATCAACGGGAAGGTGACGTAGGACAAGGTCAAGGTTATCTTCTTAATCATGTTGCCCAAAGCCATCTTGTCATCCTGCATCTCAGCATAGAGGGGATAGGTGACCTGCGACATCACTTTCGAGATGCTGGTCGAGGCCAGTCGCTCCGTGGCGTTGGCTTTGGAATAGTAGCCCATCGTGGCTGCGTTGTAGAATCGGCCAATGAGCAAACCCTGTATCTGCTGACCGAACTGGTTCAGCAGGTGTGTCAAGAACATATAAAAGCCAAAGCCGAACAATTCGCGGAACGACTGCCACGAGAAAAGCAACTGGGGACGCCAGCGCACGTAGAACCAGAACACCAGGGCGGGAATGAGTGCCGTCAGCATATACTGTGCCACCAAGGCCCATACACCGAAACCGTGGTAGGCCATAACGATGGTTATCGTCAGTGCCGTAAGCGATGTCAGAATGGTCACGATGGAAAGCACCTTGAAGTTCATCTTCTTCTGCAACTGATTTCGTTGCACGATGTTAAAAGCATAGATGAACAAGATGATGCCTTGTACCCGCAACACATTACATAATAAAGGTATATTATAGAACTGCGCTATGTATGGGGCAGAGACATAAAGCACAGCATATAATAGCATAGCCATACCAAGGTTCCAAAAGAAGATGGTGGAATAGTCGGTCTGCGTGGGTTGCTTCTTCTGAATCAACGCCGATCCAAAGCCGCCGTCGATGAACGACTCTGCCAGAAGCATGAAAATCATCAGCATGCCTATGCAGCCATAGTCGTATGGGGTGAGCAGACGTGCAAGAATGATACCCGACACGAACTGTATCAGCATCGTCGAGTATCGCTGCAGTGCCGACCACACCACACCCTTAACGGCCTTCTGTTTGAGATTCTTCTGTGACATACTATTGGGTATCAAAAGTGAACAGCCTATCTGCTTTGTGATTCCAATTGCTGATACAAAGGAGGTCTGTCAGCCAGATTATAAATTCTTTTATAATACTCATTTTATTTAAAACTTTTTACGTTTAATCTTCTTGACTGTTATTATTCAACTTTTTCCTTTCTGCATCGCTCTATTTCACACTCATGTTGCTTGGTGCCTTTGTCGTAGTTAATGGCGACGAGCAGGATATCGCCCGTATAATCTGCCACCTGTTGGGGTAGTTTCGGTTCTTGTTTTGGCAGATGGCAGCCTCTGTGTCCTTGTAATACTTCAGCTCAATAACCAGGGTGAGGGAATCAACGTGCTTTTATGGGATGAGCACGAGGTCATCGACCTCTTCAGCTGGGACGTCAGGATAGGTCTATGCAACTATCCATTTTTCGGGGATACGTGTATCTGCATTAAACTTCACGCCCACCTTCACCACGTGTCGGCCATCTGTCTGATAGGGCAGTGCATAATTACGTGTGTCAATCTGGTGTAGGGCTTCCTCAGCGGTGCCATCTACCTTCATCTCGAATACATAAACGGTGTCAGGCATCCAGACGACCATGTCAACACGGCCTCCAGCACATTTTACTTGTGTACGAACATAGAAATTCAGCGTAGAAAAAATAAGATACAGGGTGTATTCATAGAAGCCCTCAGCAGTCGAAACATCATTCAGTTTTTTCTTGAATCCCTCTACATAGGGGATGCTAGCCATATAGGCCTGCAAATCAAGCATAGCTTGCTCTACATCTTTCCGTTTGAGTGCTTGCCAGAATTTCAGAGCAAACCCAGCTTTTACCCGTCCAGCTTCCAGCCCGGTATAAACAGGCAACAAGCCTTCTGCATAGCCTATGCGTACCTCTTGGTTGGGTATGGACAAAGTATAGGTCTCAGTCTCTCGGTCGTAACCCTTGATGGTAACATATCCGCTCTGGTAGAGCAACGGCAAAGCAGACTGCATGGCCTCCGTTGGCTGGTCGAACTCCGAAGCGAACACCTCCATTCTGTCTAACGACATGATGTCGGTATGGAAGTACTGCATCTGACGGATAAGGAACGTTGGCGTACCGCTCTCAAACCAGTAATTAGCCAGCTTGTTGTCG
>JAEEGL010020244.1_pt1 | contig 11657 bp, 11 predicted proteins | sample 9134231 | NCBI WGS metagenome assembly JAEEGL01 (sample SAMN16246548, study PRJNA631951) | gut metagenome | biome: gut microbiome; feature: rumen; material: fiber-attached | host: Bos | place: Iran: Karaj | collected 2018-10 | reverse complement strand
TGCCCGCCGTGGCAAGCACTTCCTGCACGCCGTCGCCCATTTCGATGATGGAAACGTCGAACGTGCCGCCGCCCAGGTCGTACACCATGACCTTTTGATCGGTCTCTTTATCGATGCCGTAGGCAAGCGCTGCCGCCGTGGGCTCGTTGATGATACGTTTGACCTCAAGGCCGGCGATCTTGCCGGCGTCCTTGGTGGCCTGACGCTGCGCGTCCGTGAAATACGCGGGCACGGTGATGACCGCCTCGGTCACGGGGCCGCCCAGATAGCTCTCGGCGTCGCTCTTCAGTTTGCCGAGGATCATGGCGCTGATCTCCTGGGGCGTGTAGCTCTTATCGTCGATGCGGACTCTGTAATCGGAGCCCATCTGACGCTTGATGGATGAAACGGTGCGGTCGGGGTTGGTGATCGCCTGGCGCTTTGCCACCTGGCCTACCATACGCTCGCCGGTTTTGCCGAACGCCACCACGGACGGGGTGGTTCTGGCGCCTTCCGCGTTGGCGATGACCACGGGTTCGCCGCCTTCGATAACGGCAACACAGGAATTGGTGGTACCTAAATCAATACCGATAACTTTAGACATAATTCTTACCTCCGTATATGATCGATGTTATTATATACCGTTTATTTGGTTCCATGAATAAGAGGGGGTCAGTTTGCCACTTTGACCGTGGCGTGACGGATCACTCTGTCCCCGATGCGGTAGCCCTTCATGAACACTTCGGCGATGCAGTTTTCGGGAAGTTCCTCGTTATCCTCGTGCATCACGCCGTTGTGCAGATTCGGGTCGAAGGGTTCGCCTTTTTCGCCGAAGGCCTCCACGCCCAGCGCGGAAAGACTGTCCGCCAGCTGCTTGAGCGTCATTTCCACGCCCTTTTTATAGCTTTCGGCGTCGCCGTCCGCAGCGACCGCGCGCTCCAGATTATCCGCTACCGGAAGGAGCTTCAATACGGCGTCGGCCTTGCCGTCGTTATAGCGGGCGTCTTTTTCTTTCTGCAGGCGCTTGCGGTAATTATCGTATTCCGCCAGCGTACGCATCAGCTGATCCTTGGTTTCCTGCAGCTTTGCCTCCAGCGCCTTGATCTGTTCCGCCTGCGCGTCTGCCTCAGTCGTTTGGGGCTCGGCCTCGGGTGCGGGCGCGGGCTCCGCCTCTGCGGTTTCCGGTTCGGCGGCCGTTTCCGGCACGGGTTCCGCCGCGGGCGGTACGTTCTTCTTTTTCTTATCAGACATGACGATCAGTCCTTTCTGTTATCTGCTTCAAGATTGCCCGTGATCAGCCCGCCGGCAACGTCGCTTACGTATTTCACCAGCGGCAGGACGTGGGCGTAGTCGGTTTTTGTGGGGGCGATCACCGCGATGGCGCCGCCCGCGTTCTCACCGGCTTTGTAGGGACAGAGGATCAGGGAAGCTTCCCTGAGGCACGCATAGCCGTTTTCCGCGCCGATCTTCAGCTTCGGCCCGTCCGTAGTATCCGAAAGCAGCCGGAGCATCGCTTCCTTTTTGCCGGTGAGCTCTATGATCCTCGGCGCGTCCGCGCTTAAGGAAGAGGAGAGCAGCCGGGTTTGGCCTTTTACGATCACGTCCGCCTGGGCGTTTTCGCCGACGGCCTCAAACAGGCTGACCAGCAGCGGTGCGATATCCAGCGCGCGGGCGCCCAGCGAAAGCGTTACGTTCTGCAGCTTTGCCCGGGTGAGGGAAGCGCTGTCCGCGCCGATAATATTGGCGGCGCATACGTTGTAGAAAAGCTCGAAGAGCTCGTAATCCGCGTCCGACTGCAGCTTTGCCATGCGGCTCCGGAACGTGCCCGCCGAGGTGGAGAACACCACCAGCGCGCTGCGCTTTCCGATGGGCAGCAGCTGAACGTTGCTGATCACCGCGTCCGGATAGGAGGGGGTAGCGGCCACAGCCAGCGTTCCGGTGAGCTCGGAAAGGATCTCGCAGGCTTCCGAAAGGATCACGCGGGAATCCCCCTCGAAATGATCGATGCTGCTGGAGATCCGCAGCATTTCGGAACTGGACGGGGCAAAGGTGCGCAGCAGCCGGTCCGCGTAATACCGCAGCCCCAGATGCGAGGGGATCCGCCCGGCAGAGGTGTGCGGCTGCTCCAGATACCCCATATCGGAAAGCTCCGCCATTTCGTTGCGGATCGTTGCCGAGGATACCGAGATCGGAAGCACGTTCATCAGATACTTGGAGCCTACGGGCTCGCCGGTTTCAATGTAGAATTCCACGATGGAAGAGAGGATCAGTTCTTTTCTCTTCGAGAGCTCCACACCGAACGCCTTCCTTCTTGTTTTTTTGGTGTTAGCACTCTATGACTTAGAGTGCTAATCTGATATAAATATAGTCTTTTTTTTCTGTTTTGTCAATAGGTTTTTCAAAAATTTTTACAAAATCTAGCGGTGCGGGCCGTGCGGCGCAGATCATAATTACGGTAAGAAATAACGCGCCCGTTTATTTTTAATTATATAAATAAAAAAAATTGTAGACATCCGCAGGCACAGGTGCTATAATATACCATGTATATCTCTATATTGAGCTCATTTTAATACGGAGTGGTTTTTATGGAAGATTTAGCAAAGCTTTGTTTTGAGTGTATGGAACTGAAGGGCGATCACCGCGTGTGCCCGCATTGCGGCAGCACCGGCGCCCCCAAGCAGCTGTTTCCGCTGCTGCCGCTGGGCAGCCTTGTGGGCGGCAGATATTATATAGGAAAGGCGATCCGCACCAACGGCGAGGGGATCACCTACGTAGCCTACGATAACAAGGAATTCCACCGCTGTACGGTGCGCGAGTTTTTCCCGCAGGCGCTGGCTGTGCGCGATCCGGATATGGTTTCCATTTTCCCGTCCTCCGGCAATCTGCAGGCCTTCGCCGAATGCAGGGACGCGTTTAACGAGATGTGGAAAAAGCTGATGCGCTTAAGAGGTCTTACGGCGCTCATCAACGTAACGGACGTGTTTGCCGCCGGCAACACGACCTACGCCGTATATCAGGAGGCGGAAACCAAAAATCTGCGCGATTACCTGCTTTCCACGCAGCAGGGCTATCTGGATTGGGAGCAGGCGCGCATCCTGTTTATGCCGGTGCTCTCCACGCTGGGCACGCTGCACACCTCCGGTGTGATCCATAAGGGCATCAATCCCGAGGCCTTCATCTTTACGGATGACGGCAAGCTGAAGCTCACTGATTTCTGCATCCCGCAGGTCCGCACGGCTTACGGCGATCTGGATTCCGATATCCACGACGGGTACGCGCCGATGGAGGTGTATACCGAAGACGGCCAGATCGGCACGTGGACGGATATTTATTCCTTTACGGCGGTGCTGTACCGCACGCTGGTGGGCTCCACGCCCATTTCCGCGCCGGTGCGCGCGCAGAACGACCAGATGATGATCCCGGCCGTGTTTGCGGAAAAACTGCCGCCGTATGTGATCAACGCGCTGATCAACGGCATGCAGATCAACGCGGAGGACAGAACGCGCAACGTGGAGCAGCTGAGAAGCAACCTTTCCGCTTCTCCCCGCGCTGTGAGCGCTTCGGCAAGCGTATATAAAAACGTGGGGCAGTTCTCCATTCCCGGCGGAGAGCTCCGTACCGCTCCGGGCACCGTAGCCCCCGGCGGCGCGCAGCAGACGCCCCGTTCCGCGGGCAGACCCGGCGCAGGCGTCGGCGTTTCCGCGCACGGCGGCCTTGTGGATCCCGTAACGCCCGAGCCCGGCGCGCCGGTACGCCGTCCGTTGAGCGACGATGCGCAGGAGGCTTACGCGGCGCAGCAGCAAAAGGATAAGCAGCGCAAAAAGCTTACGGTGTTCCTTGTGCTGATCATTCTGCTGCTGATCGTAGGCGTAGGCCTGATCGTGAGCGCCCTGTTCGGCAGCGGCAACGGTACGCAGACCACAACGGAAGCCCCCACGCAGCAGATGCAGACGATGACGGTGCCGAGCTTTGTGGGCAAGTATTTCGACGATATCGCGCAGGACGCGTATTATTCGCAGTTCCTGCATATTATCAAAGCGGAAAACAGCAGCACGGAGTTTGAAGCGGGCCTGATCATGTACCAGAGCATTCCTGTGGGCACGCAGGTGGCGCAGGGTACGGAGATCATTCTTACCGTGAGCTCCGGCAAAAAGACCTTCCCCGTACCCGACGTAACGGGCATGACCTACGAGCAGGCGCTTTCCGTTCTGGCGCCCCAGGGGCTCGTATGCGCCAAGGCCAGCAAATATAACGACGGCACCCACGTGCCGGATACGGTGGCCGAGACCTTCCCGCTGGCGGGGCAGCCCATCACCCAGGGGGAAACCATTCAGGTGATCCTCTGGTCTGACGCCACCGAGGACGATTCCACAGAGGAAGACGAATCCGCCGCGGAGATCGAGACCGATGAAAACGGCCGTCAGGTGATCGGCGGGAACGGGCAGAATTAACATGAGCAATCCGGTAACCGACTATTTGAAACAGATCCAGGAGGACGTGGCCTGCATCCGCGGGCGCGACCCCGCCGCCACCTCCATTCTGGAGGTGCTGCTGCTCTATCCGGGGCTGAAAGCCGTGCTGGCCCACAGGCACGCCCACTGGTTTTACGAACACGATATGCGCTTTCTGGCGCGGTATATTTCGCAGCGCAGCGCGCGCAAAACGAACATTGAGATCCATCCCGGCGCAAAGATCGGCCGCCGCTTCTTTATCGACCACGGCACCGGCGTTGTGATCGGCGAAACGGCCGAGATCGGCGATGACGTTACCATTTATCAGGGCGTGACCCTGGGCGGTACCGGCAAGGACGTGGGCAAGCGGCATCCCACCGTGGGCAACCATGTGATGATCGGCGCCGGCGCCAAGGTGCTGGGTCCCTTCAGGATCGGCGATAACAGCAATATCGCGGCGGGCAGCGTGGTGCTGAACGAGATCCCCGATAACTGTACGGCGGTCGGTTCGCCCGCCCGCGTGGTGCGGCAGAACGGCGTACGTGTGGATTATCTGGATCAGGTGCACGTGCCCGATCCCGTAAAGCACGAGATGGACCGTCTGCAGTCGCAGATCGATCTTCTGCAGGCAGAGCTGGAAGCGCTGAAGGCAGACGCAAAAAGAAAGGAGACGGCGGAAACGGAAGGCTGAGACCCCCGCCGATATGATATTTATGAAAGTATTCAACACCCTTACCAGACAGAAAGAGGAGCTGATCCCTTTAACGCCCGGGGAATACAGGATCTATGCCTGCGGCCCCACGGTATATAATTTTATCCATATAGGAAACGCGCGTCCCATCTGCGTGTTCGACGTGCTGCGCCGCTATCTGGAATACCGCGGCAGCAAAGTGATCTTCGTACAGAACTTTACGGATATCGACGATAAGATCATCAACCGCGCCAATGCGGAGGGCGTCACTTTTAAAGAGATCTCCGAAAAATACATTGAGGAATATAAAACGGACGCCGCGGGGCTCAACGTGCGCCCCGCCACCGTGCATCCCAAGGCCACGGAGAACATCGGCGAGATCATTTCCATTATCGAGACGCTGATCGAAAAAGGCTATGCCTACGAGGTGGAAGGGGACGTGTATTTCAGCCCCGCCAAGTTCGATGAATACGGCAAGCTCAGCCATCAGCCGCTGGAGGACCTGATGAGCGGCGCGCGCATCAATATCGGTGAATTAAAGCGCGAGCCCATGGATTTTGCGCTGTGGAAGAGCTCCAAGCCCGGCGAGCCCGCGTGGGAATCCCCCTGGGGCCCCGGCCGTCCCGGCTGGCACATCGAATGTTCCGCCATGAGCCGCAGATATCTGGGCACTACTATCGATATCCACTGCGGCGGGCAGGATCTGATCTTCCCGCACCACGAAAACGAGATCGCCCAGAGCGAGTGCTGCAACGGCGTGCCCTTTGCCCGTTACTGGATGCACAACGGCTTTATAACCGTGGATAACGAAAAGATGAGCAAATCCAAGGGCAATTTCTTTACGGTGCGCGACGTGGCGCAGCAGTACGGCTACGAGCCCATCCGTTTGCTGATGATCTCGTGCCAGTACCGCAGCCCCATCAATTATTCCTACGATTCCTTAATGCAGTGCAAAACCTCGCTGCAGCGGCTGCACACCTGCAAGGATTCGCTTGCGTTCGCGCTGAAGAATGCCGAAGAAGGCGCTTCCGAACAGCTTCAAGAGATCAACGCGGAATTTGCCGCCGTGCGCGAGCGCTTCTGTGCCGCCATGGACGACGACCTGAATACAGCGGACGCCATCGGCATCCTGTTCGATCTGGTGCGCTATATCAATAAAAACGTGCTCGTTGCCGCGCCCAGAAAGGCGGACGTGGAAGCGGCCGCAGCCGTATTCAACGAGATCACCGGGGTGCTCGGCATCGTTTACGATGAAGCGCCCGCCGCGGAAAACGATGAAGACGCGGCCATTGAAGCGCTGATCGCGGAGCGCACCGAAGCCAGAAAAACCAAGAACTGGGCCCGCGCGGACGAGATCCGTACCCGGCTTACGGAAATGGGCGTCGTGCTGGAGGATACGCCCCAGGGCGTAAAATGGCACCGTAAATAAAATTACATTATATATAAAAACGGAGGAATGGTTATGGCATTGTTAGGTAAATTAAAAGGCGCGATCGGTAACGCCGTAAGCGACGGCATCGGCAAAGGCGTGCGCAGCGCGGTAGGCAAAGCCGTACAGAGCGTTGTACAGCCGGCGGCGGATAAGCTCGCCGGGCAGGCGGCAAGCCAGCTGGACCAGGCGACGAGCGAAATGCAGGCCGCAGCAGGGGAAGCCCAGGCAGCGCAGACCGAAACCGCACAGACCGCGGGTTCCGGCGCGGCGCATCTGGAGGCCGCCGTTACCGGTTGGGCCGGGGCCATGCAGGGGCTGGCCACCGCGGCGGCAGCCAACGTCAAGGTGTGCGAAAAATGCGGCGCAGGCGCGCCCGCGAGCATGAAATTCTGCCCCGAGTGCGGCGCGGCTCTGCCGGAGCATACGCTGGCGCAGAGCGCGGTGTGTCCCGCGTGCGGCGCGCAGAACCCCATCGGTTCCAAATTCTGCACCTCCTGCGGCGCGCAGCTGCCCGCCGCGGAAGCGTAAAAACGTAAAAAACAACGCCCGGAAACCCGGGCGTTATTTTGTTTTTCAATGATTATTCGTCGTCCCCGTCTTCGTCGTCCTCAAGGCCGAACAGGGAGTCCATTTCCAGCTTGGCGTGGCAGGCGGGGCATTCCAGCTCAAAATCCTCGTCGTCCTCGAAAATGGAATCGTCGAAATAGACGGTCTGGTGGCAGTTGGGGCATTCGAACTCGTATACGCTGCCTTCCTCGTCCTCGTCCTCGTCATCGTCAAGATCCCAGGGATCGTAATCGGGATCGAAATCGTCCTCGTCGAATACTTCTTCGAGATCGTCGATATAATCCTCAACGTCCGCCAGATCGCAGTCGATCATGTCTACGCGCTCGGTCAGGTCGGTCACTTCCAGAGCGATATCCTCCAGCGCTTCGATAATGGCGCTGAAAAGCTTACCCTCTTTGGTGTCCTTATCCAGCTGCAAGCCTTCGGCAAGGCCTTTGATATAGGCAATTCTCTCGGTGATCGTCATCGCTTTGCCTCCGCTTACGCTCTGCCCAGATACTCGCCGGTACGGGTGTCGATCTGGATCATTTCGCCTTCGTCGATAAACAGCGGAACCTTGATCTCAACGCCGGTTTCCAGCGTGGCGGGCTTTAAGGTGTTGGTGGCCGTATCGCCCTTGAAGCCGGGGTCGGTCTTCACAACCTGCAGCACCACGAACGTGGGGGGTTCTACGCCGAATACCTTGCCCTTGTAGGACAGGATGCGGCAAACCATGCCTTCTTTTACGAACTTGAAATTATCGTCCAGATCGCTGGCGCCGATGGGGATCAGCTCGTAGCTTTCGGGATCCATGAAATAATACAGGTCGCCGTCGCTGTAGGAATACTCCATTTCCTTTCTCTCGATATAGGCGGTGGGGTATTTGTCCGTGGGGCTGAAGGTCTTTTCAACCACGCTGCCCACGATCACGTTCCTGAGCTTGGTGCGGACGAACGCCGCGCCCTTGCCGGGCTTAACGTGCTGGAACTCGATGATCTGCCAAACCTGGCCATCCATTTCAAATGTGACGCCGTTTCTGAAATCGCCGGCTGATACCATAAAAAATCAATCCTTTCTCTTGGGTATATTCATACCGATATACACTATTATAATATAAAATTTCTGCGTCTAATGCAAGCCCTTGCGCGCAATTTTTATTGAAAATCCTTAATTTTCTTGTAAAAATGCGCAAATCAGAGGATGATCAGCTCTTTGGGGCAGCGCGTAAGGTTAACGCAGCCCGTTTTTGTGATGAGCGCCATATCCTCTATGCGGACGCCGAATTTTCCCGGAAGATAGATGCCGGGCTCCGCCGTTACCACGTGGCCGGCCTTTAAGATCGCCTTGGAAACGGGGGAGACGCGCGGATATTCGTGGATCTCCACGCCCACACCGTGGCCCGTACCGTGGCCGAAGCAATCGCCGTAGCCTGCCGTTTTGATCACGTCGCGGGCGGCCAGATCGCCGTCAAAGCCCGAAACGCCTTCTTTTAATACGGCAAGGCAGGCAAGCTGCGCTTTGAGCACGGTATCGTATACCAGCCGCATCTCGTCCGTTGCAAATCCCACGGCGATCGTGCGCGTCATATCGGAGTGGTAGCCGTCCTTGATCGCGCCGTAATCCATGGTAACGAAATCGCCGGGTTCGATCTTTTTATCGGAGGGAACGCCGTGGGGCAGGGAGGAATTTACGCCGCTCACCGCGATGGTCTCAAACGAGAGGCCGTCCGCCCCGTGGCTCAGCATATAGTAATCCAGCTCCAGCCCGATCTCTTTTTCGGTCACGCCGGGCTTTATAAAGCCCAGAATGTGGTCGAAGGCCGCTTCCGCGATCCGCTGCGCCGCGGAGATCTTTTCGATCTCTTCTTCGGTTTTTACGCCGCGCAGTTCGCCGATCGCGCCGGAAAGCGTATCGTCCGCGATAAAAACAACGCCGGGCAGCTTTTCCTGCAGTTTTGCAAATTCGGCAAGCGTCAGCCGGTCGTTTTCCACGGCAACGGTTTTTATTCCCTGCTTTGCGAATTCCGCGTTCAGATCCTCATAGAGTTTTGCCGAATCCCTTACGTACCGCTCGCCCAGCTTGCGCACGGCGGCCTCCGTATAGCGGGAATCCGTGTAAAAAATCGCGTCCTGCGCCGTTACCAGAAGCGCGCCGTCCGAGGCCGCGAAGCCCGTAAAATAAAACCGGTTCGCCTCGGACCAGATCAGCGCGGCGTCGGCTTTGCCGCGGATGGCGGCGGATAAAGCGTCCGTAAACGCGTTCATAAAATCACCCTGCCTTTTCAAAAAATAAGGTGAGCCTGCCGGCCCACCCGTAAAAACCTGCGTAATTGCCGGAATACCGGCATGCGCTGTTTTTGCTGCTTATTTAAACTTACGTTTGCGAGCAGCTTCAGACTTTTTCTTTCTCTTTACAGAGGGCTTTTCGTAATGCTCTCTTTTACGTACTTCCTGAATCACGCCGTCGCGAGAAGTCTGGCGCTTAAAACGTCTCAGTGCGCTGTCAAGAGATTCATTGTCTTTTACTTTAACCTGACTCATTATATTCCCTCCCTCCGCGTCATGCGTGGGTCAATTTCAATTTGACACTATGAAATTATACAACTTCGGCGGGCGCGTGTCAATATGTTTTCTCCGCTTTTTCTTAAATTTTTCGGCGGAATTCGCCCTTGTTTTTATATAATATCTATAATGAACCGTAAAAAATAAAAAATAATTCTTTATTTATTCATATAAATATGATACTATCAATACAGAGAATAAAACGGGAGAGATGGATATGAAAAAAGCGCTTTGTGTGATCTTATCTTTATGTATGCTGCTGCCCCTGTTCTGCTTCGGCGCAGCGGCCGGGGAAGCCGCGCCCGCGTCGTATTCCGAAACGCCCCTGGAAAACGCCCTGCCCGTGATCATCGTACGGGGCATGGATTTTACGGACGGCCTGAAATACGATTTCGGCACCGAGAACGAGCGCACCGTAAACGTAAAGAACAATCTGAATCTTACCGGTATTATGCGCGCGCTCGGCAGGGCCTTCGTTGCGCTGGTTTCGAAGGGGCGTCGGGCCGCCGTATCGGAAGTGGTGAGCTACGCCGCCACGCTTTTCGAGGGTTATGCCTGCGATGAAAACGGCGATTCGCTGGATCCGCGCGTGACGGGGATGAGCTACCCGCAGAACGTATCCCATTATCCGGAGCTGTGGGAGGAGGGCAGCGGCCACGAGGGCGGCCTCGTTCATTCCGCCGTGGACCGTTACGGCGCCGATAACGTATATTATTTCCTGTACGACTGGCGTCTGGATACGCTTGTGAACGCCGCGGGGCTCAATGATATGATCGAGCTGGCCTGCGCCGAGCATGAAAGCGATCAGGTGAACGTGGTTTGCTGCAGCATGGGCGGGATTATTACGCTGACCTATCTGAAATACTACGGCGCCGCGCGCATCCACAGCCTTGTTTCCAATTCCTCTACGATGTACGGCACGGACGTGACCACCGATCTGCTGACCGGCAACATCAACTTTGATACGGACGCTGCCTACCGCTATCTGGTAAGGCAGTTTCCGAAAATGAAGACCACCTTCAAAACGGCCTACGATACGGGGCTGATGGGCAAGATCTGCGCCTTTATCAACAAGTTTGCCAAGAAATATGAAAGAGAGATCTACGACGGCGTGCTGATCCCGGTGTTCGGTTCCATGCCGGCCTTCTGGGAGATCGTACGCAACGAAAAATACGAGGAGGCCAAGGCCTTCATCTTCGGCGACAGCGACGGTTACGCGGGCCTGCGCGCCAAAACGGATAAGATCCAGAGCGAGGTATGCGCAAATCTGCAGACGATCCTGGAAGAGGCCATGGCGGGCGGCATGATCTTCGGCGCTACGGCGAACTACAACACGCCGCTGGTACCGGCTTACGAATCCGCGCCGCTGCAGGGCGACGGCACGCTGGAAACCAGAATGATGTCCTTCGGCGCGCTGGTATCCGTTGTGGGCGGCAAGCTGAGCGAGGAGGAACTTGCGATAGGCGACGCGAAATACGTTTCCGCGGACGGCTGCATCAACGCCTCCACCGCGCTGTTCCGCGACGAGACCTGGTTTACCAAGGACTGCGCGCACGTAGGCTGCAGATACCATTCCGATTATACCTATCTGATCTTTTCGATTCTGGAAGCCGAAACGCAGCCCACGGTGGACACTTGGGAAAAATATCCGCAGTTTATGCAGGCGGACGGCAAGGAGAACCTGACCCCCGTGACCGCCGCCCCCGGGAAATGGGATTGATTCGATGCATGAGCGGCAAATTGCAGTTTATCGGGCTCTTTGATTAACGATTAAAGATTAAAGATTAATGATTAAGGTGGCGGCTCACGCCGCATTAAAAAAGCGATATTCGCTGATTCTGCTTATATAATCGGGTATGGTGCCGAGGCTTCGCCGCCGCCGGTGGCGGATGAAGGCGAAACGCAGGCTGGAAGAAACACGAGCGTGCCGAGCGCTCCAAGCGAAGGCAGGCGACGATGTTTCTGACGGGTCGGAGCCCTTCCGAAATCGTTAATCA
>JAEEGL016446924.1_pt1 | contig 11658 bp, 9 predicted proteins | sample 9134231 | NCBI WGS metagenome assembly JAEEGL01 (sample SAMN16246548, study PRJNA631951) | gut metagenome | biome: gut microbiome; feature: rumen; material: fiber-attached | host: Bos | place: Iran: Karaj | collected 2018-10 | reverse complement strand
TTTAGTTCCGATCACGGTTACTGCAGCGGCCTCTGTGCCTTCCTCGTCAACCGAGAGATAGGTGTTCTGTTTTACGAAACTGACATATGTGGGAATATCGCTCAAACGGGAGAAATCTGCCATACCCGAGAACATATCAGTCATGCCGAGTGCCTTCAAGTCGTCGTTGAGTTTTTTCTCGTAACGCACTGTAAACTTAGGCATATACAGATTCACTTCTTGCAGTTCGCGCCATTTGGTTGTTTCGTATTCATACTCCGGCCAGAAGTTCTCCTCAAACTTCATTATATCGCCTGCTTGCATCATTTTGAGCAGTGTCTGGACATCCATTCCTGCGGGTGGCAGGAGCAAGTCCATGCAATATGCACCACCTTTGTAGTCGAGCTCCACCAGTTGCGATTTCTGATATATGCCATATTTCATTTGCGCATTTTTCACCATCATGTCAACTTGCTCTGTCTTGTTGTTGCTTGTGGTGAATTTCTCATCTTTGATGGTCATCTCCTTATCGAACTTATCCTCCCATATCCCCTTGAAATACAGGGCATTGGCAAGAAGCATGGCGCAATCGTAGATCAAATCCTGGTCTACAACCTGCTTTATCAGGTTGTTGGTATGGTCGGCTGCCCATTTGTTGATAAGGTCGGCAGTGGCTGCATCATGGAAGTCTACGTTCTGCACTTGAGCCATGAAATACAGTTTGTTTGAATCGATGAAACCCTCCTTTACGGGGAAGTCGTTTCTGATCCAAAGTGAGTTGGCAAGAGTCAGTTTGGTATAGGTGTCAAGACGGGGTAGGGTGTTGATCATCAGTTGGTTATACCGGTTTATCTCCTCGTCTGTACAGTCTTTGAATCCAAGACCCGCTTTCATCTGCTCGAGTGTCTCTGCATCTGCGCCGTTCATAAGCATTGAGAGTGCCATACTCAAACTCAGAGGCGAGATGATGACGTTTTCCGACTCGCGTGTTTCGTATGCCTGACGAAGCATGCTGAGCGAGAACTCGTTGCTTTGCACAAGCATCTGCTGCTGTTGAGCATTCAGGCGGAGAGCGAGAATAGTGTCATTTCCATTATTCGGTTTGTCATCCGGATTGGTGATCTGAAAGTTGCATGCGCAGCATATCGCTGCCACAATTGCAATTAAGAGAGTCTTTTTCATATGCTTGAGGTTATTAATGCGCTATTGCGATATATTCTTCATTCTTTTTCATTTGGATTGCCGATCACTGCAGCAAAAATGATTGTTCCATATTGCTTTTCACGAATAAACAGCACAAACGGGCGATTGAGAATCATCTCAGGATACTTTGGCTGCTCTATGCTGGTTCCCGTATAGCCTATAGTCGTTACTGCAGCAGCTTCTGTTCCAGCCTCGTCAACCGACATATAGGTGTCCTGCTTTACGAAATCGATATACGTTTCTACATCACTCAAGCGAGAGAAGTCTGCAACACCAGGTATAAACATATCTTTCATGCCAAGTGCCTTTAAATCATCATTAAGTTTTCTCTCGTAGCGCAGGGTGAATTTGGGCATTTGTAAGATAACGTCATTAAATCTACGTTGAATTACGGTTTTTTCTTCGTCTGTCTCATAATCATAGGTTAGTATTTCCTGTTCTGGCCAGAATTTGTCTTCCCAACCGGGCATTTCGTCTGCTTGAAGAGAATTGAGGAGGGTGGGAATATTGGAATCATCAGCAGGCAGGAGCAAATCCATACAGTAGGCTCCTCCGAGATAATCCAATTCTGCGAGTTGTGCTTTATGGTCTTTTAGATAAACGTACTTGATTTCCTCGTGTTTATACATCATATCAACAATCTGTTTCACACTCTTGCTGGACTTGAATTCTCCATCTTTTGTGAGATCTTTGTCAAATTTATCTGCCCATATGCCTTTGAAATACAGCGCATTAGCAAGCAAGGTGACACATGATGCTATTTGCTCGGGAGACACCACTTTCTTGATAAGATCGTTGGTATGCTTTGCTGCCCAAGCGTTAATGAGGTTGGCAGTTTCAGGGTCGGTAAAGTCCACATTCTGAACCTGAGCCATGAAATACTGCTTGTTGATATTGATGAAATCATCTTTCACAGGAAATCCTTCATGTAACCACAGAGAGTTGGCAAGAGTCATGTGAGTGCAAGTGTCAAGGCAGGGTAGAGCAGTGAGCATCAGATGGTTATACTCATTTACTTCCTCGTCTGTCCAATCGCCGAATCCAAGAGTGTTTTTAACTTGGCTAAGTGTCTCATTATCAGCTCCATTCATAAGCATAGAGAGCGCCATACTTGCACTTAGAGGCGAAATAATCACGTTTTCATGATCTGTCTCATTGGCATACACTTGCTTAAGCAGATTAAGCGAGAACTCGTTGCTTTGCTTTAGAAGTTGTTGCTGACGAGCAGTGAGTTTCAATTCCACAGGCGTAGTGACACCGTTTCCGTTGCCCCAATCGTGGTTATCATAACTTTTCTCGTCAGGATTATGCACCTGTACATTGCATGCGCAGAGCATTGCGGCTGCCATGATCGAAAAGATAGTCTTTTTCATAATATTTAATTTTTTACTGATATTTCACTTATAGGAACAGAAATGTTGGTTGTAGCAGTAAACTTAAGTTCATACGTCCATTTTTCAACAGGTAGTGAATAGATTGTAGGGCTTACATAATGAAACGTACAAGACACTGTATACTTGCCATAGGGTAGGTAGGTAAGTATGTGTTCTGCCCAGTGAGAGCAAATGCAGTCAGCCTGCAATTCTCCCTCTAAGTCGCTGTGATACAGCGTGATATGGGAATCCTTTTTGTAAGTTTGGGCATCCAGCTCTCCTGCACAATTTATTGTTTCCTGACAACGGATTCGCAGTTTGTTCTCGCCTATGCATTCGAAATACACCTTATTGTCTATGCCCGGATATTCATTACTACGACTTATCATCTTCACAGCTGAAGCCATATCATCAGGGGTAACATCGCAGTCGTACACTTTGGCGGATATGCCTGATTCCGGATTCGACGGGGTAGGGTTATTGCTGCAAGAGAGCAACATGAGAAATGCTGGGATTAGCAAAATCAACTTTTTCATAATCATGTCTGTTTTGTTTTGACGCAACAATTATAATACCAATTATATCTTATTTATGTAGGATTTCGTATTTCTCAATATCGTTATTCTCAATCATCTTATTCAGTGTCTCTACATAAAATGACTGCAAACGGTCAACATCATTGATAAATGCCTCACCTTCTTCCGTATTGTTGGAATATTTCATTTGTGCGTAGTGCAGATTCAAGTCAGAGGCCATATACTTATTGTATATATCCATGTAACTTAATTCTGCTTGACCATACTCTTCAAGTTTCTTCAATGTTATATACTTAATTTCGGGTTTATCGATTTTCGTGCCTTCCTCCACTTTCCAAACAGAGGTAATATCATCCAGTTCTTCCCATTTCTGGTCTAATAGGTAATACTCCTCATTGGCGAGAGTTCCATTGTAATAGTAACTGTTTGTACTATAATGGTTTCCGCCTAATGGCATCCAATGTCTTGTCAGAATAGTTTCTCCTGACAAAGCGTGAAACAAACCCCATTTCCAATCGATAATAGCATAGCCGTTTTTCAGCATTATATATGGATTTGTACCCGTTAGTTCTAATTGCTGTTGTGCAAAAGCCACATACGGTTGCCCGAATTGAGTGTTGCATAATGACAGAGTATCTGTATATATCAGACTGTCACCACCTTGCCATGCATCCCAAACGTATGTCTTGCCATCAGTAGAATCTTTACGAATGTATTCGAGCTTTTTGATGTGGTCAACAATGGGAGAAACGAAAACACGTTCTTGCATGTCTTCTGTCAATTTGATAACTGCCAACTCCTTATAGATGCCTTCATCACCTTCCGTTTGTTCATTGGTTACATTATTATTTGTTGTCTCTTTAGGAGAATTGTTGTCTCCATTTGTTGTTTCTTCGGGAGAAACAGGGTCTCCACATGAAGTAAAACTAATGCATATTGCACTTACAATGAGGCAAATAAAAATCTTTGTTTTCATAATATTATTGCTTCTTTCTGATTTGGTTTGTTTTGTTTGACGCTGCAAAGGTAAAGCATATTTTTGTATATCAATGTATCAAAAATGTATTATTTTCTGTTTGGCTGCGAATATTACATTATTTCAATAATTTCTCCTCTTCGCTCCGTAGCCAATCTCTCAACAATGTACCTTTCTTAGCTCCAGCACGAAGAGGTATCTGTCTGGCTTTCAGCTGAATAGTGTTTCTTGTATACCCGTTTACGAAGTGACCTATGCAAATAACAGGTACATTCAGCAGAAACATCATACATATATGAATTTCGTCTTCATCCAAGTTGTATTTGCCTCTCAAGTGAGTGATTATGCCATGATGTATTCTATCTATATAAACAGCCAACTGCTGCCAGTCTTTTTCATCCAGATTCTCTTTCGCAAACGGATTCTCGCGAACTGTCTCCACAATCTTCCTCAGTTTCACGTTCACCTCCGAAGCCTCGAACTCCTCCTGAATCAGCGACTGCCTCTCAGTCTGCATGTTCTCAATCTGGTGTTTGAGCGCCTGTCTTCTTCTGTATCGACTGATGATAATGGTAACCACTGCAGAGAGCAATATCATCAGAAGCACCAGGCTGATTCTGAGCACTATCTCTATCTTATGGCTTTTAGTTGCCTGATTTTCAAGTTCATAAAGTTCTCTGCGAAGCACGTCAGTAGTCTCCAAACTCATCTTTGCACTCCTTTCCAGAGCCTTTTGCAGTTCTCCGTAGGTACGTGCTTTCTCCGAATCACCTCGTCTGAGAGCTGTCTTTTCAAGTATTTCTGCCGCATCAGCTCGCAGTTGATAAGAGTGATCTATCTGCAATATCGGTTCAAGTAGTAGACAAGCCGAATCGTATTTCTCTTTGTAATATAACGTCTCGCCAAGATTGTACATTGCTGGCCATGTTCTTGTCGGGTGGGGGACTATTGTCATACACTCTCGGGCTGCCCATTCTGCTTTATCTTCCTCATTCTGAGTGCGATACAGACGATAGAGCGCGGTCAAAACTGTTGCCTGAAGGTAATTGTCTTCCTCTCGTGTCTGTGCCAATCTCCAGGCTTCTTGAATATACTTGTCAGCATCCTCTGTCTTCTGGTTCTCTAAACTTATGCATCCCAGTTGCATCAGAGAGTGAGTCAAATCTATTGTATCCTGTCTTTCTTTTGCCAGATCCAATGCATTCTGATACACTTCTTGAGCCTCATCATACAACTGATGTTCATATAATAGGTAACCTAAACGACTGTATATCAATGCCTGCTGATTGTTGTGCTTGTCTGGATTCAGCTTTGCTGCCAGGCGAAGTTCATATATCGCCTGTGCTCGGTTGAATAAGTCTGCTTCCACACATCCCAGCAAATAGTGGGCTTTTGTCCGCTCTCGTTTGTTGCCATATTTGTCGTAATAATCCACTGCATACCTTATCACAGAATCCGATTCCGGACAGATATACTGCTTATCCTGCTCTTCAGTTATTCTGAGGCAGTATTCAGCACTGTCACGCATCTGCGGGTGAAGGCATAACAATATGATCATCAGTATTTTCATTGTCTTATCATCAGTCTTGAAGAGCGAGTGGAATCGTCAAATATCAGCATCTCAATGCAAATTTGTCCGTGAAGTGGGGTAGTGTATTCATCCCCTAAAAGGTCGAAATATCTCCGTTCTACTATCCTTTTGTCACCTTTAGTCGTTGGCAAATCATTCTTTTCGCCGTCTAGATATATCATTTTTATGTCATATATCCATGTCAGACTCTCTGTTGCTGGTTCTGTCATACTCTCTAGTCTGATAAATGCATCGCCTTGCTCTGGAATCTTCACTTCAAACCTGCGAATCGGCTTCAGTTGGTCGGTATTCAATGTGTCAACACTATTCCAGGTATCTCCATCGAACGAAATCTTGATTCCCAACCTCTGATTGACCTTACTTTCGCTGTCTCCTTGTATGTGAACATCTACTACTGCAGGCAGCGATACCTTGTTAATCGACTGAATATAAGCCCGTTGACTGTCCTGAGACTTGCCTTTTCCAAAGAGTAGGGCACCCGGAGTTGCTCCTGCTGAGTATATGTCAATAGGACCATTATCGTCGCCGATTATGTTTGTGGGAGTCCTTTCCTGATCGATTATCACGTGTTGTCCACCTACATTTACTTGCCATAGTATATCTTTATCTGTTGCAGATTCGTTATTATCTGTTATAGATGTGAATGATTCTGCATTCCATTCAGTTGTCCTGAAAGTAGTCTGTATTCCTTTTGATATGTTCACGTAATCGGCTATGGATAACTCGTTATAGTTGTCATCGTTAGTTGTTTCTTCTAAAATCGGATATATTATTACTATTTCAGAGATTTTCTCACCTGATTCTGCCCACGCTGTCACGTAGTCATGGTATCGCCAGTAGGGGAGGGTTATCAAGTTTACCTCCATGGCTGTCGCTTTGTTTCTGCTACCATCGCCATTGATATTTGCGTATATTTTGGCATCCTTGTCCTTATGATATAGCTTGATATAGATACTGTCATACTCAGTGTAATGTCTTAATATATATTGAGGTTGTGCCAAGTCAGAACTGTTGTTAATCGCTGATTTTCTGGCATTTACGTTTTCTGCAGATATTCCTACCAATAACGTAAATATATATATAATTAGGTGTAACCGTCTCATGTTAATTACAATTTAAATTCCTCAGTTATACATTTGCTTCACTTTAGGTGAGTCTGATGGGTCTTTATATTTGCTCTGCAAAGGTACATGTTTTTCCTTCGAAATCCAAATTTATCAATGTAATATTTATGTATTATTTTCGTCTTTTCTTCATTTCCCCCAATAATAGGGGTCTATTATCATTTATGCTATTTTACATAATATAAATTATAATCAAAAGCATATACCTTATATATTATATATAAAGGTGTCAGATTTTGTCGTTTTTCAATAAATGAATGTTATTCACTTTTTATGCATAAATCTTAAAAAACAGCACTTTTCTGTATGCCCAGTGTTATAACGGAAATAAACGAGTGTTAGCCATCTCTTCCTCTTGCATAATTATTCACCAATCTTAAAAATCGTACATTTTTCTACATAATGCATAATCCTTTGAGATTTCAAAAAATTCGCGTATCTTTGCACAGATTTTCAAATTTAGCAGTTTTATGAAGAAATTTCTCCTGGGATTATTCCTTGCATTAACTTCCGCAATGCTCTCAGCAGCAAATCCTGAATCACTCAATGTTGCAGAATTTGCCAAACTGATTGCATCCGATTCAGTTCTTCTGGTAGATGTTCGTACACCCAAGGAATTTTCTGAAGGTCATATCGATGGCGCCATAAATGTCGTTTGGAGTGCTGACTTCCTCAATACTCTGGCAAAAGCCAAACTTCCTCGTTCCAAGCGCATTGCAGTTTATTGTCGTAGTGGAAATCGTAGTAAAAAAGCTGCTGAAGTGCTTGTAAATCAAGGATATAGAGTCTCTGAACTTAACAATGGTTACCTTGCATGGACCAACGAAGATTTCTATGCAAAAGGCTCATACCAGGAAAATCAGTATGTCTCGCTACCCTATCGAGAAGCCGTTTTCGGATGCCAACAGACTGATATTCTGATAGTTTACCTGCATTCTAGCCTTACAAGAGGCTCGGATAACGAGAAGCAGATCACTGAGAACGGAGTCGCTGAAATAGCCAATTATATCAAAGCAAGCGGTATTGATGCCCGACTCTTGCTTCCGCAATGTGCTACCGACAGATATTGGACAGAACGCCGAGAGATACGTGGATGCAAGATGTCGGATGTTCTTGCAAATTGCATCAAGGAGTATGTTAACTCGCACGATATCAAGCGAATATACCTTATTGGCGAAGGATTTGGTGGATCCGGAGTATGGCAATTGCTCTCTTCATATCCCAAACTTGCAACTGCAGGTATGGTGATTGCCTCCTACCCTTCATCGTCTGCCAAACCTGCGCGGGTTGCCAAGACTCCGCTTTGTGTTGTGGCTGGAAAAACCGACAAGTATGCACAACTGGAAAAGATCCTTCCTTTCGTGGAGACACTCCAGAACAAGAAAGCCGACATCCGTCTTGAAGTGCTTGATGAAGACTACTATAACACCTGCAAGAAGGCATATACCGAAGATAACCTCGACTGGCTTTTAAGCAAATAAGAGCCCTATTTCGTCTGTTTATTACCTATAAATTGTATATAATAAAGGGAGACAAGCATTTGCCGATCTCCCTTTATTCATACTTGGATGTCTCTTAATCAGATCACTCCGCCAAGCACTGCACTTACCAAAGCGCAAACCAATGCCAATACAAGAGCCCATTTGAATCCGTCTACTTTGAATCCGCCAAGCATCTTGTCTGCAAGCATAATCAAACCTGCGTTGATGCAGAGGTTGATTGCAAAAGCAATGAGTCCGCTTCCCCATGCAGGTAAACCGAGCATTCCAAGAAGCCATGCTGCAAGAGCATTAAGAATTGCCAATACAAGGGCTACGATGCATGCCGACCAGTAGCTCTTCACTGAAATACCTTTCAAGAATTTTGCGCAAAGGAATACTACCAGCGCAGTAATCAATAGATTAATAATAAATCCTATCATAATTGTTTGATTTTAAAATATTTGTGATTATTCTTTATCTTCAATATCCACTTTGAGTTTGAGTTCGTCAAGTTGATCCTGATCGATAATACCGGGAGCTCCAAGCATCACATCCCTACCCTGATTGTTCTTCGGGAAAGCAATGCAGTCACGAATACTGTCAAGTCCTGCAAACAGACTTACAAAACGGTCAAGACCATATGCCAAACCACCATGAGGAGGAGCACCGAACTTAAACGCATTCATCAAGAAACCGAATTTGCGTTGTGCTTGCTCGGGTGTAAAACCAAGTATTTCAAACACTTTCTGCTGCAATTTGGCATCATGAATACGAATTGAACCACCACCTACTTCCACTCCGTTGATTACCATGTCGTATGCATTGGCGCGTACAGAAGCGGGATCAGTGTCAAGCAGAGGTATATCTTCCGGTTTCGGAGAAGTGAACGGGTGATGCATTGCCATCAAACGCTGCTCTTCATCGCTCCACTCATACATCGGGAAGTCGATAACCCAGAGGCATGAGTATTTGTTCTTGTCTCTGAGTCCCAGTTGGTTACCCATCTCCAGACGCAACTCTGAGAGTTGTTTTCTGGTTTTGTTGGCATCGTCTCCTGAGAGAATCAGAATCAAATCGCCAGCTTCTGCATTCATAGTTGCCTTCATCTGTTGAAGCACTTCCTGAGTATAGAACTTGTCAACACTGGATTTTACTGTTCCATCTGCTTCTACTCGTGCATATACAAGTCCCTTCGCTCCAATCTGCGGACGACGAACGAAATCAGTGAGTTGGTCGATCTGTTTGCGGGTATATGCTGCTGCACCCTTGGCGCAAATACCGCCTATGTATGCTGCATTGTCAAATACGGAGAATCCGTATCCCTTAAGAACATCCATCAGCTCTACAAAACGCATGTCGAAACGTGTGTCAGGTTTGTCTGAGCCATAGTATTTCATTGCGTCTGCCCAAGTCATGCGAGGCAGTTTCGGAAGATCAATTCCCTTGATCACTTTGAACAAATGGCGACTCATTCCCTCAAACATATTGAGGATGTCTTCCTGCTCAACGAACGACATCTCGCAGTCGATCTGCGTGAACTCAGGTTGACGGTCAGCACGCAAGTCTTCATCACGGAAACACTTGACAATCTGGAAGTAACGGTCGAAACCTGCCACCATAAGCAGTTGCTTCAGTATCTGTGGCGACTGAGGCAATGCATAGAACTGACCTGGATTCATACGGCTTGGAACTACAAAGTCGCGTGCTCCTTCCGGAGTGCTGTTTACCAACACTGGAGTTTCAACTTCAAGGAAGCCTTGCTCATCCAAATAGCGGCGAACCTCAAATGCCATTTTATGACGCAGTTCAAGATTCTTTCTCACACACTCGCGACGAAGATCAAGATAACGATATTTCATACGGATATCGTCACCTCCATCGGTATCTTCTTCAATGGTGAAAGGTGGTGTAACAGCTTCATTCAGTACGTTCAAAGCGGTTACATTGATTTCGATATCACCTGTAGGCATATTCTGGTTCTTCGAGTAGCGTTCTGCCACTATACCCTTTGCTTGCAATACATACTCACGTCCGAGTGAATTTGCAATATCGAACACCTCGCGGTTAACCTCCTGATTGAAGGCAAGTTGTGTGATTCCGTATCTGTCACGCAGATCCACAAAGGTCATACCTCCCATCTTGCGGATGCGTTGTACCCAACCGGCAAGAATCACTTCTTCATTAACATTCTCTATGCGGAGTTCTCCGCAAGTCTTGTTTCTGTACATATCTTGATGATTTAATAATCAGTTTATCTTGTTTATAGTGTTGCCACTTCCGGATCTATCTTGCCGATCAGACCTTTCAGTACATTTCCTGGTCCAAACTCATGGAACTCTTTTGCTCCTCCCAGTATCATGTTCTGAACCGACTGTGTCCAGCGCACAGGAGCAGTAAGTTGTGCAACCAGATTCTCCTGAATGCTCTTTGCATGCATATGCGGCATAGCATCCACATTCTGATAAATCGGGCATGCAGGATTCTGGAATTTCGTACTCATGATTGCTTCACGAAGTTCTTCTGCTGCAGGTTGCATAAGTGGTGAATGGAATGCACCGCCCACAGGCAAACGTAGAGCACGTTTTGCGCCTGCCTCTTTCAGAAGAGCGCATGCCTGCTCTACTCCATTCACTGTACCAGAGATAACCAACTGACCGGGGCAGTTGTAGTTTGCTGCTACCACAATCTCGTCGGTTATACTCTCGCATATTTCCTCCACTTTCTCATCCTCCAATGCCAATACAGCTGCCATTGTGCCTTCTTGAATCTCGCATGCTTTCTGCATTGCCATAGCACGTTTTGATACCAATTTCAGGGCATCGGCAAAGCGAAGAGCACCGCATTCTACCAATGCCGAGTATTCGCCTAGCGAGTGACCGGCAACCATATCCGGCTGGCAGTCAGACATTACCATGGCTGAAATAACGGAGTGAAGGAATACGGCAGGTTGAGTAACGCGCGTTTGACGCAACTCCTCATCACTGCCTTCAAACATAATATCAGTGATTCTGAATCCTAAAATCTCATTAGCTTCTTCAAATAATTCTCGGGCAAACGAATTGCTTTCATATAAGTCCTTTCCCATTCCGCTGAATTGCGAACCTTGCCCGGGAAACACAAATGCTTTTATCATATCGTATTATTCTAAAATTAATAGCGGATTATATCCGCAAAACAGAATAAAGCAACCTGCAATGAAGCAGATTGCTTTATCAATACTTTGTTTGTTTTACACCATAAGTGCTGCTACAAGAGCAAGGATGGCGTAAAATTCAGGAAGAGCGTCCTCAAGCAAAGAGTGGGTCTCAGCATGGTCACCCTAACACGAACCGGCTATAGCGGTTGCGAATACCTGGCCCGGCCGACTCTCGGACAACACGCATACCAAGCCGACA
>JAEEGL015149049.1_pt1 | contig 11658 bp, 9 predicted proteins | sample 9134231 | NCBI WGS metagenome assembly JAEEGL01 (sample SAMN16246548, study PRJNA631951) | gut metagenome | biome: gut microbiome; feature: rumen; material: fiber-attached | host: Bos | place: Iran: Karaj | collected 2018-10 | reverse complement strand
TGGAGAATGATGGCCGCCGCCAGCACGAAAAGCATGAAGGTCGTGCCGCACCGGGGGTGCAGGCGGCTGCAGGCGCGCGCCGCTTCGACAGTGACAGGGCCAGGATGCTCAAAGGCATGGATGGTCTTGTGCTCTGCCCCGTGGTACTGGAAAACCGTGCGTATGTCGGGAAGAAGAGAAACCAGCAGGATGTACGCCACAAAAATGCCGAACTTGAACAATCCGGCCCAGGCATGGAACGTCAGGCCGTCCATGTCTCCGCCCAGGCCGAGCGCGCCCATACCCGCGGCCATCATGTGTGGTGCCGCCACGAAAAGGCCGACGGCAAGGCCAAACGCCAACGCCATGGAAAGCGCCAGCGTCCAGTTGGTCATGGGAATTTCCTTATCGCCCGCGGACAGTTCCGCGGAGCGGTTGAGCGCGCGCACGCCATTGGCCAGCGTCTCCACAAGGATGGGGAAACCGCGGAGGAAGCGCCTGGAACGCAGGCTCTGCGGCCCAAGGCTGCGCCAGCCCCTGCGCTCCACGGTGATCTCGCCGGATGTCCGGCGCACGGCCAGTGAGCATATGCCGCCGTTGCGCATGAGCACGCCACCCATGACGGCCTGACCGCCTATCAGGGGCGTTTTCTCTTCATCCGCGGAAGCGCAGAGCCCCGCGGCAAGCGCGCAAACGACATCTTTCAGTATCATGCTGGTTAAATAATGCTTTATGCGGAAAGGGCAAGCGCCCGCTTGCGGAAGGAACCGGCAACGGCTCTGGCAGCGCATATTAAAAAACCTCCCCGCGAAAAACGGGGAGGTCCGCCCCCGGCGCGATCGGACGCCGGAGTAAAGCTACTTGCCAAACTTGGCGTACTTTTTGCGGAAGCGGTCGATGCGGCCGGCCGTATCCACAAAGCGCTGCTTGCCAGTGAAGAAAGGATGGCACGCAGAGCAAATTTCGGTGTGGACTGTCTCGCCCTTGGTGGAAAGCACTTCGACGACGTTGCCGCAGGCGCAGATGAGCTTGGCCTTGAACACTTTGGGATGGATACCCTCTTTCATGAAGAACTCCTGATTTGCGGACCCACGGGTTCGCCCATACCCACCTTGGCAGGCGGACAGTCGCCTAGTCGCCCGATTTACCGCTCGTTGAGATTAGGGAAGGCAATATATGCCTCTTTTTTGAAGTAGTCCAGCTTTTTTTATTGCATTACGCCCTTGCCTCTCTTGCCGCCGGCGCGCGCAGGCACTATATTCCTGCCGACACAGAAGGAATCATCAATGCGATACTATCCCATGTTCATGGATTTAACCGGGGCGCGCTGCCTTGTGGTGGGCGCCGGGCGCGTGGGCAGACGCAAGCTGGCCACGCTGCTGGAATGCAGTCCCGCATTCGTCCTCGTGCTTGATCCCAGCCTTGAAGCCCTTCGCCTCGCACAGGCAATTACTGTCCCGCAGGGCTGCGAGCTGCGCTGCGAGGCGCGTGAATTTTCCCCATCCGACGCCGAAGGCATGAGCCTGGCCTTTGCCTCCACGCCTTCGGCGCATGTCAATTCTGCCGTAGCGCAGGCCTGCCGCACATGCGGCGTTCCCTGCAACACCGCTGGTCCACTAGACGGCGCCGGGGGAAGCTTCATTGTTCCTTCCCATGTGGAAGCCGGGCCGCTGACGCTGGCGCTTTCCACCGGAGGGGCCAGCCCTGCGCTCACCAAGGCGCTGCGAGAAGACCTTGAAAGCTGGCTTGACAAAGGCTATCCTCTGCTCATCAGCCTGCTGGAGGCGCTGCGTCCACGCGTGCTGGCACTGGGACTTGGCAGCGACGCCGACTCGCGCGTGTTCCGCGCCATCTGCGCCATGCCCCTGCGCGCGCAGATGCTGGAAGCCCTGGCTCGGGGAGACTCTTCCATGGCGGACAGCCTCCTGCGGCCAGTGCTCCCCGACGGACTGATCTTTTCCTCTAAGGAGATACTGCATGGAATGGACTGACCTTGCCGCCTATGCCTCCCTTGTGCTCTACGCCATCGCCACGGCAGCTTCCATGTGCGGCTTCCTGGGCCGCATGGAGCGGGCAAAGAAAGCCGCCGGCATCTTCTGTCTGGCCGGCTTCGCGCTGCATACGCTTTGGCTGCTCGCAGCGCTCGTCAGCGGCGAATTTGGCCAGGCGCCACGCGGCTTTTTCCTCCTCCCCTTCGCCTGGCTGCTGGCGCTTGCCGGAATTTTCATGGCCCGCCGCAGGAACATGGGCATAGCGCTGCATTTCGTCTCTCCATGGGCCTTCTTCCTCGGCGCTTGCGCCCTGGGCTTTGCCGGCAGGCCGGCAGGCCAGGATATGGCCGGGCCGCTTTTTGTGCTGCATATCGCCGCTGTCTTCGTGGGCGTCGGGGTCATGGCCGTGGCAGCCGGCGCCGGCGCAGTATTCCTCTGGCAGGAACGCGCCCTTAAAAGCAAGGCCCCCATGCGCGGCATGCACCTCGACCTTCCCTCGCTGAACACGCTTGACCGCGTCAACTCCATGGCTACCCTCGTGGGCTTCCCCTGCTACTGCCTTGGGCTGCTCTGTGGCTTCCTCTGGGCCCATGTCAGCTGGAACGGCGGCGGCACGGACATTAAGGAATGGATATCACTGGCCATCCTTGCCCTGTACGCCTTTCTCTTCCATCAGCGCTTCGCCCTCGGCTGGAGCGGCAAGAAACCCGCCATCCTTGCCATAGCAATCTTCGCCGCGTCCCTGTTCTCCATGCTCGTGATCAACACGGCGTTCTCCGCGCTGCATACCTTTTAACTTAAATACTCAGCCCACGGAATACCGCATCATAGATATGAACAGCAGCATACATCTTATCGGCCTCAACCACCGCACGGCAGCGGTAAACGTGCGCGAACGCTTTGCCCTTACCGCCTTCTGCTCTCCCGAGACCTGGGCCGTTCCACCTGGCGAAGGTATCAATGAATCCCTCATCCTCTCCACCTGCAACCGCGTTGAGATCCTTGCCGTTGGCGATGGCGACGCGGCGCGCCGGCAGGCCCTGCGCTGCTGGGCGAAGGCCTGCGGGCATCCAGCGGAAGAGCTTGAGCCGTATCTGTACCAGTACAGCGGCGCGGACGCCATCCGCCACCTGTTCAGCGTAGCCTCGAGCCTGGATTCCATGGTGCTCGGCGAACCGCAGATCCTCGGTCAGCTCAAAAGCGCCTACCGCAAGTCCACCGAAAGTCATGCCGCAGGCACCATAGTCAACCGGCTTCTGCACAAGGCTTTTTCCGTCGCGAAGCGCGTGCGCTCTGAAACAGGCGTAGCCTCCAGCGCGGTTTCGATCAGCTATGCCGCCGTGGAGCTGGCCAAGCGCATATTTGACGACATGGATCACCATGACGCGCTGATCATCGGCGCCGGGGAAATGGCCGAGCTGGCAGCCATGCACCTCAAGCAAGCCGGCATACGGCGCCTGCTTGTGGCGAACAGGACCTTCTCCAAGGCGGAGGAACTCGCCGCAAGCCTCGGCGGCCTCGCCGTGCCTTTTGACGAAATCATGGCCAGGCTGGTGGAAGCCGACATTGTCATCAGCTCCACGGGCGCGCCCGACACCATCATCAGGGAGCAAGACATGCGCGGCGTGCTGAAAAAGCGCCGCCACCGCCCCATGTTCCTCATCGACATTGCCATGCCGCGCGACATCGACCCTGCCGTCAACGAGCTGGACAACGTCTACCTCTACGACATCGACGACCTGAAAGAAGTCGTGGAGGAAAACATCGCCGGAAGACGGGAGGAGGCAATCAAGGCCAAAGGCATCGTGGAAGAGGAGACGCAGAATTTTCTGCAATGGCTTGATTCCCTTGCCCTGCAGCCGACCATCGTGGCCCTCGGCGAACGCGGCCGGCGCATCATGGAGGAAGAGCTTGCCAAGACCTTGCACCGCCTCGGCCCTGTCGATGAAGGCACGCGCGCGGCGCTGGAAGTGATGGCGGATTCCCTCGTGCGGCGTTTCAACCACGAACCCATCGCCTTTTTGAAAGACCGCTTCCATGAGGCACGGGACCCGGGCTATACCCTGCAGGCGGTGGACATCATCAAGCGCGTCTTCAAGCTTGACTGAAACCGGCGCACGGCCCGAAAGCAAGGCAATATATCATGGACAAGCGTAAAATCGGACTGGCCGCCCTTGGGCATTTCGTGTGCGACACCAACACCGGCGCGCTGCCTGCGCTCCTTCCCTTCCTGGCGGCCGCGCACGGCTTCAGCTACAGCGCCGTCACCGGACTGATGTTCGCCAATTCCAGCCTTGCTTCCGTGGTTCAGCCGCTTTTCGGGCTGCTTGCCGACAAAAAGCCCCGCCGATGGTTCCTTCCTGCAGGGCTTGTCCTCGCCGGATGCGGCATGGCCGCCGCCGGCGTGGTGCAGAATTACTTACTGCTGTTCATCGCCGTCATGCTAGCCGGCATTGGCTCAGCCCTTTTTCATCCCGTGGCCATGCGCTTTGTCAACGCTGTTTCGGGCCAGCGCAAAGGCACGTCAACCAGCCTGTTCATCGTGGGCGGCAACGCCGGCTTTCTGTTCGGCCCCCTGCTTGCCGTGGCCGCCATTGATTTCATGGGGCTGCCCGGCGTCCTTGTCCTCGCGCCCATAGCCCTTGCCATGGCTGCTCTGCTGTGGGCACAGCAGCCAGAGCGGTCAGTTCCCGCCGGGGCCAAGGGCGCTTCCGCTTCCAGCGCGTCCGCCAATGACTGGCACGCCTTTGGCCTGCTCATGTTCGTGGTGGCGACGCAATCCGTCATGCTCACAGGGCTGCGCGCCCTCACCCCGCTCTACCTCATGGACAGCTTTGGACTTGCCAAGTCCGCCGCGGCCATGTCGCTCACTGTTTTCGGCACAGGCAGCATCGCCAGCAACATCATTGGCGGCATGCTCAGCGACCGCTTCGGCTGCCGACGCATGATACGCATAGGCTATACGCTGCTTGCCCCGCTGACCATTGCCCTGCCCTTCATCAGCAGTCTTCCCGTGGCCTATGCCCTGTTCTTCCTCATCAACGTCGCGCTTTTTCTGCCCTTCAGCGCCGTGGTCGTCACTGGCCAGCGCTACCTTGCTAAGAGCGTGGGATTCGCCTCTGGTGCAACCATGGGGCTGGGCGTGAGCCTGGGCGGCATGTTCGCGCCCGGCCTGGGCTGGATCGCGGACACATGGAGCCTGACCACGTCGCTGCATGTCATGGGATTGTGCACTCTCGTCGGCATGACCTTCGCCTGGCTGCTGCCTGCACGAAACATCGGGCAGGAACAGGCGTAGGACAGCGCGGGGTCCCCGGTACGCTTTTCCCTGCCAGCTGAGGAACCGGAGGAATACCCTCCCCTCCCTTTGCCCCGTGTTTGCCGGTCAGGCATCGCCATCCTGCGGCATCCATTTGCGGTAAGGACCGATTGGCTTTTCCTGCATAACCGTGCATAAGGTGATCAGTTCGCATCGTTAATCGAAAAGAACGAGACATACTATGAATCAGGACAGCATTATTCCGTCGAAAATCGAAGTGCGCGGCGCCAGGGTGCACAATCTGAAGGATATCGATGTCGATATCCCCCTGAATCAGATCGTGGGCATAGCCGGGGTATCGGGATCGGGAAAATCGTCCCTGGCCCTCGGCGTGCTGCATGCTGAAGGGTCACGGCGCTATCTTGATTCGCTTTCCACCTATACCAGAAGGCGACTGACGCAGGCTGCAAAGGCTGACGTTGACGAGGTATTGCACATACCCGCCTCCCTTGCACTGAATCAGAGACCGGGCGTGCCAGGGATCCGCTCCACGTTCGGGACTGGGACGGAGCTCCTGAATGCTCTCCGTCTGATGTTTTCACGCCTTGCAAGCCACAGATGCCCGAAAGGACATTATGTGCATCCATCCCTGGCGGTAGCCGCAGGCCAGGCGCTTGTCTGCCCGGAATGCGGGGAACGGTTCTATGCCCCGGGAGCAGAGGAACTCTCCTTCAATTCTCAGGGAGCCTGCAAGCGCTGCGGCGGCACCGGCATGATCAGGACTGTTGACAGAACGGCACTGATCCCGGATGAAAACCTGACCATTGACGATGGCGCCGTAGCCCCATGGAATACCCTGATGTGGTCCCTCATGACAGACGTATGCCGGGCCATGGGCGTGCGTACGGATGTGCCTTTCAAAAACCTGACGGAAGAAGAAAAGCATATCGTTTATGACGGCCCGATGGTGAAGAGGCATATTTTCTACAGGCCAAAAAACAAAGACAGCGTGAGCGCGGGCGAACTGGACTTCACCTACTACAGCGCGACGGCGACAGTCCTTAATGCGCTGAGCAAGGTCAAGGATGAATCAGGCATGAAGCGCGTTGAGAAGTTTCTGAAAGAGGATATTTGCCCTGATTGCGCCGGCACTCGTCTTTCAGAAGCCGCGCGGGCGCCGAAAATTTGCGGCATATCACTGGATGAAGCCTGTCATATGCCCCTGAAAGAACTTGTGCAGTGGGTCGCCTCGGTTCCCGATGCCCTCTCGGCAGAGATGCGCCCGATGGCGCGGAGCATTTGCGAATCGTTCCAGTCTGTGTCACGGCGGTTGATGGACCTGGGGCTCTCGTACCTTGCCCTTGACAGAAGCGCCTCCACTCTTTCTACGGGTGAGCGCCAGAGGATGCAGCTTGCAAGAGCGGTGAGAAACAGGACAACGGGCGTGCTGTACGTGCTCGATGAGCCATCCATCGGGCTTCATCCATGCAATATAGCCGGACTGAATGCAGTGATGCATGATCTTGTAGCTGACGGGAATACCGTCCTGCTCGTGGATCACGACACGCAGATCTTGAAGGAAGCCGACTGGATCATTGAGATGGGGCCGGAAGCCGGCGCGGATGGAGGAACGGTCATAGCAGAAGGGACGGTGAGGGACCTTTCTGAAAATGCAGTTTCACGGATAGGTCCTTTCCTTTCCGGCAGGGCATCATGCAAAATCAGGAAAACAGTTTCTGAGACATCCCTTTTCTCTAATGGAACAATCCATCTCTCCGCAGGGCAGATACATACTGTCAGACCGCTGGAAGTCGACATCCCCAAAGGCAGGTTGACCGTTGTGACAGGTGTATCCGGTTCAGGGAAAACGACTCTGATACTGGAAAGCCTTGTTCCCGGGCTGGAAGCCCTGACGGCGGGAAAGAAACTGCCGGAGCATATACATGCCATATCCGCCGAGGGAATTGAGCATGTGAAGCTGATAGATGCGACGCCGATCGGCATCAACGTCCGCTCCACGGTCGCTACATACGCCAACGTGCATGATGAACTGCGGAAGATTTATGCAAGGACAGAAGAGGCCAAGAGGAAAGGATTCAAGCCAGGCGATTTTTCCTATAACACAGGCAGGCTGCGCTGCCCTGTCTGCGATGGCACCGGGGAGATCAGCCTGGATGTCCAGTTCCTGCCGGACGTGAATATACCCTGCCCGGAATGCAGGGGGTCAAGATATGCAAAGGAAGCCTACGGCCTCATGCATAAGAATAAGGCCGGGCTAGAGACGTCGCTTCCTGAACTCATGGCCATGGATATAAACCATGCGTATTCGTTTTGTAAGGACATGAAAAATGTCTGTCCCAGGCTTCAGACGCTTCGGAATCTTGGGCTTGGATATCTTACGCTTGGCGAAGAAACGCCGAGCCTTTCAGGCGGCGAGGCGCAGCGGCTGAAACTTGCAAGCGAAATGGGCAGGGGGCAGCATGATTCCGTGTTTGTCTTTGATGAGCCGACAATCGGGCTCCATCCCCTGGATGTCCGGGCTCTGCTTTCCGTATTCCAGGCGCTCATCGATAACGGGGCTACCGTCATAGCTATCGAGCATGACCTCGATGTCATACGAAATGCGGATTACATCATAGATATGGGTCCTGGCGGCGGTGAGGATGGCGGAAGGGTCATCTTTTGCGGCACGCCGTACGGAATCAAAAGCAGCAAGGAGAGCCAGACTGCCAGATTCATTTGACGGTCCGTAAAGCCATCTCTGGATAAACTGCTGCAGGTTCGGCCTGATGTGATCGTACACGAGGTCCTGTTCTGATGAAGATCTTGTCAGGTTTCAACCGCCCAACTTTTTCGATCCATACTTTTTCCCGCCTGGGAACGTTTGCAACGGCGCTCTGCCACTGAACATTTTCCGCCCCCGCATCGTTATTATCGGACAGCCATTGATTCAGGACTCCGTGAACAGTGGCGTGGAATAATATCTGTCACCGCTGTCAGGCAGCAGGACCACGATGTTCCTGCCTTTGTTTTCAGGACGCCTCGCCAGCGTAATCGCGGCGCGCAGAGCCGCTCCTGAAGATATGCCTGTGGATATCCCTTCTTTTTGGGCTAGCAGCCTTGCCGCAGCAAAAGCTTCGCCGGCAGGGGCCTTGATGATCTCATCGCAGACACTGATGTCCAGCACTTCGGGCACAAATCCCGCGCCGATGCCCTGAATCGCATGGGCGCCAGCACTGCCCCCGGAAAGGACCGGCGAATCTTCTGGCTCTACAGCAACGACTTTGACGTTGGGATTCTGTTCTTTCAGGTACTCTCCGACGCCGGAGATGGTGCCTCCCGTGCCGACACCCGCGACGAATATATCAACCATGCCAGCTGTATCGTTCCAGATCTCCGGTCCGGTCGTCGCCTTATGCATGGCCGGATTCGCTGGATTCACGAACTGCCCGGGAACGTAGCTGTTCGGGATCTCCTTCGCGAGTTCCTCAGCCTTTGCTATAGCGCCCTTCATTCCCTTGCTCCCTTCCGTCAGCACCAGTTCTGCCCCGTAAGCTTTGAGTATCCGCCTTCTCTCCATGCTCATGGTCTCCGGCATGGTAAGGATGACGTGATACCCCTTCGACGCTGCGACCGCCGCCAAGCCAATCCCCGTGTTGCCAGAGGTGGGCTCGATGATGACTGACCCTTCCGCTAAAAGCCCCTTTGCTTCTGCATCTTCAATCATTGCCTTCGCAATGCGGTCTTTGACGCTCCCTGCTGGATTGAAGTACTCCAGCTTCAAAAGTATGGTGGCCTCAAGTCCGAGCTCCTTCTCGATGTTCACCGCCTCCACCAGCGGAGTACCGCCTATAAGTCCCAGGATTCCCTTGAAAATGCCTGACATGGTGCCATTCTCCTCACAAGTTCTTGCCTTGGTGACGCCTTACGGCTTCGAAGCCGCGTTCGAGATCCGCTATGAGGTCGTCGGCATGCTCCGTTCCGATGGAGAGGCGGATCGTATTCGGCCTGATGCCCTGATCCAACAGTTCGTCCCTGGAAAGCTGGGAATGCGTCGTGGTCGCCGGATGGATGACGAGAGACTTCACGTCTGCGACGTTTGCGAGCAAAGAAAATATCTTCAGGTTGTCGATGAATATCCAAGCATCATCCTGGCCACCTCTGATATCAAAGGTGAAGATGGATCCTCCGCCCTTTGGAAAATACTTCTCGTACAGTGCATGGTCAGGATGACCGGGCAGGGAAGGATGATTGACCTTTTCCACCAGTGCATGGCCGTTTAAAAAGTCCACCACTCTTTTGGTGTTCTCCGCATGCCGCTCCACCCTGAGTGAAAGCGTTTCCGTGCCTTGCAGCAGAAGAAAGGCATTAAACGGCGCTATGGCCGCACCAGTGTCCCGCAGCAGGATCGCGCGGATATACGTCACGAAGGCCGCCGGGCCAGCGGCGTCCAGGAACGAAACACCATGGTAGCTTGCGTTAGGAGCAGTGATGTTGGGAAATTTTCCGCTCGCAGCCCAATCGAATCGTCCGGATTCCACGATAACGCCACCAAGTGCCGTTCCGTGCCCGCATATAAATTTAGTTGCTGAATGCACAACGATGTCCGCACCGTGTTCAATAGGACGGATCAGGTACGGCGTGCCAAAGGTGTTGTCGACCACCAGCGGTATGCCGTGCCTGTGGGCTATTGCCGCAATCGCATCGATATCAGGGATATCACTGTTCGGGTTTCCGAGGGTCTCAAGGTAAATTGCCCTCGTGTCTTCCTTGACAGATGCCTCCACTTCACGGAGGTCATGGCCATCGACGAATGTCGTCATGATCCCATACTGCGGAAGCGTATGCGCCAGCAGATTGTAGCTGCCGCCGTAGATGGTTTTCTGTGCGACAATATGCCCGCCGTTCGCAGCAAGCGCTTCGATGACATAGGTGATTGCCGCCGCTCCCGAGGCCAGGACCAGAGCGGCACTGCCGCCTTCCAATGCGGCCAGCCGCTTTTCAAGGACGTCCTGCGTTGGGTTTGTCAGCCTGCCGTAAATGTTTCCCGGATCAGACAGGGCAAAACGCGCTGCGGCATGCCTGCTGTCATGGAACACGTACGATGTGGTCTGATAAATGGGAACGGCGCAGGCATCAGTCGCCGGATCAGCATGTTCCTGTCCGGCATGCAGCTGTAGAGTTTCAAACCTGTATCCGCTCATTATCGCCTCCGGTTTCCTGCATTTTCATGATGGTTGGTTGTCCGGTTGGATCCAGGCATTTGTTTTGTGATGCCAACCATTATTATATATTGACCTACTATGTCAATAGGTATATATTCCATATCAACCTGAAAACGGCTTGATGTTTCATCTAGTCTTACGGTATGAAAGGCTATCCAAGCGCAGGAGGCACGTCATGATCTCTACACGTGGACGGTATGCGATCCGTGTCATGCTCGACATTGCAGAGCATGGCAACGGACGATACATCCCGCTGAAAGACATTGCAGGACGTCAGGGAATCTCCAAAAAATACCTTGAGATCATTGTGAAAGATCTGGTTGCATCCGGACTTGTTGCAGGCGCAAGCGGAAGAGGCGGCGGCTACAGGCTGTGCCGCGATCCAAGGGAATACACTATCGGCGAAATCCTCGAGTTGGTTGAAGGGACGCTGGCCCCGGTGGCATGTCTGGAAAACGGAGCGGCACCCTGTCCAAGGTCCAACCAATGCCCAACGCTCCCTCTCTGGGCGGAGTATTTCCAGCTCACGCGCGGCTTTTTCTACGGCAAGCGACTGAGCGACCTTCTCCTTTCCTAACAGACAAGGAAAGGACAGTAGCCTTATCATGCCTCCGGAAGACCTTCCCTGACGATCCTGCACGCCTAATATTTTTTTTAATTAACTGACGTTAAGGATCTTTTGATGCGCCGTTCGGGGATTGACCTGCGGGCTCCCTTAATATCTTCTTGTGCAATAGAACGCCCTTCAATCATGTAACTTTCCTGAAAAGCCATTGCTTTCTCTATTGACAATCTTTTGCCTCATCATGTATTAGTTGCGAAAGGATTTGAGGTCGTTGTCATGAACCATCTTTGCTCCGCCACAGCTCAGCACGAAACTGGCAGCTTCGGTTGCTTTGGTTTCTTCTTTTCGTTTAGCTGGTCCTGCGGCAGGATGGTTTGCTGACTCTGACAACTTTTGTTCGCAAACTTCAGGCCGCAGGCGGAATGCCGGCGGCCTTTTTATTATGCGTCGGATTCCGTGCGGTAAAACGAGGTGCACCATGGAATAGGAAACCTAAAAAAGACTGGCCAGAATGCGCAGCTAGTAACAACAATCAAACACAAGGAAAAGATGTCATGAGGTATTATCAGGAAGAGATCGAGTGCGCCAGCCGGGAGCAGATACGCGCCTGGCAGGACGAGCGCCTTGCCAGGCAGGTGC
>JAEEGL014541574.1_pt1 | contig 11658 bp, 8 predicted proteins | sample 9134231 | NCBI WGS metagenome assembly JAEEGL01 (sample SAMN16246548, study PRJNA631951) | gut metagenome | biome: gut microbiome; feature: rumen; material: fiber-attached | host: Bos | place: Iran: Karaj | collected 2018-10 | reverse complement strand
CTCATTCAGCAGACAGACGAGATTATGACGCAGTGCCACTTTCTTCATCATTTCCATGGTGAGCTGGTTGTGGTCACAGGCAATGTTGGCAATCGCATAAATCGGCGCCATTTCATGCTGGGCAGGAGCGGTTTCATTATGTTCTGTCTTGGCAAGAACACCAAGCTTCCATAATTCCTCATTCAGGTCCGCCATAAATGCCTGTACACGGGTCTGGATCGTTCCAAAGAAGTGATCGCCAAGTTCCTGACCTTTCGGGGGTTTTGAACCGAAAAGAGTCCGTCCGGCAAAGATCAGATCACTGCGCCTGTCGAAGAGTTCTTTGTCGACAAGGAAATATTCCTGTTCAGGACCGACACAGGGAATAACCCGGGTAACGTCCGTGCGCCCAAAAAGATGCAATACGCGAACAGCCTGCCGGCTCAATGCTTCCATGGAACGCAGAAGAGGTGTTTTTTTATCCAGGGCGTCGCCGCTGTATGAACAGTAAGCTGTGGGGATGCAGAGTACACGGTCTTTGATGAAAGCGTAAGATGTCGGATCCCACGCTGTATATCCGCGCGCTTCAAAGGTGGAACGCAGTCCGCCGTTGGGAAGCGAAGAGGCGTCCGCTTCACCGCGGACAAGTTCCTTTCCGGAGAACTCCTGAATAACAGCTCCTCCGGGAAGGGGAGAAATAAAAGCATCGTGTTTTTCGGCTGTAACTGAATTAAGCGGCTGGAACCAGTGCGTGTAATGAGTCGCACCGCGTTCGACAGCCCAGTCTTTCATGGCATTAGCGACAACGCTCGCAACTTCCGGGTCGAGCGTGCGGCCCTCGTCGATTGTTTTATGCAGCGCACTGTATGTTTCACCGGGGAGGCGCTGGCGCATAACCGAATCATTGAAGACATTGATTCCGAATATCTCTTCGAGTCTTAACATATCAGCAACCTCCGGAATTGATCGATTCAGTTTAGAAGAATATGAATGAAAAGTCAAGCAGATCCTGCGTTCAGAGACTTTCGGACCATATTTTCGTGAAAAAATCTTAATTGTTTTTTCATATAATTATGATAAAATATTTTGATGGACTAAAGCGTGAAATCACGGAGGATACCCGGATGTATGAGCCAAAGGTCAGAAACCAGCAGACAGATCTGCTGATGAAAGCTGTTCTCATGCTTAAAAATGAGGAAGATGCCTACCGCTTTTTTGAAGATATCTGCACAATTCCGGAGATTAAAAGTATCAGCCAGCGACTGGAGGTAGCAGAACTGCTCCGGAAAAAGGAAACATATCAGAGAATTGCGGAGCAGACAGGTGCTTCCAGTGCAACGATTTCCCGGGTTAACCGTGCACTGACCTACGGTGCGGACGGTTACAACAGGGTGCTGCAAGAAATGGAAAAGGAGTAACTCCGCGACATGGACTTAAGCTTACTGAACCGTGAGCAGCGAATTGCCGCTGAAACGCTGGAGGGTCCTGTTCTTATTCTGGCAGGCGCAGGAAGCGGGAAAACCAGGGCGCTGACTTTCCGCGTCGCTAACCTGATTGACCATGGGATACCTGCATACAGGATACTTGCGCTGACATTCACCAATAAGGCTGCCCGGGAAATGAAAAGCCGCGTTGAAACACTGATTGGAACGGAGGCTGCAGAAGCTGCCTGGATCAGTACTTTCCATTCAACCTGCGCCAGGTTTCTCCGGCGAGATATTGAAAAGCTCGGATACAGCCGCTCTTTTGTGATATATGATGATGATGACCAGGGACGGGTACTTAAGGATATATATAAACAACTGAACATTGATGATGCTTTTATACCCCTGCGGGAAACCAGAGCGAAAATAGGGGATGCAAAGAACAGGCTCATGACACCTGACGAATGGTTCAGCCATTCCGGAAGGGACAGAAGAAGCAGCATGATCCACGATATTATGACATGCTACGAGAAAAAGATGAAGAGCCTGAACGCTCTTGATTTCGATGATCTGCTTATGAAAACACTTGAGCTTTTTGCGGATCATCCTCCCGTCCTGCAACAGTATCGGGATCGATTCCGTTACGTTCTCGTGGATGAATACCAGGATACGAATAAAGCTCAGTACGAGTTGATCCGTCTGCTGACTTCCGAAAGCAGGAATCTTTGTGTCGTCGGTGACGATGACCAGAGTATTTATGGCTGGCGCGGCGCTGATATCCGCAATATCCTTGATTTTGAAGATGATTATCCAGACGCTAAAGTTATCAGGCTTGAACAGAATTACAGGTCCACAGCCAATATTCTTGATGCTGCCAACCATGTAATTGCAAACAATGAAAGCCGAAAGGATAAAAAGCTTTGGACTGAGAGCGGGACAGGCGAAAAGATTCATCTGTACTGTGCGTCAGATGAACATGATGAAAGCATGTGGATAGCCGGCAGAATCCTTGCGATGCATCGAAACGGGGAAAACTACGGAAACTCAGCAATATTGTACAGAACAAATGCTCAAAGTCGTGTGCCTGAAGAGATCCTGATGAGAAGCGGCATTCCGTACAAGGTCTACGGAGGGCAGAAATTCTATGAGCGAAAGGAAATCAAAGATATTCTTGCTTATTTGCGGGTAATTGCCAATCCGGCTGATGACATCTCTCTTCTTCGTATTATTAATGTTCCCAAAAGAGCGATCGGAGAAACAACGGTTCAGGCGCTGTCGGACCGTGCGGCCGAAACGGGGAACCCGCTTTTCAGTACACTGAATGATCTGCCGGAAAATCTGGGTTCTCGCGCAAAAGTGACTGTCAGTAACTTTTTCAGCCTGATGACACTGCTCAGCGCAATGAAAGATTGCATGGCTTTGACTGAGTTTGTGGATGCACTGATTGAGAGGACCGGCCTTGAGGAGCAATACAGGAAAGAAGATACGGAAGAAGCGCTGAACCGCCTTGAAAACATAAATGAATTCAGGAACGCGCTGCGTGAGTTTGCTGAAAGCGAAGAAAATCCTACGCTTGAAAGCTATCTTGAAAATGTCTCGCTGGTAACAGACCTGGACCGCGCATCGGATGAAAGCGGCTATGTAACGATGATGACTCTTCACAGCGCAAAAGGATTGGAGTTCGACAACGTTTTCATTCCTGGTATGGAAGAAAATATTTTCCCGAGTATGCGCAGCATTGCAGAAGACAACAGGCTTGAAGAAGAACGCCGGCTTATGTATGTCGGCATTACCAGGGCGAGAAAAAGACTCTGTCTTTCATACGCAGCGGAAAGAATGCAGTACAATCAGTTTACCCATAATGCACCGAGCCGTTTTCTGAAAGAAATCCCGCTGCGTCTGATCGACGAGACATACTCTTCAGCCAGAGAAATGAACAGATTCAGCTCAATCCGCAGTTATTCCGCACAGCATTCCCGGGAAGGAATCAGAAAGAACGCTTCTGAAACCGGCATAAGCCGGTCGTCACCGGATATCACCGGAAAACCGAGGCTTACTTTCAAAGGCCTGGGTCTGGATGAAATTCCAGGCGTCAAAAAAGGTTTTGTCGCAAGCGAAGCACGATCGCTGGAAAACACGGTTACTGCTGAGTTGTTTGCAAAAAATGACCGCATCCGGCATCCGAAATTCGGCACAGGAACTGTGATAAGTATATCCGGAAGAGGAAAGGATGCAAGGATCCGCATTGCTTTTGACGAAAAAGGCGAGAAAGAACTTGCTCTGGCAATTGCACCGATCATCCGTATTGAGGAGGAAACATGAATCCTGAGAAAGAGAAGCGGATGGAGGAACTGATCGGTGAAATCACCAAAGCCTCCTATGCGTATTATGTACTTGATGATCCGTATATTTCCGACATGCAGTGGGACCGGTTGTATGACGAGCTGCAGCAGCTGGAAAAGGATACAGGTGTTATACTGCCGGGAAGTCCGACCCGCAGGGTGGGCGGAGAAACACTCAAAGGCTTTGAAGAGCACACTCATATTACCCGGCTTTGGTCCATGGATAAAGTACAAAGTATGGAAGAGCTGGACGCCTGGATCGCAAGAACGGAAAAACTGGCTGCGAAAAAAAATCTGCAATACTATGTGGAATACAAGTTTGATGGTTTAACGCTGAATCTCACTTATAAAAACGGCCGGCTTGTTCAGGCCGCCACACGGGGGGACGGAACAAAAGGTGAAGCGATTCTTCCGCAGGCGGAAACGATACACAGCATTCCAAGGAGCATACCTTATCAGGGATTGATAGAGGTACAGGGAGAATGCATCATGCGGCTCAGCACGCTGAAAAAGTATAATGCAGTTCACCCGGAGGCTCCGCTCAAGAACGCACGGAATGCTGCCGCAGGTGCATTGAGAAACCTTGATCCGGCTGTTACCGCCTCCAGGCATTTAGACGCGTTTTTTTATCAGATCGGTACCATTGAAAACCCGCCGTACAGTTCACAGCCGGAAATGCTTGACTTTCTGCGGAGCAACGGTTTTCAGGTGAGCCCTTTCCTCGGCAGCGGTACAGGACGAAATGAGCTTGAGAACTGCATAAAAGAGATAGAAGCGGAAAGAAGCTCACTGGACTGGCTTATTGACGGTGTAGTGATCAAGGTCGGCGACAATATGCTCCGTGAGCAGATGGGTTTCACCGAAAAATTCCCGCGCTGGGCAGTTGCTTATAAATTTGAAGCGGAAGAAGCGGTTACAAAAATACTGGATGTTACCTGGGAACTGGGAAGAACCGGTAAACTGACTCCGCTCGCTCACGTTACCCCTGTTGATTTTTACGGTGTGACAGTACGAAAAGCCACGTTGAATAACTTCGGAGATATCCGTCGGAAGAATGTAGCAATCGGATGTAATGTCTGGATCCGAAGAAGCAATGACGTCATCCCTGAAATCATGGGCCGCGCAGGAGATACCCAGCCGGATGAAACACAGATTCTGAAACCGTCAGTCTGTCCCGCGTGCGGATGCCCGCTGGTTGAAAGGGGAGCCCATCTCTATTGTATGAACCGTACCGGATGCCGGTCCCAGGCAATTGCACGCATTACACATTTTGCATCCAGGGAAGCGATGGATATAGAAGGTCTCAGCGAGAAAACCGCAAGTCAGCTTTATGACCAGGCGGGGGTGCGCGAAACGGCTGATCTGTACCGTCTGACGCCTATGGATTTTCTGATGCTGGAAGGATTCAAAGAGAAAAAGGCGTCAAAACTTTCCGAATCGCTTGAAAAGAGCAAGCACTGTGAACTGGATGCTTTCCTGTATGCATTGGGCATACCGAATGTCGGAAGGAAGACGGCGAGGGATCTTGCGCAGGCATTCGGTTCCCTTGAGAACCTGAAAAGCGCTTCCATGGATCAGCTCACAGCGCTGCCGGATATCGGGGAGGTTGTTGCGGGAAGTATTACAGAGTATTTCAGCTTCCCGGAGAATCTGAACCTGATTGAACGGATGACTGAAGCAGGCGTTAAGCCGAAGGAACCGGAGCACGCAGGAGAAGGCGTATTCAGCGGTATGAGCATTGTTGTTACCGGAACGCTGCCGTCTCTAAGCAGGAAACAGGCAGAGGATCTGATCCGTTCCTGCGGCGGAAATGCGACTGGTTCTGTCAGCAAAAAGACAGCTTTTGTGGTTGTCGGGGAAGACGCCGGAAGCAAACTGACCAAAGCACAAAATCTCGGAATCGAAACCATTGACGAAACGGAACTGATCCGCAGAGCCGGAAAGCAATAACTCCGATCGGAGGAAAAACCATGTTTTCAGGAATTACACAATGGATTGATGAACTAACGGCTGATCCGTCAGGAACGCTGATAACGCTTGCCTACGTGGCAGTCTGTATTCTTTTCAGTCTGATTCTGCATGAATGCGCACATGGATGGGTGGCGCTTAAATGCGGTGATCCTACAGCAAAAATGCTGGGTCGGCTGACGTTGAATCCGGCAAAACATCTGGATCCTTTCGGAACAATCTGCATGCTTATACTGCATGTCGGCTGGGCGAAACCTGTTCCGATCAATCCAAGAAATTTCCGGCATTACAGGAGGGATTATATCCTGGTTTCCCTTGCTGGTATCGTTACAAATCTGCTGTTATGCATCATAAGTCTCGTAATTGCTGCGCTGCTCTGCAGTATCATATATGAGAAGCCGCTGCTAGACTATGTTCGTGAAAAAGGGCTTCAGAATAACATGATAGATATCTATCACATGTATATACCAAGTGCTGTGTACGCTGGAAGATTCGATGTGATTGCTGGAAATATCAATGAAAACTGCATGTGGGCACTTTATCTGCAACGATTTTTTCTGATACTTTCACAGATGAATCTGGGACTTGCTGTTTTTAATCTGATTCCGGTGCCGCCGCTGGATGGCTACCGTTTCCTTGATATGTTCGTTTTCAGAGGAAAGCTTGCAATGGAAAGAAGCATGATGAATATGATTCAGATAGCTTTTCTTATAATCTGTATGTCTGGAATTCTAAGTAATCTGCTCTACACCGTCAATCAATTCATTTTCGGATACCTGAGCAGTACGATCGCCGTAATTATCTGAAAAGGGAATTAAGAATGCTGACACGGGAATTCAAACTGAAGGATTTTGACGGGCCGCTCGATCTGCTGCTGGCTTTGATCGGAAAAGCCAAAATCGATATCCGGGACATATTCGTCAGCGAGATTACAGATCAGTATCTTGAGATTGTCCGCACAGCTCCGGATCTGAACATGGACGAAAGCAGCGATTTTCTGGTAATGGCTGCAACGCTGCTGGAAATCAAAAGCCGCGCAATGCTGCCCAGACCTCCTGAACCCGAAGACGAGAACCCGGAAGAGGAACTGATCCGCAGGCTGGAAGAATACAAACAGTTTCGGGAAACCGCAGAGAATATGCGGGAATTCGAACATGCAGCAAAACGTGTCTTTACAAAGCTTCCCGAAGAATACCCTCTGCCGCCGCAGGAAATTGAGCTGAACGGTCTGACGCTGGAAGGTCTTACAGAAGCGGTCATCCGTATCTTGAACAGAAAGCCTGCACTGGATGATAATCCGGAGAGCAATCATTATGCGCCGCGGAACATTCGGCGGGACAGCCACACGGTGCAGGAATGCATGCTCGATCTTATCCGGACGGTTCGGAAAAAGAAACGGATGCGCTTTGAGGAAGCATTTGCAGATGCGCCGACTCGTGAAGCCGTTGTTACTTATTTTCTTGCCGTTCTTGAGCTTCTTCGTCTCGGACAGATGCATATCAGGCAGCATTCTGTATACGGGGAAATCGAAATAATATACGGCAAGTATGAGAAAAAGGAGGAAACTGATCTGACCAGCTTATCAGGAAACGATGCATGAGCAACAGCAATGAGGAAAGAAACCCGGAAGGATCTGTGAAGGGCAGAATTGAGGCAATCCTTTTTGTAGCAGGGGAAGCGGTATCTTTAAAGGAACTGGCCAGGGCGCTGCAGATCAGCGAACACCAGCTTGCATGCTGCCTGAACGAGATCAGTGATGAGTATGATTACCAGCAGCGCGGATTTATACTGAAACGGTTCGGGGAAAAAGTACAGCTGGCGACGCGCCCGTTGTATGCCGAGGATATTATTCGTCTCCTGCAGCCGGTGCAGCAGCAGAGTCTCAGCCAGGCTGCCATGGAGACGCTTGCTGTTGTGGCATACAGGCAGCCCGTAACACGCGCTGAAGTGGAACAGGTTCGCGGCGTAAAATGTGATTACAGCCTGCAAAGCCTGATTGCAAAAGGTCTGATCGAAGAAACAGGCCGAAAGGATACTATCGGAAGGCCGATCCTGTTCGGAACAACGGATAAATTCCTGAGCCACTTCGGAATCCGGACACTTGACGAACTTCCGCCAATGCCGGAGTCTCCTGCCGGCAGGGATGAACAGGAAACAGACACAGAGGATCTTATTCCGTAAAATTGAAAGGATGCGGTACACATGGAAAAAAGGATGCTTGTTGAAGGAATGAAATGTATGCACTGCAAAGCGAAAGTTGAAAAAGCGCTGAAAAGCGTTCCGGGTGTTACGGATGCATCAGTTGATCTTGAAGCAAAAACGGCAGCAATCCTGATGGACGTCAGCGTCGATGACCGTTTACTGACAGAAGCGGTAAGCGCTGAAGGATTTACACCGGTGAAAATGCTGTAATTAACCTTAAGCTCCGGAATTTTCAAACAGTAAGGAGGAACAATCATGGACGACCAGAAAAAACCGTCAGCCAGGAGAAAAGTGATTGTCGGTGAAGGAAAAGGTATTGAGAAAAAAGACGTTGTTTCCGGCAGCGGCCCGGTCGGGCAGGGACTGCAGTCCTCGCGTCCTGCACAAAGTTCCCAGAATGCGTCACAGCATGTTCCGCGGCCCGCACAGAACGTTTCATCAGGTTCCGGCGTTCAGGGAACGCAGCGTCCTGCGCAGCAGTCTTTTTTCCAGAGCAATCAGAGCGCTCAGCGCCCCGCGCAGAATTCTTTTGCGCAGAGTCATCAGAGCGCTCAGTGCCCCGCGCAGAATCCTTTTACACAAAGTCACCAGAGTGCGCAGCGTCCTGTGCAGAACCCCTTTTCTCAGAGCCAGAAGACCGGGCAGCGCCCCGTTCAGTCCTACGGTCAAAGCCAGCAGCGGCCGGTTCAGCCAGCACAAAAGCCGCAGCAGCAGACATCCCGTCCTTCGACTTCCGGAGGGAATGTACAGCGGTCGTCCGGATTCGGCGGAAGCAAGCTGATCCTTGTTATTATTGTACTGGCGGTTCTCCTGGGCGGCGGGAAGCTGAGCGGACTGTTCGGAGGTGACGGATCCGACAGTACACAAAGTATTGTTTCTTCACTTACAGGCACAACACAGACGCAGACGGTAGAAAACAGCAGCGGATCCATTATGAATCTGCTGAATACCTTCATGGGAAGTACATCAGGCAATTCCGCATATGATTTCAGCGGAATTCTGAGCGGACTGACCGGAAACGGATCTGCAGGCACGGCAAGTACAGCAGCGACGGACAGCGGCTATCAGCAGTATTTTACGACAAATCTGGAAAACAATACACCGGAAGCCGACACCGGCGTTGCCGCAGGCGCGCGCGGGAAGTACACCGTTATCAAGGGCGGAAACAAAGATATCATGACCGTCCTTGTATATATGTGCGGTGCTGATCTCGAAAGCCAGAACGGAATGGCGACTTCCGATCTGAAAGAAATGCTGAACGCGAAAATCAGCAATAATATAAACCTGATTGTTTTCACGGGCGGAGCGCGGAGATGGCGGAATAATGTAATCAGCAGCAGTTCGAACCAGATTTACCAGATAAAAAACGGCAGTCTGACATGTCTGGTAAACGACGGCGGAAATGCAAGCATGACCAGTCCGGCGACACTTGCCTCCTTTATTAAGTACGGCAAGGAGAATTTTCCCGCGAACAGGATGTGTCTGATTTTCTGGGACCACGGCGGCGGAAGCGTAAGCGGATACGGCTACGATGAACGCTACGGGCAGGGTCAGACAATGACCCTTGCAGGAATTAACGAGGCATTGAAAAACGGCGGCGTCAAGTTCGATTTCATTGGATTTGACACATGTCTGATGGCAACAGTTGAAAACGGACTGATGCTGAGCCAGTACGCAGACTACATAATTGCCAGTGAAGAAACAGAACCCGGCGTGGGCTGGTATTATACAAACTGGCTGAATAAAATCAGCAGCAATTCATCATTAAGCACCATACAGATCGGGAAAACAATTGTGGATGACTTCGTGGAAGTCTGTGACCGGCAGTGCCGGGGACAGGCAACAACTCTCAGCGTTACCGATCTGGCGGAACTTTCAGCAACTGTTCCGACGGAGTTGAAAGAATTCAGCGTTGAAACAAATGAACTGATCCAGAACAAGGAATACAAGCGGGTATCATCAGCAAGAAGCAAAACACGGGAGTTTGCATCCAGCACAAAGATTGACCAGATCGACCTCGTGCATTTTGCCAGGAACCTGGGAACAAAAGAAGCGAACCAGCTCGCGGAAGCGCTGCAGGGGGCGGTGAAATACAACAGAACAGGCGGCGGAATCAGCCATGCCTATGGTTTGAGCATTTATTTCCCATATAAAAAGACGAACAAAGTCAGCCAGATTATTTCCACCTACAAAGCGATCGGAATGTCAGATGAATATTCAAAGTGCATACAGGAATTTGCCAGCCTGGAAGTAAGCGGTCAGCTGAGCTCGGGATCGTCAGCGGAAAACTACGGCAGCAGTAATGCCATGAGCGGACTGCTGGAAAGCCTGATGGGAGGCAGCGGAAGCACATACACCAGTATCGGCAGTACATACAGCAGCGGCGGACTTGAACAGCTGCTGAGCGGATATTACGGCGGTTCGGCCGGCGGAAGCACCGGAAGTATTCTGGATCTTTTTATGGGAAGGAGCATGACAGCGGATAAAGCGGCCGATTACATTCAGAATAATCATTTTGATCCAAGCAATCTGAAGTGGCAGAACGGCCGGATTACCCTGACAGACGAACAATGGAATAACTTAATCAGTGTGGAACGCAATATGTTTTTTGATGACGGAAGCGGTTACATTGATATGGGTTTTGATCCCTTTGTTCAAAGAGATGGAAACGACATAGTTTATGAATTCGACGGAACATGGTTCTCCATCAACCGTCAGGAGGTACCGTACTATAAGATCGAAGAGGTCGAACAGGGCGATTGTTATGCAGAAACAGGATATGTTCCCGCACTTGTGAACGGCATCCGCGCCAATCTGATTCTTGTTTTTGACGCAGAGCATCCGGACGGATATATTGCAGGCGCTGAACCGGTCTATCTGAACGGTGAGACCGATACACAGGCGAAAAATCTTCTCGGTATCGGCAAAGGCGATCAGATTCAGATTGTTTGCGATTATTACGATTACCAGGGGATCTATCAGGCCAGCTATAAGCTGGGAGATCCGATTATCCTCGGTGATGAAACAGTGCTCGGTTATGTGTATGTAAAGAATGCAGAGAATTGCCGGCTTACATACTGCCTGACAGACTATTACCAGCAAAAGTACTGGACACCTGTAAAGTGAGGATAGAATGGATTACCGCGAAAAGTTTGAAATGGCACTTGAAAAAGTGCAGAAGGCACCCCGGTATACAGGCGGCGAGATGAATACGATCGTAAAAAAGTGGAACGAAACTCCTCTGCATTTCGGCTTCTGCTTTCCGGATACCTATGAAATAGGCATGAGTCATTTAGGACTGAAAATCCTGTATGGACTTATCAATCGTGAGTCCTGGAGTTTATGCGAGCGTTTTTTCATGCCGTGGACTGATATGATTTCACTGATGAAATCAGAAGGAATTCCGCTCCTGTCCATGGAAAGCCGCAGACCGCTGAATGAATTTGATGTCATCGGTTTCACACTTCAGTATGAGATGAGCTATACGAATATTCTCGCAATGATGGAAATGGGCGGAGTCCCTTTGGAAGGAACCGAACGCGGAGAACACGACCCGATCGTTGTGGCAGGCGGACCGTGCGCGTTCAATCCGGAACCGCTTGCTCCCTTCATTGACGCGTTTATGATCGGTGACGGCGAAGATGTCATGACCGAACTGAACGGTGTCATACTCCGGCGAAAGCAGGAAGGATGGAGCCGGAACAAATGCCTTCATGAACTGGCGAAGCTTGACGGTGTATATG
>JAEEGL014133576.1_pt1 | contig 11658 bp, 8 predicted proteins | sample 9134231 | NCBI WGS metagenome assembly JAEEGL01 (sample SAMN16246548, study PRJNA631951) | gut metagenome | biome: gut microbiome; feature: rumen; material: fiber-attached | host: Bos | place: Iran: Karaj | collected 2018-10 | reverse complement strand
GCGGCTGCCCGCCGCCGATCCCGCCGCCGAGAAGGCCGCGATCGCCGCCGAGCACGCCCGCCGCCGCGCCGTCAACCCCCAGGGCCCTTCCGCAGGCAGCGTCTTCACGAACCCGCCTGGCGCCCCGCCGGCGGGGAAGCTCCTCGAGGAGGCGGGCTGCAAGGGACTCTCCGTCGGCAACCTCGTCGTCAGCGACCTCCACGCCAACTGGATCCTCAATCCTGGCGGCCGCCCCGAAAGCGCCGCCCACGCCCGCGAACTCGTCGTCCTCCTCCAGGAGCGCGTCGCCGCGCGCTTCGGCATCGCCCTCCGCACCGAGTGGCGATGGATGTGAACTATTTCAGCGCCCGCACCTCGACGACGGCCTTGCCGACGACGGGGATCTTCAGATAGCGGCGCTGCACCTTCATCAGTTCCAGGGCCGACAAAAGCGGCACCTCCACCCGCAGCGCCGAGCCGTCCAGCGGCACCGCCTCGACCTGCAGATCCACGGCCCCCTGCGCCAGCAGTTCTGGATCCTTCGAGGAGAGCAGCTGCTTCGACGCCACCTTGAAGGGCACCTCCATCGCCTCCCCCACGACGGGGCCCGCGTTGTCGATATACTCGCCCGCGCTCTTCAGCGCGTAGCCCAGGGCAAGCCGCCGCCACTCCATGAGCTGCCGCCGCAGCAGCGAGACGGTCAGCGACACCTCCAGCGCAAAGGAGCCCTCGCACTGCTCCTTGAACAGCACCCGCTCATGCCACGGCGCGCCCCCGCGGTCGCAGACCCCGTGGCGCAGCCGCACCTCCTGCTGCGACGCGCGGCGCGCTATCCCGACGCGCGGCCACACCAGCGCCGCCGTCAGCATATGCGTCGTCTCCAGGACCGCCTTCCGCAACGGCACTTCCACCCGCGCCAGCGTCATCTCCAGCGCCCGCTTCCCCGCGTCCACACCTGCCATGCTCATCCTCCTTGCACTTCGTTTTTTCCCCGCTCCAAACCAAGTTTCTGCATTACTATAGCAACAATCTCCATTTTTTTGCCGCCGTCGGATTGGTAATTGCGCGTTGAAAAGCCATATTATCTAAATCCCGCACCAGAGGGAGGGGACGGGGACTTCTCGCCTTTGCCGATGCACGGCCTGGGGCATGCGCCCGCTATCCGCCGTCCACACGGCCAGACTGGACGCCACGGAGACGTCAGTCTATTCTTACAATTTTTCATTGCATAGGAATCTCTTAGAGATGTCTGAACTCATTTTGCCGCACGGCTACCAGCCGCTCCTGGACGAACTCTCCACCGAACGCGCCATCCGCAAGATCAAGAACCAGTTCCAGAACGACCTCGCCTTCGAACTCGACCTCCAGCGCGTCACCGCGCCGCTCTTCGTTCTCTCCGGCACCGGCGTCAACGACGACCTCAACGGCGTCGAGCGACCCGTCTCCTTCCCCGTCAAGGCCATCGCCGAACAGCGCGCCGAAATCGTCCACTCCCTCGCCAAGTGGAAGCGGCTCAAACTCGCCGCCCTCCGCCTCCCCCCAGGAAAGGGCATCTACACCGACATGAACGCCATCCGCGCCGACGAGGAACTCGACAACCTCCACTCCCTCTACGTCGACCAGTGGGACTGGGAAAAGGTCGTCACCGACGAAAACCGCAACATCCCCTTCCTCCAGGAGACCGTCCGCCGCATCTACTACGCCATCCGCCGCACCGAGGCCGCCCTCGCCTCCGACTACCCGGCCCTCGTCCCGTTCCTCCCCGAGCAGATCCGCTTCCACTACACCGAGGATCTCGAAGCCAGATACCCCGACCTCACCCCGAAGCAGCGCGAGGACAAAGTCTGCGAGGAGGACGGCGCCGTCTTCCTCATCGGCATCGGCGGCGCCCTCCCCCGCTCAGGGCAGCCCCATGACGGCCGCGCCCCCGACTACGACGACTGGAGCACCCCCTCCGACGACACCCACCGCGGCCTCAACGGCGATATCCTCGTCTGGAACCCCGTCCTCAAGCGCTCCTTCGAACTCTCCAGCATGGGCATCCGCGTGAACCGCGAGGCGCTGCTCCGCCAGCTCGCCATCGCCAACCAGCAGGCCCGCGCCAGCCTGTACTTCCACCAGGCACTCCTCGACGGCCGACTCCCGCTCTCCCTGGGCGGCGGCATCGGCCAGAGCCGCCTGTGCATGCTATTGCTGCACAAGGCCCACATCGGCGAAATCCAATGCAGCATCTGGCCGCCCGAGATGGTCTCCCGCTGCCGCGAACACAACATCCCGCTGCTATAAACGCCTTTCCCGCCGGGACTCCCCCGGCCCGACGCCTTTCCCCGCGTCGGCCCGACGCCACGCCACTGCATCATGACGCAGGGCGCCGCGGCGGCCCGACGCCTGAAGCCAATCTCAATTCCCAGGAACCCCCACGATGGAATACCGAATCTGCGCGGACGCCCTCCGATGGGCCCTCCGAAACACCTCCTACACGACCTTCAACAGCCTGCTGGGAAAGTGCCCCAAACTCAGCCAGGCCGTCCATCGCGGCGGCTTCAAGCTGGCCCCCAACACCTTCAGGGACAACAACACCGTCCAGCGCCTGGTCACCGTGATCAACAACGACCTGGAGTTCGCGCGCCTCGTCATGCTCTCCACCGTCGACGCGACCAGCAGAATCAGCCCCGTCCTCCAGGCCTACGAAATGCTCTCCCCCGACTGGCTCGCCGCCCATTGGCGCGTCCTCTTCCGAACCCTCCAGGACCCACGCCCGTGGGCCGCCGCCGCATTCGCCGACTCCTCCCAGCCGCGCCTCCATCGGCTCGGCGAACTCCTCATGGGCAAAAGCGCCTTCTGGAAGGACGCCCCGCCGACTACTGGCGAACGCGCCATCGGAGCCATGCCCTCCGACGAATGCCGGCGCCTCCACCAGTTCCCCGCCGTGCTCGCGCATCTCATGCCCGCGGGCGTCGCCGCCCCCGCCGACAACGCCGCGCGCCCCGCCGCGCCTGGCCTCATCCCCCTCACCCCCGCCTCCGCGCGCGACAGCGCACGCATCGGGGAACTCCATCAGGAACGCGACCAGCTCCGAAAGCAGCTGCGAATCGCCGAACAGCAGCACAACGAGGCCATCGCCGCCAAGGACAAGGCCTACGCCGCCCTCCAGGGCGAGATCGGCGGCCTCCGGGACGACCTCCAGAACGCCCTCGCCGAACTCGCCGCCGACAAGGACGACGCCGTCAGGCAGCAGGTCCTCAACTTCGAGGCGCTCACCCTCGGCGTCCACCCCGACCTCGAGACATTCGCCCGCCTCGCCCAGCAGAAGAGCGTCAACCTCAAGGACCGCGTCGCCAACGCCCTCCAGCGCCAGCGCGAACTCAACCGCAACTTCGGCACCCGCCAGCAGCTGCGGGACGAGCGGCGGCGCCTGGACGGGCTGCTCACGCAGGTCAAGCACGCCATCGACGAGGCCATGCAGCCGCACCCCGACCTCGCGGGCCTCCAGCAGGAACTGGAGAAGTTGATCGCGGACATCGACGAGAAGCTGCGCGGCGAGGTCACCGAGGGCGCCAACAGCATCGAGCTGCTCCCCTCCCGCCTCGTCGAGCACATCAAGATGCGCCCGATGAACGCCTCCGCCTTCGTCGAACTCGACCGCGTCGAGGAGTTCCTCGCCAGCCCCCTCGGGAAGGACATCCTGCGCCCCGACGAGATCGCGGCGCTCCAGGAGGCCCTCGCCAGCCGACGCAAGCTCTGCCGCCAGGCCGTCGCCGCCGCATCCGCCCAGAAGCCTGTCCTCGAAAACCAGAACCTCACCGGCTCCCTCCAGGTGCACGCCCAGCTCAGCTGGCTCATCGACAAGTTCCCCGAGGCCGAGGTCTTCGTCGACGGCTACAATGTCATCAAGACCGACCCATACTGGTCCGAACTCGAAAAATCCGTCAACGGCTTCTCCGCCACCCGCACCGACTTCATCAACCACTGCGCCCGCCTCGCCAAGCGCTTCCGCCATCTCACCATCGTCTTCGACTCCGACATGGTCACCAGCACCATCGAGCACCACGGCAATCTCTCCATCGTCTATGTCGCCAGAACCACCGAGGACCAGAACGCCGACAACTACCTCGTCGCCGAACTCGCACGGCTCGCCGACGAAGACCAGGAACGCCAGGAATCCCACACGCGGTGGGTCGTCACCGACGACCTCGGCCTCCGATACCGCCTCCAGGGCGTCTGCCAGGCCATCATCCTCAACCAGACCTTCGCCACGTTCGCCAAGACCTGCTGACCACACCACGATGAAACGGCTCCTCTCCACCCTGCTTCTGTCGGCCCTGGCCATGTCCGCCTCCGAACGCCTGCTCCCCGTCGAGGACACCGCCCCTGGCGCCTGGTTCCTCCATTCCGTCGCGAGCCACCTCAAGGAACACGAGCCGCGCTACCGCGCCCGCCTTGACAAACTCGCGCCCCCCGAGGCGCGCGCGCGCCTCGCCGAGGACTATCTGCGCACCATCGAGGAGAAGTTCATCGCCAACCGCCAGGAGGACGCCGCCATCGAACGCGCCCTCGGCTGGAAAACTGGCGACTTCACCTGGCACCACAACCGTTTCTATGCGCGGGTGGGCTGCACCTCCTGGCTCGTCACCCCCGAACTCTCCGAGACTGGCGCCTGCATGCTCCAGAAGAACCGCGACTACACTGGCCAGAACCTCCTCTCCGCGCGCCTCTACCGCGCCGCCCCTGGACGATACAAGATCCTCACCGTCGGCGACCTCTGGAGCAGCGGCGCGGGCGCCGTCATGAATGAAAGGGGAGTGATGATCACCCAGAACGACGCCCCCGCCTCCTTCGAACGCAGCCATCGCACCGTCAACGTCGGCTCCACCTTCCTCCTGCGATATCTCGCCGAACACTGCGCCACCGCCCAGGAAGCCCTCGACACCCTCCGCCGCTTCTATGCCGCGGGCATCATGCGGGATGGAGACATCTATTTCATCGCCGACCCCATGCGCGGCTTCGTGGCCGAGGCCACCAGCCACCACGTCTCCGCCGCCGAAGTCCCCTTCGCCTTCGAGGTCCGCGCCAACAACTATCTGCTGCCAGGCATGCGCCTCTACGGCACCCGCAAGCAGCAGGCCTTCCTCAACGGCGCCAACCGCCGCTACACCGCCAGCGAGTTCCTCCGCCACGCCGCCCTGGAGCGCGGCGCCATCGGCCCGCTCGACCTGATGCGCCTCTCGCGACTCCGCGACCCCGCCGAGGAAAAGGCAGGACACCGCCAGGTCTGCATGAAGAACACCATCGCCAGCACCATGATGGTCCCCGACCGCATGCACCCCGACCTCCTGAGCGTCGCCTTCGTCTCGCTCGGGCCCCCGCGCCACACCATCTTCCTCCCCATCCCCATGGCCCTCACCGATTTCCCCGAAGACCTCGCCAACGGCGACTGGGGCCTCCGCGCCTTCGCACTCGCCGACAAACTCGGCCTCGACCACGACCGCATCCCGCAGTTCGAGGCCCTCGAGCTGCAGTTCCTCCGCGAGTTCCAGGAGGCCAGACACCAGGCGCGACTCCTCCTCCGCCAGGGCAGGCGCCCCGAGGCCGTCCAGCTCCTCAACCAACTCTTCCACCGACAATACCGCCAGGCCACCGACTTCCTTCTGAAAATCTCCCGATAGCATCCCATCAAAAACTACCGAAATGGGGTTGAAAATCAAAAAATACATCTTATAATATTTTCGTGTCTTGCTACCATTTGCAGGCACTGCCCCCACTTGCGGAAAACAAGCGTCGGACAGGATGAAACGGTACCTTCCAACCCAACAGGAGACTGTTACCATGAATGTCCAGATCCACTCGACTCCATTCCGTAAAGCCTTCACGCTGATTGAACTGCTCGTCGTCATCGCGATTATCGCCATCCTGGCGTCGATGCTCCTGCCCTCCCTCTCCAAGGCCCGCGGCGCCGCCCGCCGCATTTCCTGCGCCAGCAACGTGAAGCAGTTCCTGCTTGCCGATACGCTCTACCAGGAAGACAACGACGGATGGACGGTGACCGCGCGCCTCCGCAACGCGGACAACACCGCGACCAACTACTGGTACAACATCCTGGCGCAATACGGCACCCAAGGCGCCGCCAGGCGCGATACCATCAAGGGCGGCACGCTGCGCTGCCCCGACGAGACCGTCTCCAATGAGACTGCCAGCCCGGCCTTTTACAGTTGCTACAACACCAACGTCTACCTGCACGGCATCACCAAAAGCGACACCGACAATCGAATGCAGGGCAGCGGCAAGGCCGGCATGCGCATCTCCAAAGTGCTCTCCCCCTCCATCGCCATCTCCATCTTCGACATGGGAACCTATCAGGCGGTCGGGTCGCAGTATATGTACAACAGCGCCTGGATCACCAAAGTTCCCAAGTGCCAGGGATACCATGTCGGCGTCCGCCACGACATGCACTACAACGCGGGCTACCTCGACGGCCATGTCGGCACTGGCGACACCAAGCTCCACAAGACCATCGCCTCCACCTTCCTCTATAACGGCCTGGACCGCATCGACTCCAAATTCCCGACCTACTAATCCAGCATAGCCTTCCCGCGCCGGACCGGCCCTGCACGCCGGCCCGGTCTTTTTTCGCCCCCTTCCTCCATCCATTCCCTAAACCATGAAACGCAGTCTTTTCACGCTGATCGAACTGCTCGTCGTCATCGCGATCATCGCCATCCTGGCGTCGATGCTCCTGCCCGCGCTCAGCAATGCGCGCTCGACCGCCAAGCGCGCCGCCTGCCTCAGCAACATCAAGCAGTTCCTGCTGGCCGACGCGCTCTACCAGGAGAACTACGATGGCTGGACTGTCGTCTCGCGGAACTACCACTACGACACCCAGGTGACCGACTACTGGTTCACCCTCCTCAAGCCCTACGGCGGCTCCGCCGTCGCAGGACAGTCCGGCGTCACGAACGCCCTGCGCTGCCCCGACGAGGGGAACCCGAACAAGGGCCTCCACTACAGCTGCTACAACACCAACGTTCTGCTGCACGGATCCACCCGCGAGAAGAGCAGCACCACCAAGTTCAACGCCACCCACACCACCAAGGTCATGTCCTTCTCCCGCGCCATGTCCTTCCACGACCTGGGCACCGAGAAGGCATACGGCTCGAAGTATATGTACAACTCCGCCTGGGAAACCACCAAGGCCCAGGGATACCAGGTCGGCGTCCGCCACAAGATGAAATACAACGTCGGCTATCTCGACGGCCATGCCGCCAGCGGCGACACCAAATTCCACAAGACCAGCAAGGGAAGCAGCGGGAACTACCTCTGGAACGGCATTACTTCCATCGACACCGCCATCCCGACCTACTAGACAAATTCCATGAAGCGTCTCATCCTGTTTGCGCTGCTGGCGACCTCCGCCGCCTTCGCCGCCCTCACCGCCGTCCCCGCCCCCGTCCCCCCCGTCATCGACGGACGCCTTGACGACGCCGTCTGGGCCGCCGCCCCCGCTGAGACCGCCTTCCGGGGCTACAACACCAAGACGCCGCGCGCGGCCTCCGTCCGCCTCGCCTACACCGACACCGCGCTCGTCGTCGGCATCGAGGCCGCCGTCCCCGAAGCGGAACGGCAGACTGCCGCGGCGGCCGCCACGGGCGTCTCCGTCTACAACGCCGAGAGCTTCGAGATCATGCTGGACGCCGTCGGCGACGGCGACACCTACTACCACTTCGTCGTGAACATCGCCAACCGCCGATATTTCGCCTGGCGCGAGCAGGGCGGCTATGTGACCTCCGTCCAGCGCGACTGCGACTGGCAGCACGCCGTCTCCCTACGGCCCGACGCCTGGAGCGCCGAGATCCGCATCCCCTATTACACCCTCCAGTTCAGCCGCGCCGTCGTGCAGGCGCACAAGCCCTGGCGCATCAACGTCGTCCACAACCACTACCAGACCGCCAGCAAGCGGCTCGCCGTCGCCACCCTCACTGGCTCCGCCCACGCGCCGTCGCGCTTCCCCGCCTTCGACGCCCCGCCAGCCGCCCTCCTCACCCCCTACTGCTGCCGCATCGCCGTCGGCGCCACCGAGTCCAAGTCCACTGGAAACGACGCCGAGCACCGCCTCGGCTTCACCGTGCAGAACGACACCGCGCGCCCCCTCGCCGCCGCCCTCGACCTCGCCTTCCGCCTCCCCGACGGCACGCGCTTCGTCGCGGGCCACCAGGCCGCCGTCGCCGCACCCGCGGGCGCCGGCGCCTCCGTCGCCATCCCGCGCGTCCGCTTCCCCGCGCCTGGCGCCTACCAGGCCGTCGCCACCCTGCGCGACCGCCAGACCAACGCCATCCTCGCCCGCGAGCGCTTCACCCACACGGTCAGTTTCTCCCCCCTGCGCCTGACCCTCCTCGACCCACACTACCGCAACGCCATCTTCGCCACCCAGAAACTCAACGACGTCCGCTACCGCATCGCCTGCTCCGCAGGCAAACTCCCCGATGGATGCCGCCTCCATACCGGCATTGCCCAGGACGGCAAGACCATCCTCGAAACCACCCTCCCCGTCGCCCCCGAACAGGAAGTCGTCTTCCCCGTCGCCAAGCTCCCCGAGGGACGCCTCGAGATCTTCGCCGAACTCCGCACCCCCGCCGCCGCCCTCCCGGGCGCCGTCCGCCATCCCCTGCGCAAACTCCCCTACCACCCAGGCGAGGTCTGGCGCGGCAAGGACGGCGTCTGGCGCGTCGACGGCAAGAAGACCTTCATCCTCGCCTCCTGGGGCAGCGGCGAACCCAGTTTCGTCCCCGAATACAGCGTCGTCGTCCATCTTCGCAACGAGACCCGTTCCGAACGCAAATACATCAACCGCTCCACCATCTTCGGCATCAGCAAGCTTCGCGCCCGCCTCCGCAAGGAGGGCCCCGTCCCCGAAGTGCTTGAGCAGTTCCGCCAGGTCGTCCGCGCCTCCAAGGACCATCCCGGCCTCTTCGCCCACTACCTCTGCGACGAACCCGACTGCTTCGGCTACACCGTCTCCATGCTCGAACCCGTCACCGCCGCCATCGCCGACGAGGACCCCTACCACCCCGTGCTCATTTCCACGGGCAGCGCGGGCGTCGTCAGCTATCTCGCCTGCGGCGAACTCAACGGCTTCCACTGCTACCCCTTCCCGAAGCAGGGCACCTCGATGAACCGCTTCGGCCGCATCGTCTCCCTGATGGACCGCGCCGCCTCCGTCCTCGCCCGCCCCGACTCGCCGAAGCAGGACATCCTCTACCTCCACCAGGGCTTCAACTACGGCGACTTCGGCACCTCGCCGATGAACCGCGTCCCGACCTACGAGGAGTACCGCAACCAGAACTACCTCGCCCTCATCCTGGGCGCCAAGGGGCTGGAGCACTACAACCGCACCGAGGAGATCTACCCCGAACTCTATCTCGGGCTGCCGCAGCTGGTCCGCGAGGAGAAGCTGGTCGGCGAGCGCGCCGTCATCCAGGAACCCGCCGACGGGCTGCTCAAGGCCTCCCCCGACGCCCTCCGCTTCCTCGCCCGCAAAGGCGAGAACGGCGAACTCTGGTTCATCGTCTGCAATGTCTCCGAACAACCCGTCGAGGCGCGCCTCGAATGCGACGCCTTCGCCAAAAAACGCTTCACGGTCCTGAGCGAAGGGCGCCAGCTCCCCCTCGCCGCGCAGGTGACCGAGCGCTTCACCCCCTTCCAGGTCCACATCTACACCGACGCCCGTGATCTCCCCGCCCTCAAGAGCATCGAGGAGATCAAGGCCGCCATCGAGGCCGAATACGCCAAACGCGCCAAGCCAGGCAACCTCGCCTGGCAGCGCTGCGAGGGCGAACGCCTCGTCGTCACCGCCTCCAGCAGCGCCTTCGGCGCCAACCGCGCCAACCAGGGCCTCTGGCATCTCACCGACGGCGTCACCGAAGGCCCGCTCAACCCCAGCACCCACGGCAGCGGCGTCATCCACTACCGCGACAAGACTCCAGGCCAGCTGCCCGACCACGTCCAGTATGAGTTCAAGGCCCCCGTCACCATCGGGCGCGTCGTCATCTACCCCATCCAGAACTCGCTGCTCGACTACGAGGTGCAGGTGCGCCAGGGCGACGCCTTTGTCACCGTTAAGAAGGTCGCGGGCGCCGACGGCCCCGTCCAGACCGTCGCCTTCCCCCCTGTCAAGACGCAGTGCCTGCGTCTCCTCGTCACCGCCAACCGCGGCAAAAACACCATGCTCTACGAAATGGAAGTCTACGAAAAGTAACCACCCCCACTCGTCCAAAGTCCAAAGTCCCCTCACCCACGTCCCCAAGTCCCCAAGTCCAAAGTCCGTCCCAAGTCTAAAGTCCAAAGTCCAAAGTCCCATCCCCCACATCCCCGTCCCCCCGTCCCCCCGTCCCCCCTCCTGACTCCTTCCCCAGCCCCCCAATAGCCCGTCACAGAACGCCGCGTCCTGGGTCCAGATTTCCGTCCCTCCTCGCCCTTCCAATTGCCCTGCTTGGATAATCCCCACAAGCCCTCTTCATGATGAAAAGACTGCTCGCCCTCGCCTGCGCCCTCTGCGCCATCCATCTCGCCGCCGCCGACGCCCCAACCCCCGCCGCCCCCGCCAAACCCGCCGAGCCCGCCGAGCCTGCGGCGGCCGCACCCGCGCCATTCGGGCGCTGGCTCCTCAATGACGCCGAGGGCACCGTCATCCGCGACGCCGTCGGCAAGCGCAACGGCAAACTCCTCGGCACCCCCGACTTCGTCGAATGGACGACCGGCGGACAGGACAAGGCGCTCCGCTTCAAGAACCCCGCCAAGAACGACAAACTCGCGCGCATCGCCATCCCCGCAGGCGACTTCGACGTCACCAAGGGCTTCTCCGTGCTCGTCACCATCCGCACCCCCGACGCCGTCCCCGTCCGCAGCCGCCAATACGAAATCGTCAACTTCACCCACGCCTTCGGCAAGCCCCAGGGCTTCCGCCTGCTGATGGCCTGGGGCGCGATCTGGCTCCACCTGGGCGATGGCAAGACCCTCGTCCGCATCGACATGCCCTCCACCAAGGCCAAGCTCAAGCCAGGCACCTGGTACAAGGTCGCCGCCGTCTGCGACGGCAAAACCGCAGCCATCTGGCTGAACGGCGCCAAGCTCATCGAAAAGGGCGGCTGCGTCCTCGCCAAGCCAAAGGTGCGCCAGTTCACCGTCGGCGCAGGCGCCGACAAATACTACGGCTTCGAGGGCATCCTCTCCAACCTCGTCATCTACAACGCGGCCGTCCCCGAGGCCGTCATCCAGAACTACTGCCAGGCCGAATAGCCCGCCTCCCAAAATGTCCCGCCTCCGCCTCCTGCCCCTTGCCTTCGCCTGCGCCATGACGACCTGCCTCGCCGCCGACCCCGACGCACCACGCACCCCCGACCACGACGAGGACATCCGCCTCGTCGAGCAATGCAACAACCCCCTCCTGGAGGAGATCTACCGACGCCGCGCGGCCAACCGCGGCAAGCCCGTCTTCTGCCATCCCCTCCCTGAAATCCGCGCCGCCTCCCTCCCCGAATGGGAGGCCGAGCGCCCCCGCCTCCTCAAGATATTCTCGGAGGAGCTCTACGGCCCCGTCCCGCCGCCCCCAGACCGCATCGAACTGAAACTCCTCGCCCAGAAGGACGACGCCCTCGGCGGCCTCGCCGTCCGACGTGAAATCCGCCT
>JAEEGL013118008.1_pt1 | contig 11658 bp, 8 predicted proteins | sample 9134231 | NCBI WGS metagenome assembly JAEEGL01 (sample SAMN16246548, study PRJNA631951) | gut metagenome | biome: gut microbiome; feature: rumen; material: fiber-attached | host: Bos | place: Iran: Karaj | collected 2018-10 | reverse complement strand
TACCAAGTGCGACAAGGACAAGATTCCGCACGTCAAGCCGTGGGTTCCCACGAATGATACGGAGAAGACATATGAACGTTACCTCCGTCCGGTTACCTGTCCGTGCTGCGGTGGGGAACTGAAGTGCCAGATGAACAATGAAGGCAAGGAACTCGTAGCGTGGGTGTGTTCCAACGAGGAATGCCGGACACAGATTGGCGGCAAGCTCGCCAACTTCGTGTCCCGTGAATGCATGAACATCATGGGTATCGGCGAGAGCATCGTGGAACAACTCCTGGAGGCAGGCAAGCTCCACTTCTTTACGGACTTCTACAAGTTGACCGAGCAGGACATCATGGATGCATGCGGCAAGAGTGAAGCCGGTGCGAAGAAACTCCTGCAGAGCATCGAGAAGTCGAAGGATAACTACCTCCATCAGCTTATCGAAGGATTCTCCATTCCTGGCCTCGGCCACCAGGTAGCCACGGCCGTGGCCAAGTGTGTCCATGATGCCGGCGGCTTCATCCGCATCTATCAGGATGGCGAGCCCACCGGATTCATCGACGACTTCTGCTACCGTGCGCAGAAGGCAGGCATCTCCCCGGTAATCTCCGGGAAGTTCTGCGAGTTCGTGACCAAGTATGCGGATGACCTTACCGAGTTCGCCACATGGGGTGTCGCCCAGCGCGTGAAGGAAGTGCAGTCAGCGAAGCTCGCCGGGAAGGTGTGCATCATGACAGGCACGTTCGAGAAGCTCGACCGAGACGTGTTCAAGGACATGGTCGTCGCCAACGGCGGTACCATCTGCTCTTCCATCACCAAGAAGTGCAACGTGGTGCTCATGGGCGACAACGCCGGGCCGTCCAAGGTACAGAAGATTGATGAGCTCAAGAAGTCCGGCCAGGAGATTACGGTGTACACCCCGGAAACCCTGCAGCAGTTCCTGGACCTGCTCAAGTGAGGAAGCCATGAAGGGTTATATCATTGCGATAGGCTTGGTCCTTATCCTTGCCGCGATGAACATCTTTGTCTGGGGATGTTCGACGGATAACACGGTAAGGACGGAAGACACCGTGTGCGCATCCACCGACACCACGTCGGTATGCGACGGGGTGGAATTCCACATCATCTAGTAGGAGCCGGTATGTCAACTTTCATCAGCTTGTACGTTACATACAAGAACCCCGAAGACGGAAAGGAAACTCCGTTGTCCAAGGATGCGATAGTCAACATGTTCGACTCGTACATCCCCGGAAATGCGGATGACGATTGCGACGAGCGTTTCAATGCGTTGCAGGAAGTCCAATACGACGAGCTCCCGAAATTTCTCCAGAAAGAATATGGCAGGGATTCCGGGAGATGCTTCGTCGAGATGACATACAAGGAGTTCTGCGAAGAGAACCAGAAGGCAATCGATAAGTACATGCTCAGCATGTCTAACTATCTGTCTGCACTTGGGTTGAATGTTGACGATGATGACGGTTTCGGCCTTCACGTGACTTCCGGTAGATATGATAGCGAACTCCGGGGGAACCCGGATTACTCGCCGCTTACCTGGCGCATAGACAAGAAGCTTGTGCTGAAGGCGACTGACCAGTTCATTGACATGTGGACTGGAGTGAAGGGAATGGGTATTGCCCGTGTAATCCGCGACATGGTTCCCCGTCAGGTGAATCCAGAAGATATCCGCATGATTCTGGTACGGCACTAAACTTCAACATGGAGAGATTGCTATGAAGAAGATTCTGCTTATATTGGTTCTGCTCGCATGTTCAGTATTTGCCGGTAAGCCGGTCAAGGTAGAGGTGTGCCGTCCGGGATTCTGCTACACTCACGTCCTTCAAGATGTGAAGAAGGCCGAGTACCGCACCGATGTCGCCGGGAACCGTTTTGTCAGGGTGTATTTCCTTGACGGAAGGCTCCTGGACATCACCGGCGACGTGAAAATTCTGAAATAATTCACTTTTTTTCACGGTACCGGCCTCCACGTCAGGAAATTTTTGCTATATTTGGTATATCAGCGGGAATAGCTCAGCTGGTAGAGCGCGACCTTCCCAAGGTCGATGTCGAGGGTCCGAATCCCTTTTCCCGCTTAAGTTGGCGTACATGCGCCGCATCACGCGGAGTTGGCCATTCGAATGTTCCTAGGTTCGAAACTGGGGACAGGAGAGCCACCTAGGGCTCCGCGAAACGTGCGGGTCGGGCCTGGCGCTGCGCTTGGTTTGATGCTGTCCTGTGCTGTGGCCCTCCGCGAGGAGTCTAAACGGCTTGCGGTGCGGTCGACGGTGTCGCCTCCGTCGCGGTGCGTGCAAAACCTGGCCTGCACAGATGTTGCGCATGAACGCCAACTTTTTGCTATATTTGGGGTAGGCCTATAAGTGCCTACCCATTTCTATATCGTTAAACCATAACTATCAAGGCTATCATGAGTGAAAAGGAACTTGGCCCGGGAAGCGAGGGCGACGCATACAGATACACCAAGAAGGTGCTTCTTTCCCTTCCGAACGTAGACGAAATCCGCCGCATCTATACCGAGATTGCGTTCAACAGGAATATATCTTCCTGGACCCGCGCATGCTACGAGGAACTCCGCAGGCAGTTCTTCCGTGACGGCCAGTGCAAGATTAAGTTCGCCCCGGGGCTTGCCCGTATCGCATACGGGGAACTTCTCTTCGGTATGGGCGACGAGGACTTCCGTCAGCTTGCCGACCTCCGCGACTTCGTGCGCATCATCTCTATCGCGCACTTTACCGAATTTACCCGCCACATCGCAATCGACGGCAAGGAACTCTCGTTCAAGGACCTCGTCGACCGCTTTGGCAGCACCGTGTCCGGGAACTGGAAGGAACTGAAGCGCGAGCTCGGCAAAATCCAGTACGGCCCGCGTCGATACAAGGTAATCTGGCTGGACTCGTTTGCTACGGCAAACAAGTATTACCAGTACACCGCCCCGCATAACTGGTGCCATCTCGGTTCCAAGCATATGTTCAAGTCCTATTCCTACAGCAGGAAGACTGATTCCAAGGGCAACTCCAGGATTTCCGTGGTGAAGCTGTACCTTGCCGTGCTTCCCGGTTTCGAGACGATGACGGAAGACGACCCGCTGTATGGCGAGTCCATGCTCGGCATCGATATCGGTCCCGATGGCCGTCTCATGCACGTGAACAACCGTTGGAACCACTCTCACGACAATATCGACGAACGCAAGGGTGACAACAAGTATTCCGAAAGGGAACTGTCTGAACTCATGGGCGGCCCGTTCTATAAGCTGTGCCCGCCGTTCAGCAAGAGGGACTACAACCACGTTGAGTCCGTAATGAAACGCGCCCGCCAGAAGGACAACAAGGCATGCCTTAGCTGGGCGAAGAAACTCGCGGCCAAGATAACCCATGCCGTGAACGCAAAGTGCAGCACTCGTGAACGCAAGTTTGTTGACACTAGGGATGGACGCGAGTACCGCACGGCAGTAATCGGAAATCGTGAATGGATGCTTGACCCAATATCCTATATCTCGGTCCCGGATATCCGCGAGAGCACTGGGGTTGCCGACAACCGCAAGGCTCTTGAGAACGACTGGTATTGTTTCGATGAACTGCATTCGAAGAAGGGTCTCCGCTATGAGTCCGAAGGCCGCATCACTGTAGGCAGCAGAGGAGTTGTCTATCACCCGGAGGGCGATATTGACATCGATATGGATGGGGACCTGGTTGAGGGCTGTGTACGGGACGAGGAAATCATTCCGGACCCGGTGTGCCTCAACAAGTTCATGCCGCTTACATCCATTGACATCGACCGTAACGGTCACGCAAAGGTGTACATGTCTTCCGATGTGTGTAAGATGAGCGACTCCAGCAACTACGACTCGTACGAGAGCCATGCCTATCAGCAGGCATGCGATAATTACCGTCAATGGCGTGCAGACACAATCGACCCCGGCGAGAACAAGCTGGACAAGGACGGAAAGTATGTCATGTACAGTGACGACAATTACTGTGGCGTGTTTGTTGATGAGTACAGCGCCCTTGAGATGATTACCCCGCTTGGATTTGACAAGACTCGCTGGAAAACTCTACATGAAAGCAAGCAGAGGATTCTGGTGAACGACCTGGATGCTGATAGAAACTTTGTATTCTACAATGCAAAGACTGCACTGCATGCAATCCCTTCGGGATGGCGTGTCCCTACTTTGTTCGAGTTCTTGAGCATGGCTATTGCGAAGGGGGCCAAGTTCAGGTTTAGCCATGGAAACGGTGTATCCAAGGACGAGAATGCTGTCCTGGTTACACGCGAAGGTGTCGTGTCAAAGGAAGATGAGGTCGATGACCTGAAGGGCCTTGTATTCGAGGAACTCATTGAAGGCAAGATGGAACGCAAGTACGATACCAAAACGACGAATGCGTTGTTTGACAGTATCACCGCTGCACCTCGGGTAGTTGATGCCGGGCAGGGTGCAGATGAAATAATTGAGGAAACAGTTGAAGACCCGGCAGATACGGACGATGGCGCTGCACTGCAACAGCAGCCGCAGCAAGATGACGGCTTCGGGTTTGACCTCAACTCTGCAGTACCTCCCCTGAATATCCGTCTTCCGGCTATGGAATTCGCAATGAAAAAGTTCGGGTTCGCATTCCCGGAAGAGATTCGGCAAGAGGCCAAGCCGTTCGCTTTTGATGAAGCCAAGCCGATGCTTGCAAGGCCTATCCTCCTGTCTCTCGACGGAGTAGACAAGATGGATGAATCTGAGGTAAAGAAGTTCTGCCGCAAGTTCGGGAAGGATGGTTCCTTCAAGTATTGTCATTACGATGACTATACGGAAGAACTGGAAGATGCCGTGCATGTCCTTCTTGACGCAGTAGATGCCAATATTGCACAAGCAAACGGTGTGGATGATGTCCCAAAGAAACCGTATGCGTGTGCTACCTGGAGCGAATCCGACAATACGTTTACCATTTCGGTAAAGGACCGGTTCGACAAGAGCGACAATTACTTCATGCTCTACTGCGTGAAGGACAACAAGCAACTGATGCCTACCATTTAGTACAAAGGAGCAACAAATGATTGTATCTGTTCCGAATTTTATTACACTATTGCACCAGAGATATCCTCGCTTGAAGTTGCCTGGTGGCATCGATTATGATAATGACGCGGTACTTTGCCGTATGCAGTATGAGGTGCGCCTTGAGAAGAAGGTAGGCTCGAAAACTATCGTCGTGGAACTCGTGGCAAGATACGGTAAGGTCGAATTTCGGAAGCCGTTCGCCGAGGATTTCTTGACAACCGGTGACCCGGCAAAGGTGATGGAGAAAATCAACGAGTATGCTGATGTGGGATACATAGTATCGCATCAGACGCTGATGTTCGGGACATCTGAGAGCTGTGCCTATACACCAGTGAAAAGAATGTAACGAAAATTTTACACATTTTTCTTGCATTTTCCCTTGCCATTTTGCTTGTTTTTATCTATTATTGCTATAAACATTACGTCAAAGGAATTAAAGATGCTAAAGCAACTCAACAATCTGTGCAAATTAACAGCTGCGGCCCAGGACGCACGTTATTTTGGCATTTTGGGTTTCGCAGGAAAAGCGGAGGCTGATGCAACTTAGTTCCAGGTAGACGAAAAAAGTTTACGAGAGACGAAAAGGGCGGTTGCATCAGCAGGCAACCGCCCTTTCCGTTTAACCTTTGGGACTCTGGCAGAGATGGTCAATGCACTGGACTGAAAATCCGGAGATTGGGGTTCGAGTCCCCGGGGTCCCACGAATGGGGGTGTAGCTCAGTTGGAAGAGCGCCTCGCTGGCAGCGAGGAGGTCACGGGTTCGAATCCCGTCACGTTCCACTACGGGCCATTAGCTCAGTTGGAAGAGCGCCTGCATGGCATGCAGGAGGTCATCGGTTCGAACCCGATATCGGTCCACTAACATTGGGGGTGTAGCTCAGTTGGAAGAGCGCCCGCTTCGCAAGCGGGAGGTCATGGGTCCGAGTCCCATCACGTTCCACTAAATGGAGCCATAGTATAGTGGTTAGTACTCCGGCTTGTCACGCCGGCAACTCGGGTCCGATTCCCGATGGTTCCGCTAAAATATGCCGGTGCGCCGACGATGGCGAGTCGGGACGGACTGTAAATCCGTTGCCTTCGGGCTTAGTAGGTTCGAATCCTACCACCGGCACTAGACATTATTCTGGAGTACCCGAGTTGGTAGCAGGGGGCGGACTGTTAATCCGTTGCCGAAAGGCCGCCGTTGGTTCGAGTCCAACCTCCAGAGCTATGATGCCGGTTAGCCAAGCGGTAAGGCAGGGGCCTCTGAAGCCTCTATTCGGTGGTTCGAAACCATCACCGGCAACTAAACGCGACTATGATGTAATGGTAGCCTACGACCTTGCCATGGTTGAAGTTCGAGTTCGATTCTCGATAGTCGCTTATTTCTCGATGTGGGGGAATTGGTAGACCCGCTGACCTCAGGAGTCAGTGCAAATGCGTACAAGTTCGATTCTTGTCATCGAGACTAAACCCGCTGTGGTGGAATTGGTAGACACCCCAGATTCAAACCCTGGTGCCGTGACAGGCGTGCCGGTTCGACCCCGGCTGGCGGGATGATACACATAACTCCGGCTATTGCTGGAACTGGAAAGACAACCTGGACTTAAAATCCGGGGCACATAATGTGCGTATGGGTTCGAGTCCCATATAGCCGATAATGGAGGATACAAGATATGAAGCGAAAATCTAAGCGATTATGATGGTTGCAACTGCCTATCAGTTGCCTACGCAAGCTTAGTTCAACTGGTAGAATAGTGGACTTTTAATCCTCGGATGTGGAATCGTTCTCCGCAGCTTGCATAAAAATACTATATTTGATAAGGATGAACTATAACCGGATATACATGAGCATTATCTTACTTGCCCGCGCGGATAATGCAAGTAGGAGTATAATGCATAAATCGGGGATGTATTTTGAAATGCATCATATCCTGCCAAAGTCGGTTGGCGGGTCAGATAATGCTACGAATAAAGTTTTATTAACTGCAAAGGAACACTATATTTGCCACCATCTGCTGACTAAAATCTATAAACCTGGGTCTGCGGGCTACGGTAAAATGATATATGCGTTGTGGCGGATGAATACTAGGAAGAATATACCGGGGGTATGCATGAGTGCGACTGAATACGAAAAGTTCCGAATTGAGTTTGCTCGAATAAATGGCAAGGTGATATCAAAAAGGCAATCCGGCAAAGGAAATTCGCTCTATGGTTCAAAATGGTATACTAATATAGATAATGGCAAGACCATGCAATTCTTTTCTTATCCTGGTGATAGGTGGATACCCGGTAGAAATTGGTTCAATCGAACTATAGCAAGGCCAAATATATGGTCTATATCCACAAAGCGCCCGATAACATTGAAACATGGCAAAATATGCGGTACTCCGGTTGAAATGTACCAGAAGCGTGAGGCGGTAACAAGTAACGCAACTCATGTTCTTTGGAATCGATTTCATTCTGGGAATTATACATCTATATCACAATTCTGTCGCGAGACTGATGTGAATCTCTCTGTTGTTGCATTAACAAAACGGTTTATTAAATATATTCCAGTGTACTCCAATATAAGTAAACAAGGAAAATTGTTTACATCTGACCAGTCTCTTGTTAATGTATATGACTAAGTGCGCGTCTATGGTGTAGTTGGTAACATAATGGATTTCCATTCCATTGTCTCCGGTTCGAGCCCGGATAGACGCTTAAAAATGACGGCATAGCTCAATGGATTAGAGCGACAGATTTCTAATCTGTTGGTTCCAAGTTCGAGTCTTGGTGTCGCCATAATTGGCTTATGGTGTAGCGGTAGCACGGGTGGTTTTGAGCCATCAGGGCTGGGTTCGAGGCCTGGTTGGCCAATATCCCGCAGTGGCGGAACTGGTAGACGCGTGCGCCTTAGGAGCGCATGCCGAAAGGTGTGCAGGTTCGAGTCCTGCCTGCGGGACTAAGACATTGGAGGATATATGAGAAGACTCTTCATAATTCGCAAGGACCTGGACCTGTCCAAGGGCAAGCTTTCGGCGATGGTAGCCCATTGCGCCGAAGGTTTCTGGACACGCCTCATCTCCCGAAGTGCGACGAAGGAAGGCGACTCATACTCCGTCAAGTTCGAACTGGATTCAGCCACGATGGACGAGTATGTCCGCGGGCTGTTCGTGAAGACCGTGTGCGAGGCGAAGAACCTCACCCACCTCATGAAGGTGGAGGAAGTCGCCAAGGAACTCGGCCTTGTCAAGGATGTAGACTACGGCTTCATAGACGACGCGTGTCTTACCGAGCTTACCCCGGAGTCGACCGACGAGAACGGCAACGGCTACTGTAGGGTGGGCATATGGTTCAGGCCGCTGCCGGACGACGTGAGCCATGCCCTCAGCAAGAAGTACCAGCTTTTCCGGGGATGACCCGGGATATGTCGGGGTGGTGGAATTGGTAGACGCGCTGGTCTGAGAGGCCAGTGGGGAGACCCGTGCAGGTTCAAGTCCTGTTCCCGACACTACATGCACACGTGCCGAAGTTGGTTAACGGAGCAGTCTGCAAAACTCGCTATTCGGGGGTTCAAGTCCCTCCGTGTGCTCTAATTTCAACGACATATGGCAAGGAAGACACCACAATGTCCGGAATTTGCTATATTTGTTGAGTAAGAAATTCGTACCAAGATATAAACAAGAGCCACCAGGTTGACGATTCTGATGAAAATTGCTATATTTGGTACACCGGGAAGCCCGTGAGGTTCCCCAGAAGATTGACAGTTCGGATGCGTTTCCTTTGCAGTTCAGGTTAAACTGCGCGTTGCAGCCAACGATAGGCTGCTCGCATTTTGAGGATTTTATGAAATCTTACCCCGGCGGGAGGCCTCCCGCCCGAAGCTACGCGCTTTGCGTAGTGGGATACCTTTAGCATAAACGTGAGTGCGCCCGGGTTCGCAGCCGGGAGGTGTCTTCTGCTCAGGAAGGCAAGGGAAATTAAATAATGAGTTCGGCGTGAGCCGGGACGGGCGGATGTATAGGGCTAGTTCCATTGCCCTTCTCCTTTTTTGGTTGTATCGAGGTCCCCCGTCCCGGCCACACCGTTCGCATGGCGATGTCGTCTAGAGGCCTAGGACACAGGATTTTCATTCCTGGAACTCGGGTTCGAATCCCGGCATCGCTACTAATCATCGCAGGGTGGAGCAGTTGGTAGCTCGTCGGGCCCATAACCCGAAGGTCGTCGGTTCGAGTCCGACCCCTGCTACGAAACATTGCCAAATGGCGGAAAGTGCATCGACGATGCCGTTAGACGCAGGGGAATCTAAGTCCCCGGCCCTCGCGCGAAAGGGTGTCCAGGTTCGAGTCCTGGTTTGGCAACTATGATTTTGCCGTCGCTAAGACTGGGTGGGTAAGCTCAGGAGGTAGAGCTCGGGAGGAACATCCTTGGGTCGCCGGTTCGAGTCCGGTTCTGTCCTGTTGATTGCGGCGGAAGTGCCGGGGAGTCATCCCCGGCGCGGCGCTATTAAGTCATTTTCTGATTAGGGCCCCGACGCACCAGCAAAACCGTTTGGTACCTATAGAAAATGGCCGCCGTTCCCATGGCCACGTAGCTTAGCAAGGTGGACGAGGCCTCGTCAGAGCGCCCGGCTTACCAGGCCGGGAGACGCCGGTTCGATTCCGGCCGTAGATTGGGACGGCAAACCTTTAAAGACGCAGTCGCCTGTTAGGCGAACCGCCCGAGAGCATGTTCCTGCCGCCGGATAATTTTCCGGTGGACGCTCTAGGGGGTCAGCAAAATGATGCCGTGTGTTAGGACGCACTTGGCAGCATAGAGAAGGTGGTCTCCGGAGGCCGGCGGACTCAGTCCCTGTTTCCGGTATGTGCTCAAGGGTAACGGCCCAACATGAAATCCCGTGGGCAGACCCGTGACGGGGGATTAACAGATGTCACGGAATGCCCGGCATGATTCTCGCGGGAGACGGCTGTGTCATACTATTCGGCGCACAGGGAGTTCCTATTGAAACTTCCAATATCAGTGACTTACTCCCCGCGCCTGCTTTTAGACACCAAGGCGGTTCCTATCCAAAGCTTGGTCTGCAACACCGATTTACCGCCAGTGTCGCTCTTAAATGTGTACCCGGACGTATTCTTCGTTGTGGGTTGATGATTGGTGCCAATCCGAGTACACGAATTTGCGTGCCCAAACGAAGTTCCTCGTTTGATGGTTGACTTACTTCCCGGGCACGCATCTTATTTTAAGTCCCGGTAGCTCAGCCGGATTCAGAGTGCCACCCTCCGAAGGTGGAGGTCGCAGGTTCGAATCCTGTCCGGGACACTACCGAAAAGTTTGGCGTAAGCAAGGCCGCTTGTACATGTATCCAGGTTCAGGTCCTTCCTGCTCGAACATCAAGAACCGGGGCATACGCCAATATCATTAGAAAGGGTTGACATAGGCAAGGCCGCTTGTTCTGCATCCAGGTTCAGGTACTTCCCGCGAACATCAAAATACGGGGCATGTGTCACCAGTCCAGCCGGGAGGACGCTCCCGGACGTAGCTCCACCCTGACGCCGTTACCTCCCCTGGTAGTAAAAAACGGCTACACGGGTTCCGACCCGCCTAAGGTACAATATGGCGGGGTGCCGGGCAACACCGGTATCGTATGGTGCGGACGGATTTCCGCTCTCCGGGTGTGTGAGCGGAACCTTTTTCCGGCTTAGCTCAGCTGGTAGAGCACATCATTCGTAATGATGGGGTCCGCCGTTCGAGCCGGCGAGCCGGAGCGAACATTGAGATAGAATTGCTACCGCGCGTCTGAGATTCCTGGATATTCGCACGGAAAGTTCCTTGGCCCGACAGGAATCTAGGGCCATGCTCTTCGGGGGTGCTTGGTTTCGACTGGGCATCGGACTGTGGAGACCTCACACGAAGTTGGTCTGTGGCTTCGTAAAAACGGACCGAAAAGATAAATGCTGACAATGCATTCGCCTACGCCGCTGCTGCTTAATCGGTAGCACGCCGTTGCCCGGGTCAAGCGAGAGGAATAAAGCCCGGGACCAAGTGCATATCTCTCGAATATAGCCGTGAGTTACTGGTCGTAGACCGGCTATATTACACTGGACCAGGACCCCTCAAGGATACATCTCCCAGGGCAACAGGACAGGGCCCAAAACGATGGATTGTGATACGGTTGAAACGGAATGGCGTTTAGGACAGGGGTTCGACTCCCCTCACCTCCACGAAATATGCATGCATGCGAGTACGGGTCATTCCCGATGCTCCTGAGCCCTGTCACGTCCGGGGTGACCAAATACTGGCGGATGAAGGTGGACCGCGGGCATGCATCTAGTTTACGTCCTGCTGCCGGTAGGACCGCCATTCAGCACTGGGGTAGAACGCGAGTACGACCATGAGTGTGGCCGGCTTGCGCGAAGGCAGAGGACATCGATACTGTTCCCTTGTCGGGCTACTACCCCAGAGGGAATACAGGGGATGACGTGTGGGCCTGAAACCTACGTAGTAACGGTATCCCCGACCTTTTCTTTCCAGTCTCTTTCGGAGATTTGGTTGCAGCGTGAAGCCGCGTACCGGCCACGCGAGCGTAAAGCGGTAAGGGCCCGCTAATAGGCCCAGTGTGTTTGAAAAGTCTCGACGGAGATGATGTAAGTAAGCCC
>JAEEGL012786925.1_pt1 | contig 11658 bp, 7 predicted proteins | sample 9134231 | NCBI WGS metagenome assembly JAEEGL01 (sample SAMN16246548, study PRJNA631951) | gut metagenome | biome: gut microbiome; feature: rumen; material: fiber-attached | host: Bos | place: Iran: Karaj | collected 2018-10 | reverse complement strand
GTGGCTCAGATGGTAGAGCACTACATTCGGGATGTAGGGGCCGCGTGTTCAAATCACGTCACTCCGATTTATAAGGTGGTAGATATGACAAATCTTGAAATTGATTTTTTTGAGGAATTCAAATCAGTAGACAGTATTTGTAAAGATATATTTCAGTCGCAACAAGGCGTGACTGAATATATTAATCAGATGGAAGAAAACGATTTGATAGGTTCTAGAATTGTTCCTAATTGGAATGAAAAGTACAAAATGTTAAAGCATCTAAGATGGCTTAGAAATCAAATAGCACATGATAGTGGCGCGCCAGAATTGATAGAAAGTGATTTATTAGAACTTCAAAACTTTCACAAGCAGTTATTGAATCAAGAGGATCCGTTAGCAATTATTTTCAAGGCTATGAAAGAGTCTCAGAAGAATCCACCAAAGATGAGAACTGATTATAGTAGTTTCAATGCTCATAAACAAGATGAAGGCATAAACCCTTTATTAATTGTGGTTATTATTGCTATCGTAGCTATATTAGGAGTAGTTTTCTGGAACTTTCTAATATAAATATTTTATGATACTAGAGAATGAAAACCCACGCATGTTTAACACATGGGTGGGCTTTTTTATTGTGAGAGTTTTATCGGACTTTTTTAGATTTGTGTGGTATACTGTTATCTAGTGTAACTACCATGTTTTGGCCATTCTTTATGGTTGTAGATTGAGGAGAATTATATATGGATATCGTAAATACGTTATCGTATTATAATAATAAAGCAAATGAGTTTTGCGAGAATACAATTAATGCGGATATATCAGCGCAGCTTGATAGATTTCTTAGTTACTTAGATAAAGGGGCCTACATTCTGGACTTTGGTTGTGGATCAGGGCGCGATACAAAATCTTTGTTGAATTTAGGATACCAAGTAGAAGCAATAGATGGCTCTGCAGAGCTATGTAAAATTGCTTCTGAGTATACTGGAATGGAAGTTAGGAATGCATTGTTTCAAGATTTGAATGATGTAGATAAATATGATGGCATTTGGGCATGTTCATCAATTTTGCATCTACCTAAAACAGAATTGAAATCTGTGTTAACGAAGATGGCTAATGCATTAAAAACGGGTGGGGTTATTTATACATCTTTCAAATATGGTGATTTTGAAGGCGAAAGAAATGGAAGGTATTTTACTGACTTTACTGAAGATGCTTTCGCAGAATATATATCGGATTTAAAAGGGATAAATATTGTAGATACCTGGGTTACTAGTGATGTAAGACCAGGCCGAGGAGAAGAAAAATGGTTGAACCTAATTTTGAAGAAATAGGCGAAAACAGTATTGGGGATACAATTGAATCTTTAAAGATAGATTATCAACCTTTAGCAATGACTGGTGACGATAACAAGGCTGTGCAATTATATGCAAAGCTTCTTGCTAGTTTTGGTAATGCAATTCAGGTTGATATTATAGTATCTTTTCTAATGGAGTCTGGCGTTAAAATGCTTCTTGAACAATTAAAGAAGTCAATAGGCGCTGGTACGAAAATACGAATTCTTACAGGTAATTATCTTGGCATTACTCAGCCATCGGCTCTTTACATGATTAAGCGTGAACTAGGCGATAGAGTAGAGCTAAGATTCTATAGCAATCAGCACAGATCATTCCATCCAAAGGCATATATATTTCACTATGCATCACATGGGGAGATATTCATAGGCTCATCCAATATTTCAAGAAGTGCATTAACATCAGGAATCGAATGGAATTATAGATTCACTACACTTTCTGACGAGAGAAATTTTAAAAAGTTTTGTGATACATTTGAAGACTTATATCAGAATCATTCAATTGAAGTTACGGGCGATGTGCTTCAAGAGTATTCGAAGAATTGGCATAGACCGGCAGCGGCCAAAGACTTAGACAGATATGATGAAGCCGATGAGGACTCAAAGGTCAGAATGCTCTATGAACCAAGAGGGGCTCAGATAGAAGCTCTTTGTGCATTGGAAAATTCTAGAGCTGAAGGTGCTACTAAAGCTTTGGTTCAAGCTGCAACTGGTGTAGGAAAGACATATTTAGCAGCCTTTGATTCAAAAGATTATGAGCGCGTACTGTTTGTTGCTCATAGGGAGGAAATACTAAAACAGGCAGCAACTTCATTCCGCAATGTAAGAAATTCAGATGACTATGGGTTCTTTAATGGTGATGAAAAATGCACTGATAAATCAGTGATTTTTGCGTCTGTAGCTACGCTTGGAAATGATAGATATTTAAGTGCTGAGTATTTTGAGCCTGACTATTTTGATTACGTAGTAGTCGATGAATTTCATCATGCGGTAAATGATCAATATAAGAGAATCACAGATTACTTCAAACCTAAATTTTTGTTAGGACTCACAGCGACTCCAGAAAGAATGGATGGAAGAAGTATCTACGAACTTTGCGATTATAACGTTCCTTATGAGATATCCTTATACGAGGCTATAAATAAAGGCATGTTAGTTCCGTTCCATTACTATGGAATTTATGATGATACTGACTATTCAAAGCTGCATGTTGTGAGAGGACGTTATGACGAAAAAGAATTAAATGAAACATATATAGGCAACGTCCATAGACATGACTTGATCTATAAATACTATCGTAAATACGAATCTGAGAGAGCCTTAGGTTTTTGCTGCTCAAGAGCACATGCTGAAGAAATGGCTAAAGAGTTCTGTCAACGAGGGACGCCTGCAGTTGCAGTTTACAGTGATGCAAATGGCGAACATTCTGAGGTAAGAGATGTAGCAATAGCAAAGCTAAAGGCTGGAGAAATCAAGGTGATATTTGCTGTAGATATGTTTAATGAGGGTGTGGATATCACTTCTCTAGATATGGTTATGTTCTTAAGACCTACTGAATCACCGATTGTATTCTTACAACAGTTAGGTCGTGGATTAAGAAAGTCCAAGGGCAAGGAATATTTAAATGTTCTTGATTTTATAGGCAATTATCAGAAGGCTGGAAAAGTAAGGTTTTTCATAACTGGCAAGTATGCTGATACTTACGATAAAAACTCTGGCCGCCCATCAAAGAAGGACATACCAGATGATTGCTTGATAGATTTTGATATGCGTCTCATTGATTTGTTTAATGAGATGGAACGCAAACAGAAGAAGCTTAAGGACCTTATTGAGGAGGAATTCTATAGAGTAAAAGAGCTTCTTGGGCATAGACCATCTCGCTTGGAACTATTTACAGAGATGGATGATGAAATCTATCAGCTTACATTAAAGAACTCAAATGCCAATGTCTTTAAACGATACTTAGATTATTTGAACGAACTTGGCGAGCTTAATGATGAAGAAAAGTTTTTCTGTAATGGATTAGGAAAAGACTTTATTTCTTTAATTGAAACGACAAACATGACCAAGGTGTACAAAATGCCTGTACTCATGGCTTTTTATAACAATGGCGATGTTTTGATGCAGGTAAACGATAGTCAGTTGCTAGCTAGTTGGAAAGAGTTCTTTAATACTGGTAAGAATTGGCGTGATTTAGATCCAGGTAGTACTTATGAGAAATATAAGGCTATTTCTGATGCTAACCACATAAAGAAGATTCATAACATGCCAGTTAACTTCTTGCTTAAATCAGGCAAGGGATTTTTTGTTAGTACTGATGAGTGTCCAATTGCCTTGTGCGAGGAAATGAAAGCATTGCAAGGAAATAGCATTCTTGCTGAGCAGATGAAGGATGTAATTGAGTATAGGACAATGGATTACTATAGGCGGAGGTTGGAGTGGAATTAATTAGTGAAAATTAATTAGTTGTGTAATATGCACTAATGTTGGTATAAAAAAAGATTGAGGAAGAAATATGAAAAATAATTCTAATAAACTTAAAAGTATCATTGAAGAGATTGATCAGCTTATGGTGAAAAATGTATCAAGCTCTTCTCCTGAATTTCAAGCGTGGAAAAGTAAAACGGAAAGATTTTTGATTAAGTCATATGGGGCTGATAGCTATGAGGTGAGTGAGTTTAAAAAAATGGGTTTTTCTTTGAGCATTTATACGCTTAATACTCCAGAAAGTGCATTTGTTAGAGCTTGCAAGGAAGGACTTGAACGAGCTAAAGCAATTTTGTCTACATATTTAGAAGAATTAGAGGAAGATGATTCTGCCATAATTAATGATATTGTAAAGAATAGTAAATCATTTGACCCAATTATTCTGCTTAGTCATAGATCTACAGATAAAAAGTATGGAGATGCTATAGAAAAGCTTCTCGTAAGTATAGGTATTAAAAATGAACAATTAATATATACATCACATCCGTTACATAAAATTCCGCTTGATAATAATATCTATGATTATTTGAGAGAGTCATTTGGGAGAAGGATATTTGTAATTATTTTATGGTCTAATGAATATTTAGATAGTCCTGCATGTTTAAATGAAATGGGTGCTATGTGGGTGACAAAATCTGATTATACAAATGTATATGTTCCGACGTTTGATTTTACAAATCCTCAATATTATCAGTGCGCTGTAGACAAGAATAAAATGGGTGTAGTTCTTGACGGAAGTGACAATTGTAAAGCGGGCATTGTTGAATTGAAGAACAAAATTGAGGACCTTTTTGGATTGAGAGTTGACGAAACTCAATGGATATATACATTGGATCAATTCATGAAAGATATTTCTGATTAGCTAAAAGTAATCACATCAACAAATATGACAATGATTTACGGAGATATTTTTGATGAAAACGTAGATATTGAAAGAATTATAACTGACTTAGAAAAAGTATTTACTGCTTAAAGACAAGTCGTTTTTGTAAAGAATATAGATAATAAATATATAAAAGGAATATGGAGAAAAAGTGTATATAACAAAGGTTGCTGTAAAAAATTTTAGAAACTACAAAGATTTTAACATTGAACTTAAACCTTTTACAATACTTATTGGTGAGAATAATATTGGTAAAAGTAATCTACTAGAAGCAATGTTTCTTGTGTTGTCACACGATATATCAGTTTACAGAAAACGTAAGTTAGATATAGAGGATATTAATACTGATGCAATTAGAGAGTTTAAGAAATCAATTTTATCTGGAAATGAAAAAGTTGAGTTTCCTGAAGTAAGAGTGGATTTATATTTTACAGATCCAGATTCCGAGCAAGAGTCTATAATTAATGATTGTTGGTTTGATTTCTCGAAGAAAATTGCCCGATTAAGCTATGTGTATAGGATTAAACAACATAATACTAAAAAATTAATAGAAAGCTATAAGGGCATTGTGAATCAGAAGAGAGAAGAAGGAAAAGCTGATGAGGAAATTCTTCAAATTCTAGATTTTCCTATAAACGAATACGATTATTCAATCGTGGGAGGTGTTGATGATAAACAGATAGATACTTATTGGTTAAAATTTATGAAAATGGAATACTTGGATGCGCTTCGAGATGCAAAAACGGAGTTAAATTCAAGCTCGGGAAATAAGTTGCTTTACAGAATTTTAGCGGATAGAAATGAATCTGACTATGGCGATATTAAAGATGAGATGCTTAAATTAGATCAGCTAATTAAAAGCGATAAGTCATTTCTGAAAAATTTAAGAGATACGATATCTGAATATCTTAATAGGCTGTCATTAGAGACAGAAACAAGCTCTAACAGAGTGGATTTTGAGTTTGGCTCTGTTGAAGTAAGCGAGATTTTAAAGAAGATTGGAATAAAATATGGAGATAATGCGGTTTCTATAGATCGTAATGGGCTTGGTAGAAACAATTTACTTTATATTGCTGTTGTGATGGCTCATTTGTATGGAAAACAAGAAAATTATTATAGGCTTATTGCAATAGAAGAGCCAGAGGCTCATCTTTGCCCAATTCTCCAAAAACATTTAGCGGATAACCTTTATGAAGGGGACACAGATAATAAGAAACAGATTATAATTACCACTCATTCTACGCATATAGCAAGTTATCTCGATTTAGAAAAAACGGTTATCTTGTATAAGAATGAAGGAGAAGTACGGAAACACTACATACTTGAAGGTTTTTCAAAAAAAAAGGAAGATAAAAATACTATTAATTATCTGAAAAAATGGCTTAATGCTACGAACTCAACAATGTTCTATTCTCGGAAATTAATTTTTGTTGAGGGCATAGCTGAGCAGATATTGATTCCTATTTTTTATGAATGGAAGTATGGAAAGAAAATAAACAAGGCCAATTGTCAGGTAATCAATGTAAATGGCGTGGCATTTGAACACTTTCTGAAAATTGTTAAAAATGGATATTTTTTAAAAACAGCAGTCCTAACTGATAGTGATAATGATACGAAGACAGAGCATCGAGCATCTGACTTAAAGACTAAGTATGATAGTGATAATATGCATGTGTTTATTACAAGTAATACTACATTTGAAAAAGATATTTTTGATGCTAATTCTTCAAAGGCACCAAATCGTGAACTGATTGTTGAGGTACTATGTGCTATCAGGCCAATTAAATGTGATGCTGAATGGTGTACTGATCAAAAGAAAAAATTGGATACACAGGAAGCTTTTACATGTATGGAAGAATATAAGTCAGATTTTGCATTCGAGCTGGCGGATAGGTTGACTGAAAAGATGAACAATAAGACAAAAACAATGTTTTCAATACCGGCGTATATTGAAGAAGCATTTAAATTCATTGAGGGAGCATAAAATTGATAGTAACACTCGCTGGGCCTGGAGCAGGAAAGACTACTAATCTAATTAAACAAATTATAGCTGTCATACCAGAGCTTAAAGCAAATCGAGAAGCAGCAGTTATTACATATACGAATGCATCTGCTGATGACTTAAAAAGAAAACTGAAACGAGAGATAGACATACCGCATAATTTGTTTATTGGTACAATTCATAGCTTTCTTTTTAGATACTATATTCAGCCTTTCGCTCACGAGAAGGGATATAGAACAAGTAATACAGTAATAGTGGAAAAGTTAAGTGATGAAGGTGTTGATTGGATAGATAAATGGGCGACAGAAAATATTCCAGATATTGTACAAAGAAAAATCATTATTAATGGTAAAAAAGGATCTATCAGGAATAAGCAGATAGAAGCTGCTGCAAAAAAAGGAATTTATACTTATGATGCGATTGTTAAAATCTCTAAAACATTAAGTGAAGATTCTAATATATCCAAGGCTATTTCAAATAGACTCCAGTTTTTATTTGTCGATGAATATCAGGATATAGATAAATATGGTCATAATATAGTGATGAATCTGTTCAAGAGGAAAAAAACTGAGATTTTCTTGGTAGGAGATCCAGATCAAAGCATATATAGATTTCGATATGATCAGTCTCAGATTGGAGAGCTGGCTCCTAAAGATGGTAAGCAGCCGTTGCGTGAAATGATTGCCTTATGTGAGCATGATAAAGCGGAAAAGAGGGAATTGCTTATAAATCACAGGTCATCTAAAGAAATAGTGGATTTTGCCAATCGTTATGGAACCTTAACGAATCAGACAGCGGAAAAGGGTAATTTGTGCCCTGTAATGATGATAACTGATGCCTTACCAGATGATATTTATAGAAAGTTCATCGACATTGGTAAAAAGTATGATTGCAAATCGTATTATATTTTGGCTAAGAAAAATAAAACATTAGAAAAGTATTTAAAGCTTACATTTGAAACAAATACACCTAGGATAAAAGAATATGATTTAAAACAGATTATCGATTTTTTTGTAGCGGCATCTGGATTATCGAGGCGGGAATTTATTGAAACATATGAATTTAGTAGATTACAATTACGAAGAATTGCTGTTGGAACAAGAACTGCGCTTGAAAAGAAAGACATAAGTTTTACGGATTCTGCAAGGTTATGTAAAGAGTTGGCCAGAGATTTGTATGGAAAGAATATCACTTTCAAACGAGACATTGTACTAGATGAGAAAGGTAAAAAGATAGTTTATGGGTTCAAGTCATCTGATGAAAATGATGAAATGATAAAGGATGATTGCATTCGTTGTCTGAGCATTCATAAATCTAAGGGGCTTGAAGCAGATGCAGTACTTGTTATAGCTCAAAATGAGAAAGAGTTTTTGAAATGGCTCAACATGACCAAGAATGGTATGAAGTCGGATACAGATGAGGACTTTAGACTTGGTTACGTGGCATTTACGCGAGCTCGAAAGGTTTTGCTTATTGCTTGCGCTGATAAAGTAGACATTAGTAAAATTAATAACTCAGTAAATATAGAATCAGTCTATTGTTTGAAGTAAATTCCTTAATGTGAAGGAATTAGATAATTGGGTTCGTGGACATAGAATGAGTACCCTATTAAGTGATTTGGGGTTAGAGTGAAAAGGTGATTTAAGAGAATATCTGTGCCTGATGCCATTGCAAAAATACTATGATGTAATAATTTTGTAAAGGTGTCAGGCTATAATCTATTATTTGAGATAGGATTGTTGTATGTATACGTTTGAAAGGGTATAATAATAGTGTAAATTATGGTACATGGCGTAATATTATAAATTGAAAACATTGTTTTCGTATGTTTATTCTGATTTATGAAAGTGAATCTTTGTAAACATGATAGAACAAAGAATTAAATTTATTTTATTTTGCCTAACACAGGCAATGCGTTTTATAAAAGAGCGTATTGTTATTTGTGTTAGGTATTTTTATGTCCTTCTATAATAATACTATTTTTTTAGGAGGAATTTAAAATGAAAATCAAAGACATGGAGTATGTCGAAGGAGTAATCGGCTATAAATTTAAGGAGAAGAGCTTACTTCAGCAGGCATTTGTGCGTAAATCATATGGAGTAGAAAATGTGTGCGCACATAATGAAGTACTGGAGTTTATTGGCGATAAGGTATTAGACTTGGCTGTTATTCGCCTATTGGTAAACGAGCATTGCAGCATGACAATGGGCTGGAAGTATCAGCAACAATTAAAGTTTCAACCTGTAAGAAAATTTAATGAGCCTAATGTGCTTCACTCTAATATGGATGAAGGCGAACTTACAGAAGTCAAGAAGGCATTGGTTCAGCGTAAAAATCTAGCGAGACGTATAGATGAACTTGACTTTATAAAGCACATTGTTCTTAACCAGAGTGATTTAGATAATCATGTCTATGAGAATGCTTCAGTTAAAGAAGATTTATTTGAAGCAATTCTTGGCGCTGTCGCAATTGATTGTAATTGGGATATGGATGTATTAACCCAAGTGGTAGACCAGATGCTTCAGCCGAATCTTAGCGAAACAGACGTAAATTTTATTAGTGACCTTCAGGAGTGGTCGCAAAAGAAACATGGCGTATTACCTTTATATACAGTTAAAACATATAATACATCTTACTGGTATATGTCTGGATATATTTATGATTCAAATAGGAACTTCCAAATGAGTACCGACCCTGGTTATATTGCTTATTTGAAAATAGAGGAGATTCCAGAAATAATACTTGGTTTTGGTAACACTCAAAGCGAGGCTAGACAGGATGCAGCACGTTATGCACTAAAAGTTCTTGAGGATAGAGATTTGCTGTTTAGTATGGCAGATGAGATTGAGGAGCCAAGTAGGGAATTGGCAATTAATCAATTAGAAATTTTATCTCGCCGAGGATATTTTGTTCTTCCTGAATATGATTATGAAGAGACATATGATGAGGATGGTAATCCCATTTGGCAATGCACAGTATGTATTCCTGGAACAAAAGCTCAGTTCGTTGCGGATTCTTCTTCTAAAAAGGATGCAAAGAAGGATGCTGCCTATAAGTTGTTAGCGCATCTGCTAGATTTATAGGAGGTATTAGACATGACAAAGCTTATTAAAGGCGTTAATGATTTGGCATCTCAACATCCTCAGGTTGTGGAAGAGTGGGATTACGAATTAAATGAGCGCAGACCAGAAGAATACTTGTCAGGATCAAACAAAAAAGTTTATTGGAAATGTAAAAAATGTAACTATGTCTGGCATGCTAATATTTCTTCTCGCACGATACGAGGTTATGGATGCCCTAGGTGCTCAGGAAGAATTGTAACAGAAGGAGTTAATGATTTAGCTTCTAGATTTCCAGATATAGCTAAAGCTTGGCATCCAACTAAAAACGGTGATTTAAAGCCAACAGAGGTTTCATATGCTTCGAAGAAACGTATATGGTGGAAATGTCCGCAAGGACATGCTTTTGATATGCAAATAGACAGAAGAACACTTCGTGGTTCAAACTGTCCTATCTGTTCAGGACACAGGACGGTAAAAGGAATAAATGATTTTGCGACTGTTTATCCAGAGATGGCAAAGGAATGGCATCCTACAAAAAATGGTGATAAGACTCCTGATATGTTTTCATCTAAGAATGGGTATCGTGCGTGGTGGATGTGTAAGTATGGACATGAATGGCAGCAAACAATTCATGTACGAAGTACAGGTACAGGCTGTCCGTATTGTAAGAATAGATATTCATCATCGTTCGCGGAACAAGCTATTTTTTTCTATGTTAGTAAGGTTTATCCAGATGCTATAAATAGATGTAAGGAATTCTTTGATAATAATATGGAATTCGATATATATATTCCATCACTTGAAACAGCTATTGAATACGACGGATGGTATTGGCATAATTCGGAAGATATTCATGAAAAAGAAATATTTAAATATGAATTCTGTAAATCGCATGGAATACGCTTGTTACGTGTAAAAGAGGAGACTGGTGAAGTATGGGATGATGTGGCAGACACGGTTCTGTATGTCCCTAAAAAGAACAGAGTTAGGTTACAAAAAGCTATTTTAAAGCTGTTGAGTATCCTTAGTAATAGTTCTATGACTGAAATGCAGCCGTCAAAAGAGCTAGCAAGCCTTGTGGATATAGAAAGAGATTCAAATTCGATTTTTGAATATCTACATAAAGTTCCAAACTCTATAATGGAACTTCGCCCTGATTTGATTGATGAATGGAATTATAATAAAAATGGAAATCTTACACCAGATTTGTTTGGCATCAATTCTAATGAAAAGGTTTGGTGGAAATGTAAGAAATGTAACCATGAGTGGCGTACCACGATTATTCATAGAGCAGGTAAAAGAAATCGTGGATGTCCAAAGTGCGGTAGTATTCAAAAAGGAAAAACATTTACTAAGAATAGAGTTTTGGAGCGAGGATCTTTAGCTGATAATAATCCTGAATTATTAAAGCAATGGGATTTTGACAAAAATATACTTTTGCCTACTGAAATCACTTCGAAATATAACAAGTACGTTTGGTGGAAATGTGATGTATGTGATTATAGTTGGAAGAGTTCTCCTAATAATCGAAGTAAGGGGGTAGGATGTCCTTGTTGTAGCGGTCGTGTTGCTAGAGTTGGTGTTAATGACTTAAAGACCATAAATCCTGATTTGGTCAAGGAATGGGATTTTGCGAAAAATGAAAAAGGACCAGAGCAATATTTGCCAAACAGTGGGAAAAAAGCTTGGTGGATATGTAAACAATGTGGTCATAGTTGGGAGGCAGTTATTCGTAGTAGAAATATTGGCCACGGATGTCCTAAGTGTAATCACAAAAAGAAAAAATAGTATTTACTAGTTTATGCTGTTGGTGTTATCATCACATCAATTAAATTAACAGACGCCCATTGCTACCGAGTAGTGGGATTCACGTCATTCCTTTACCGTTAGG
>JAEEGL012668015.1_pt1 | contig 11658 bp, 13 predicted proteins | sample 9134231 | NCBI WGS metagenome assembly JAEEGL01 (sample SAMN16246548, study PRJNA631951) | gut metagenome | biome: gut microbiome; feature: rumen; material: fiber-attached | host: Bos | place: Iran: Karaj | collected 2018-10 | reverse complement strand
GCTGCGTTTGCCGACATTCCGTCCGTGCCGCGGCCGGAGCCGAAAGGAACAAGCAGCCCGCTGTTGCTGATCGTGGTCGTCGCCGTGGTTATCGCGGCCGTTGCGATTCTGATCAAGGTGTTCAGCAGCAAAAAGAAATAATAAGCCGGGGACCGTGACATATGAAGACGCTGTTTTTCCCATTCCGGCTGATTCTGGACGTCGCTTCGCCGGTATTGGTTTTTATTCCCGTCGCGCTTATCGTACTGGCTGTCGCCGTGGTGATTGTCGCCGCGGCGCTCCTGACCCGGACGATCACGGCAAAAAAGAAAAAAGGCGGCGGACCGACGAAACCGTCGGACGATTCTTCGCGTGACGGGACAGAGCGATGATCTTTCTTTGCTGTCTGTTGACCGTCCTGATCGAAGGTGTCTTTTTCTTTCTGCTCGGGTACCGCGATCGGGATTCGATCACCGTGATCGTATGTGCCAACGTGATCACGAATCTGCTGCTGAACCTTGCGATACTTTTCCTCTTTTCCGGAGCGCCGGGTCTTTGGATTTATCCCATGGAAGCCGCCGTAGTGGCTGCGGAGTTTGTGATCTACGCCTTCGCATTCGGCGCCGGCTGGAAGGTGTTCTTTCTGACTCTGGCCGCAAACTGTATTTCTTACGGGTTCGGCCTGCTGATTTTTTGAACTGGTTCTCAAGGGCAAAAGTCCTGCTATGATTACGGAACGGGGTGAGCGTTTGCGGATCAAAGAAGTGGAAGACCTTGTCGGCATCACAAAAAGAATATTCGCTTCTATGAGAAGGAAGGGCTTCTGACGCCGGGACGCGAGCTGGAAAACAGTTATCGCGATTATACTGACGATGATATAAGGCGTCTGCGTGTGATCAGGCTTCTCCGCAAGCTCGATATGCCCATCAGCGCGATCTCCGACGTTCTCGAAAACCGGATCTCTCTGCCGGAAGCTCTGCATTTGCATTCGTTGCTGCTTGAGGAACAGCGCTGCGGCATCGTCAACGCCCAGCGTGTGTGCCGTCTTATTTCCGAAAGCGGGGAGGACCTGACACAACTGGACACGGAGCGATATCTCGATGAGATCCTGCGCGGCGAGGAAAACAGTACTGAGCTTGTGGACATCCACCGGAAGGACACCGTGAAGAAGTACAGGGAATCAGTTATCGTCAGCATCGTTATCGTAGCGCTGCTCCTGGTGCTCGCTGTTTTCATGATTTATCTGAACAATGCAGGGACGATGTCGACCGGCGTTTTGCTTGCCTGCTGTGCGATCCTGGCGATCGTGCTGATCGGCGTGATCGCGGCGATCCTTGCGAGACTGAAGGAGATCAAAGGAGGAGAAGAAAATGACCTTGGTAACTACTGAATCCATCAGCGGGAAAGAAACCGAAATGCTGGGCATCGTAAAGGGCACGACGATCCAAAGCGTTCACATCGGAAAGGACATCGGATCAGCGTTCAAAACGCTGGTAGGCGGCGAGCTGCAATCCTACAACGAGATGCTCAACAAAGCGCGTGCGCTTGCGACAGAGCGTATGGTACGGGAAGCGGAGTCCCTCGGCGCGGACGCGGTCGTCGGCGTAAGGTATTCCTCATCATCCGTGATGCAGGGAGCGGCGGAGGTCATGGTCTACGGGACTGCGGTCCGATTCCGCTGATGAAAATGATAAAAGCAAAAAGCCTGCGATCGTAAAGACCGCAGGCTTCTGCTTTTTACGGAAGCGGCTCAGTACTGCATGAGGAAAATGTTGCCGTCCTCGGAGAAATTTTTCACATTATAGCAGACGAGGATGCTGTCGATGCCATGCGAGTCGATATAGGCGCGAAGACTCGTTTTAAAGTATCGCAGATCCAGAATGTGGATCTCAGAGAAATGCGCCGTCAAAAACGGGCTCATGGCGTCTGTGTAGGAATCGCGCAGGATCAGCAGGGAAGGGGCGTCCTGATGCTGGGTGCGGATCGTCAGCAGCGGCGTATTCCCGCCGAAGAAATACTTATATTTGTCCTTCGTGTTCAGAAAAGAGCGAGCATACATTTCCCCATCAACTGCCGTTCCCTCCGGATAATTCGTCACGGAAACCCCGTCCTGCGGCACGTAGGAACTGATGCTGTCGGGACGCACCCAGGAAAACCCGGACGATGAATAGGCCGTTCCGTAAAAATCCCGGCTCACGACAGATTCCGTATACGCGGAAAGCGGGACCGGACGGAGACCCATTGCTTCGGCGATCGCCGTATAGCCGTAATACGCTCCGAGCGTAGTCCAGTGATGGTCCGTGCGATAGAAGATCGGTTCGTCGGCATGGGCTTCCATCGCCCCAAGGACGTCGGCGGTATCCGTGCGAACGAAGGAATAAGCGTGCTCGATCACTTCGGCCTGACTGTCATTCGGCGCGCCGGAGGGAAGCTCGCGTTTCCAGATTTCGCTTGCGGACGGGATCAGGGCAAAACAAACAGGGATACCGGAGCTGTCGGCCAAAGCGTTGATCGCCTCAAGTGAAAAATCGAGATCGGATGGATCCGGCGCGGTATATGGTTCGATCAGCGTTTCGCCCCGGCAAAGATAGATCCCGTTGTTCTCACGCTTTCCGGAAGCAAGCTCAGCGCGGGCTTTGAGCGCGATCCAATCGTCTCGGAAAGCGAACTGATCGGTCAGATAGGTCTCGAACGCGGCGGTAAATTTTCCGCTGAAGAGGGAAGAGAGCGTGAATCCTGGCAAGGTCTGCAGATAGCGGTTTTCCTGTTCGGAGAAAGTGCGGTCGGGAAGCAGCAGGTTCAGCAGGAAGAACGCAGCGATAAACGCAAGGAAGAGGATCGCCTGAATCCATTTGGCGGTTTTGTTCATTGTCTGGCGCACCTCCTCAGAACCTGAAATAGAGGAAAGGATTGTAAGTCGCGTTGACAAGATAGGCGGTGGAGAGAATCAGCACGACGGCGATCATCAGCGGCGTCAGCCATGTTTTTACGCCGACGGAAAGCCTGTCGTAAAGTTTCTTGCCGAGGGGGAGGCAGGCAAAAACACAGATGATGAACACCGGAGCTTATTCCCTCAGATAGAAAAGATCGCCCACGCAGCTGAAACCGCCGTCGGCAAAGCCGAACATGGAGCGATAGTATGCAGCTGCTGCGCTTACGCTCGGAAGGTCGAACAGCACCCATCCGCAGACGGCGACCAGAAGCGTGTATGCGGTAGCAGGCACGGGAACTTTTTCAAGCCGTTTCAGAAGGAAAAGCTTTTCAATGATCAGAAACAGCGCGTAATAGAGCCCCCAGCACAGAAATGTCCAGTTCGCGCCATGCCAGAAACCGGTCAGCGCCCAGACGACGAGCAGATTGAGGATCTGCCTGCGCGGACCCTTCCGATTGCCGCCGAGAGGGATATAGACATAGTCGCGGAACCATGTGCCCAGGCTGATATGCCAGCGCCGCCAGAACTCAGTGACGCTTTTGGATATGTATGGATAATTGAAGTTTTCGAGGAACTCAAAACCCAGCATCCGCCCGAGACCGATCGCCATGTCGGAATAGCCGGAGAAGTCAAAATAGATCTGCAGGGAAAAGGCCAGGATCCCGAGCCAGGAGCCGAGAACAGTCAACTCCGCCGAAGGCTTGGCCGCGTATATATCCCAGAGCGCGCCGATATTGTTTGCGATAAGGACCTTCTTGCCCAGACCGACGGTAAAACGCCGGACGCCGGAAGCAAACTGATCCACGCCTCCGGCGCGGAAATCCAGTTGCTCCGCAATATCCTTGTAACGGACGATCGGACCGGCTATGAGCTGCGGGAACAGCGCCACAAAGGTGCCGAAGCTGATGAAGCTGCGCTGCAGTTTCGCATCGCCGCGATAGATGTCTATGGGATAGCTCATCGTCTGGAAGGTGTAAAAGGAAATGCCGATGGGAAGCGCCAGATGCAGCGTCGGGATCGAGATTCCGGGGATACGGCTCAGCGTTGCCGCAAACAGATCAAAGTATTTAAAAAAGCCAAGCAATGCGAGATTCACGACAATATCCCCGATAAGGATACGCTTCGCCCTGCGCTGATTGTCCCTGTCCCGTGCGATCAGAATGCCGGAAGCATAGTTGATGCAGATGGAAAACAGCATCAGGAGAATATAGACCGGTTCACCCCAGCCATAAAAAACCAGGTTTGCGATAAAAAGCCAAAGATTTCTCCAGCGCCGGGGGACGATATAATAGATCGCAAGAACGATCGGCAGATAGACGAACAGAAACAGAAGACTGGAAAAAACCATGCTTATTGTTCCTCCGTTTCCTGTGACCGTGACGGATCAAAATGACCGAGGGGATTCGCGGACGCGGCAATGCGGAGGTCGCTGTTGTCCACGTGGGTATAGATCTGCGTCGTGTTCAGATGCTCATGTCCGAGAAGTTCCTGCAGTGTTCGAACGTCAACTCCGTTTTGAAGCATCAGCGTCGCGGCGGTGTGACGCAGTTTGTGGGCGGAATATTTGCTTGCGTCCAGTCCGGCTCGCAGAAGGCTTTGCTTGACCATGTTATGGACCGCTTCGCGGCTGATGCGTGTTTTCCGGTTGGAAAGGAACAGCGCGCTTCGATCGATCGCTTTTTCATTTTTTCGCACCAGCAGATAGCTGTTGATCGCCGCGGCGGTGGCGTCGTTCAGATAGACGACGCGTTCCTTGTTTCCCTTGCCGACGACGCGGAGATGATCGGAGCGGATATCGGAAAGATTCAGGCCGACGATCTCGGAGATCCGAAGCCCGCAGTTAAGAAAAATGCACAGGATGCAATAATCCCTCGCGCTGTTGCGGCCGTCCACGGACGCAAGAAGCCGTTCGGATTCCGAAAGACTGAGATAGCGGGGGAGAGTTTTCGGGATCTTGGGGGAATCAAGATCCTGTACCGGGTTTTCCTCAAGAAGATTTGCTTTGACGGTCAGATACTTGTAAAAGCTCCGGATCGATGCGATTTTTCTCGCTCGCGACGCGGCGCTGATGCCATATTCCGTATCACGGCTCCGCTGGTTCTTTACCCTGTCCCGGCTCAGAAATGCGAGGTATTCATAAACCTCGGAAAGGGTGACGTTTCGAACGAAGTCCAGATCCACGTCCTCGATGCCGATCTCGTCAAGATCGGTATCCCGCGGAACAAGACCGCGGTGGATCTTTACATAGCGAAAAAATGTCCGCAGGTCGAGAAAATACTCGTCTACAGTGTTGTGCGAATGTCCCTTTATGGTTTCGTGATAGATGAGAAAGTCGCGTAAGATTTTCGGAGCGTCTGTCCGGTAGTCCATTCTCGATGTACCTCGTAGAATATTTTGTTTCATTTTAACCGATGGAGCAGTATTCGTCAACCGATAAGAAAACAAAACGCGCCCGCATTCAGACAAGAAAAAGAGAACGACCGCGCGAAGCAGCACGGTCGTTTTCAGACGCATTTTGATTGTTACCTGGGATCGATATAGCCCTTCGCGCAAAGCAGTTCGGCAAGCTCTACGCCGCCTCCGGCTGCGCCGCGCAGCGTATTGTGGCTGAGGCAGACGAACTTGTAATCATACTGTGTATCTTCCCGAAGACGCCCGACAGAGATCGCCATGCCGCCTTCGAGATTGCGGTCAAGCCCTGTCTGCGGGCGGTTGTCCTCCTCGAAATAATGGAGGAACTGCTTCGGCGCGGTCGGAAGCTCCAGTTCCTGCGGAACGCCGCGGAATTCTTTCCAGGCTTTAAGGATCGCTTCTTTCGTCGGTTTTTTATTGAAACGGACAAATACGCAGGCAAGGTGGCCGTTGCTGACAGGAACCCGGATGCACTGCGCGGTCAAAGACGTCCCTTCTGCTTTTTTGATGACGCCGTTTTCCAACGTACCCCAGACCTTCAGCGGTTCCTGCTCGCTCTTTTCCTCTTCTCCGCCGATATAGGGAATCACGTTGTCAACCATCTCAGGCCAGCTGGCAAAGGTCTTTCCGGCACCGGAGATCGCCTGATAGGTGCAGACAAGCACGTCCCTGATCCCGTATTCCGCCCGGAGAGGGCTCAGCGCAGGAACATAGCTCTGGATGGAGCAATTGGATTTGACTGCGATGAAGCCGCGCTTTGTCCCAAGGCGGCGCTTCTGCGCGTCGATCACGGCAAGATGGTCCGGGTTGACCTCGGGGATCACCATAGGAACGTCCGGCGTCCAGCGGTTGGCGCTGTTGTTCGAGATAACAGGACATTCCAGCTTCGCGTAACGTTCTTCCAGCGTAAGAATCTCATCTTTTTTCATATCCACAGCGCAAAAGACGAAATCCACGGCGGCGGCGATTTTATCACAGTCTCCTACGGCGTCCATAACGACGATGTCTTTATATTTTTCGGGGAAGGGGGTCTCGATCGCCCAACGGGAACGAGCGGCCTGCTCATAGGTTTTGCCGGCGCTGTGCGCGCTGGCTGCGATCACCTTCAGTTCAAACCAGGGATGGTTTTCAATAAGTGAAATGAATCTCTGGCCGACCATTCCGGTCCCGCCAATCACACCGACCTGATACTTTTTCATGAATCGTTCCTTTCCGACAGAGCGGCTCTGAATCTGACGCCCTGCCTCTCATTTTATTCCTGATTACAAATTTCTTGATTTATTGCCATGACTTACAGTATAATAACCTGGAATACGGAAATCGTAAAATGCACGAACAAATCTGTTTTCTGAATTAATGCCCTACATTATAACACTTCAGAAAGTGTTGTCAACGATTCATATTATGAAAAAAAAGTATTTCAGTTACATAATCGTTTTTGTCCTGATGCTCTTTGCCGCTTCCGTATTGGCTTCGGCGGACGGCGGGTTCTTCGTGAATGATGACGTCAGCGTTCTTCCCGAGGATTTTGACGGCGTATATGCGATCGGAAGCGGCGGAACGGAACTGCTCAACCCCCTCAGACTTTACGCGTTGACATCCAGCGGCGTCCAGCGCCTTGGAACCTCTGGCGGAACAGGCGGAGGCGGGCTGACCGTGGATAAGGAGCCTGTGAAGATCTTCAGTGACCGCGTCCGCGTCGGATTGGCGTACACGTTTACCGACACGCGCGACTGCAGCGTTGCTTCCGCTGCGATCGAAAATACAGCCGGCGGCGGCTTCTCCCTGGGCTATTATGACGAGTATGAGGATTTCGTTACGCTTGAATCCACTGAGGAACGGACCCTTACGTTCCGTCCCGGCCCGGACGGGGCGGTGGATGTTTTCACCGCAGGATCGTCTGAGCCGTTCTATACGATGGAGGAAACGTCGAAGGACGCATACCTGATCGTTCGCGCAGAACCCGTTGAAGATGATTCGGACGAGGCAGAGCCGCTGATCCGCTATTCGGGAATCAGTTATCGCGGGGATTTCTGCTTCGCGGTACTGGGCAACGACCGCCTTACCGTCGTCAATTATGTTGATCTCGATTCCTATGTTATGGGAGTCTGCGCGATCGAGATGACGGAAAGCTGGCCGTTTGAGGCGCTGAAAGCGCAGGCTGTTGCGGCCCGTACCTTTGTTCAGCGTATGATCGGCAGAAGCGCGTATTATTATGGGTGCGGGTTCGACGTTACCGCGGACACCTTTACACAGGCCTATCACGGCACGCGCGGCGTCGGCGACAACATCATGATCGCCGTCGAGGAGACGGAAAACGAATACCTCACGCTGAACGGGGAACTGATCGACGCGCTCTATTCCGCCTCGGACGGCGGCGCGACGGAGGACAGCGAAAACGTTACCGGAAATAAGAGCAGCTATCTGGTCGGCGTTCAGGATCCCTATGAAGAATTGGCGGATGAAGAGAACCCGTTTTCTTCATGGACTGTCACCATGACGCCCGCGCAGTTGGGCTCGCGCCTCGGAATCGGCCCTGTTTCGAGCGTGACGGCGACGACCTCGCCCATGGGGAACGTTATCAAACTTGAATTCGTGTCATCATCCGGTCAGACGGCGATCCTGCTCCGGGATAACTGCCGCACCAAACTCGGACTCAACAGCATTCGTTTTGAGATCAGCAAAGACAGCCGCGGTTATTATGTGTTTGAAGGCAGCGGCTGCGGTCATGCGCTCGGCATGAGCCAATGGGGCGCATACGCCATGGCAAAATACTGCAATAAGGATTATCGCTTCATACTCGGCTATTATTATACGGACGTGTTTTTGAGTTTCGGCGAGCTTCCGCCGAAACCGGAACGCCCGGAACAGGTTGAACCGGAAGCGCCGGACGAGCCGGACGAGCCGGACGTGCCGGATCAGGACGAACCGGAAGACGCTGCCCCGACGGAAAGCCTTGCGTTTGTGCGTTGACCGCGTCCGCATCAAAAAGAGGAATCGAATGAATAAATCAGACTTTTTCTATGAGCTTCCACCCGAGCTGATCGCGCAGGTCCCGCTGGAACGCCGCGACGCGTCCCGTCTGCTTTGCCTCGATCGGCGCAGCGGGGAAATTGAACATCGTTTCTTCTACAACCTCCCGGAACTGCTGCGCCCGGGAGATTGTCTTGTGCTGAACGACTCGCGCGTCCTTCCCGCGCGGCTGATCGGCAGCCGTATGCCCGGCGGCGGAGCCTGCGAGGTCCTGCTGCTGACGCAAAGGGAAAACGACTGCTGGGAATGCCTGGTCAGACCGGGGAAAAAGCTGCGGCCGGGAACACGCATCTCTTTCGGGGACGGGATTCTCACCGCCGTTATTGAGAGGGAGACGTCGGACGGGAACCGATTGGTCCGCTTCAGTTATCAGGGAATCTTTCTGGAAATTCTGGATCGTCTCGGAGAAATGCCGCTCCCGCCTTATATCAAGGAGAAGCTGCTTGACCGCGAGCGCTACCAGACGGTCTATTCACGGGAACTCGGCTCGGCCGCCGCTCCGACTGCCGGGTTGCATTTTACACAGGAGCTGCTTGATCAGATTCGGGAAAAAGGCGTACGGCTTTGTTATGTTACGCTGCATGTCGGGCTTGGGACGTTTCGCCCGGTACGGGAAGAGAACATACTGGATCATGAGATGCATTCCGAATTCTGCATGATTCCCGAGGAGACCGCGAGGACCGTAAACGAAACGAAACGTTCCGGCGGCAGAGTGATCGCAGTCGGTACGACGTCATGCAGAACCTTGGAAAGCTTTACCTCGACGGATGGGATACTTCGGTCCGGAAGCGGCTGGACGAACATCTTTATCTATCCCGGATATGATTTTCACTGCATCGACGCGCTGATCACCAACTTCCATCTTCCGGAAAGCACGCTGATCATGCTCGTATCTGCGCTGGCGGGGAGGGAAACGATTCTGGCGGCATATAACGAAGCCGTCCGGCTTCGTTATCGCTTCTTCAGCTTTGGGGACGCCATGTTCATCTTTTGAGGTAAAAATAATGTTACATTTGATCATGCAGGAAGGTCACGCCAGGCGCGGACGATACGAAACGCCGCACGGCGTGATAGAAACGCCTGTTTTCATGAATGTCGGCACACAGGCCGCGATCAAAGGCGGGCTTGGTGCGGATGATCTGGAGCGGATCGGGACGCAGGTTGAGCTATCCAACACCTATCATTTGCACGTGAGGCCGGGCGACCGGCTGATCCGTGATATGGGTGGGTTGCACCGCTTCATGACATGGAGCGGCCCGATCCTTACGGACAGCGGCGGATTTCAGGTTTTTTCCCTCGCCGAACTGCGAAAGATAAAAGAGGAGGGGGTTTCATTCCACTCCCATATCGACGGTGCGAAGATCTTTATGGGCCCGGAGGAGAGCATGCGCATCCAGTCCAATCTCGGATCCGATATTGCGATGGCTTTTGACGAATGCGTGAAGATCCCTTCACCGTACGACTATGTGAAGCGTTCCTGCGAACGTACGACGCGGTGGCTGGCCCGCTGCAAAACGGCGCTGGAAAACTTCAACTCCGAATCGGACGCCGTCAATCCCGGACAGGCGCTTTGGGGGATCAATCAGGGGGCGGTTTTCCATGATCTCAGGATCGCGCATATGCAGGAGATCGCGTCCCTGGAGCTTCCGGGATATGCCATCGGTGGTTTGGCCGTTGGTGAAACGCATCAGGAAATGTACGACACGATTGAGGCCGTTGAGCAGTACATGCCGAAAGACAAGCCGCGCTATCTGATGGGCGTCGGAACGCCGACGAATATCATTGAGAGCGTAAAGAGGGGCGTTGACTTTTTTGACTGCGTCATGCCGTCGAGAAACGGACGCCACGGGCATCTTTTTACGTGGGACGGCGTGATGAATATCAACAACAGGAAGTACGACAGAGATCCTGATCCGATCGATCCGCGCTGCGATTGCCCGACGTGCAGACGCTTCGGAAAAAGCTACATCCGACACCTGGTGAAAGCGCAGGAGCCCCTGGCGCTCCGCCTGATGGTGATCCATAACCTTTACTTTTACAATAAGCTGATGTCTGAGATCCGGTCAGCGATCGAGGAACAGCGATTTGAAGAGTTCCGCTCCCGCTACAGCGAAACGCTGGCTCGGCGTATCTGAAGAAAAAGCTTGCATTTCACCCTGTCAGCGGCTATACTGACAATGTTATAAAACTAGGAGGTTTTTCCATGAATAAGACTTTGAAACAGCTCCTTGCTATGATTTCGCTTCTGCTGATCGCCTGTGTTCTTTTTTCCGGCTGCGCCCCCGCGGGAACGGCTGACGGTACCGCTGCAGGCGGCGCCGGGAGTTACACCGGGATTATTGTCCTTGTCGTCATGCTGGTGGTTTTTTATGTTTTCCTCATCCGTCCCGAGAACAAGAAGAAAAAGAAGGCTGAGGAAATGCGGAACAATCTTTCCGTCGGTGATAAAATCACCACGATCGGCGGAATGGTTGGCAAGATCGTTGACGTCAGCGGCGATCTGATCACTTTTGAGACCGGAGAGGACCGTGTCCGCATCCAGGTTACAAAATGGGCTATTTCTACCAACTCCATTGACAAAGGCGGAGAACAGCAGAATAACTGATTCTTTCGCGCATAACATGAGATCTCCCCGAACAGCTGTTCGGGGAGATTTCGTTTTTTAGAGGATAAACAGCGGCTAAGCCGCCGGTCATGACGGCCTGTGTTGCTGAGACTTCTTCGGGAGAAGGGCAGAAAGCGAATAGCATGAGATCGGTATGACGAAAGAAAATGAAAACGTCTCTTCAGCCGCTATGCTGTACGGCGTAAAAAGAAAGACGCGGCGAGAAGCTTAATGATCACGCCGATCAAAATGAACCCGTTGTCTGATCTGAAGCGATTGCCAAATGCACGCGATAACGCGCGATCATTTGAAGCAGGCAGATGTTGAAGGCAAAACCGGAATTGTGCTCATTGGTACTTTTGCCGGGACTTTGCATCTTCAGCGGGGAAGAATATTACCGCCCGGAAAACAATATTACGCTCTGTATAATTCCCGGAGGTTGACATAACTAATCAGACAAACAACAATATGTAGTAATTCAATGATTATCACGTCACAAGATAGCGTAAAGAGCATTGGAAATACTTGAGAAACGAGCCGGCTCGATTGCCCGACGGTTTGATTGTTTACATAATATTATTTACATAATATATTGTCATAATTACCAAAAATGAACAACATTCCGCAAATCTCTTGATTCACAAAATGATTTGTATTATAGTTGCCTTACTGAAATTATGTAAATTGTGCGATTATG
>JAEEGL011620578.1_pt1 | contig 11658 bp, 12 predicted proteins | sample 9134231 | NCBI WGS metagenome assembly JAEEGL01 (sample SAMN16246548, study PRJNA631951) | gut metagenome | biome: gut microbiome; feature: rumen; material: fiber-attached | host: Bos | place: Iran: Karaj | collected 2018-10 | reverse complement strand
TGAAAAACTCAAGGCCTGGGGGGCAGAGACCCCGGATGGACTGGAGGCACTGGCTCTGAAGGCCCGATTCAGTCAGCACGAGATCACGCCGGACGAGCTGAACGGCTTCACCAAGGTAACCCGGAATATTCAGGATGCTGTTGAAGGAAGCCTTACCCCATGGCAGCGGATACGCTTCCGCTGGCTCCAATGTCTTGATCTTTATCGGGGATAATAAAACAAGGGGCACGCTGCTGCAGCGTGTCCCTTGCGGTTTTAATGTTTGTTTTTCACAGTCCCAGGCACTTTGTCTTCAGAACCGCCGCAACAGTTTTTGCATCCTTAAGCTGTCCGGACTGCGCCATCTCCGCTAAAACATCCAGCGGATACTGCTCCAGAGACACAAACTCTCCCTGGTCAGGACGTGCCTCCGTTGGTTGAAGATCTCTGGCGAGATAAAGGTAAATGATCTCATCGTCATAACCCACACTGGGATAGATGCAGCCCAGTTCTGTAATACCGCCTGCAGTCAGGCCGCATTCCTCCTCCAGTTCCCTGAGAGCTGCTGTCTTCGGATCCTCTCCGGCTTCCAGCTTTCCTGCAGGAATCTCGAGCAGTTCCCGCCGGAATGCATAACGGAACTGCCGGACAAGTGTAACCATGCCATCCGAGTCCAGCGGAAGAATTGCCGCGCCGCCTGGATGCCGTACAACCTCCCGGCTGGAGACACTGCCGTCCTCAAGCTCCACCCGGTCTACATCCAGTCTGAGAATATGTCCGCGGAAGACCTCACGTGTATCCAGCGTTTTTTCATAATGCGTCATAATGATCACCGAGGCTATTCTACCCTGCCGGGGAAAGGAAGTCAATTCCGAGTTGAATCCCTTGCATCTCTATGGTATAATAGTCGTTAATAAACTGAATGGAGGAACCTGGGATGTCAGACAACACCTATTCCTTTCGTACGGCACTGGGCGGATTCCACCGGGGAGACGTGAGTGAATACATTGCTTCCACGGCGGCTGCAAACAAAGCCAGGATCAGCGACCTGCAGGAGCAGATTGACCGGTTGGAGCAGGAAAACGAGGCGCTCAGGATCCAGTTAGAGCAGACAGCGGCAGAAGCAGTGGAGGAAGCATCAGAAGATACGGCAGCAGAAGCTGATATCCCGGAGGGCAACCTGGAAGCACAGGAGCTTGCTGCCTATCGGAGGGCTGAAGCTGTTGAACGGCTTGCCAACCTGCGGGCGCGGAAGCTCTGCGATGACATGCAGGAAATCTGCGACAGCTCCATACGGGAATTCCAGAACTCCGACGAGGCCGCCCGTTCTGCCGCTGACAGCATTTATACACAGCTGGATGTTATCCGCACTTCGCTGGAGTCGGTCTTTTCCTCCCTCAGCGCCTCCTCTGAAAAGCTTCGTGAGGCATCACAGCTTCCCCAGGAAACATCTGAGGATCAGGAGGAGGCATGATCATGGAGCTGAAGCTTCACACCTCAGAGCTGAAAGCCGCCATCCCGGAGCTGCGGGCCGGCGACCGCATTCTGCTCAGCGGCACCGTGTATACTTCCCGGGATGCCGCTCATAAGCGAATCTTCGCTCTGCTTGATCAAGGTCAGCCTCTGCCATATCCTCTGGAAGGTTCTGTAATCTACTATGCCGGCCCTACCCCTGCCCAGAAAGGGATGGCTGTGGGGTCCTGCGGGCCTACCACCTCCAGCCGCATGGATCCCTATACCCCGCGGCTTCTTGATCTGGGACTGACTGCCATGATCGGCAAGGGTGAACGGAGTCAGGAGGTCATTGATGCCATCGTCCGAAACCAATCGGCATATTTCTGTGCCGTTGGCGGTGCAGGGGCCCTGATAGCCTGCTGCATTAAGGAAGCACGTGAAATCGCGTTCCCCGATCTGGGCTGCGAATCCGTGAAGCAGATGGCAATTGAGAATCTGCCTGTTTTCACTGCTGTTGACTCTACTGGGCAGAGCATTTTCTCTGAAGGCAGAACAAAATACAAACTATGATGGAAGGTAATCAAATTGTACTCATTTCTCATCAGTACGGACACCGGGTCCGATTTATCCAAAGAGTATTGCCGGGAGCATGAGATCGCCGTTCTCCCGCTGCCTGTGACCATGGACGGTGTCATTTACGAAGATTTTGAGGTCCACGAATTTTATGAAAAGCTTCGTAGCGGTGCCATGCCCACCACCTCAGCCGCCAATCTTGAGGATACGGCGGCGCTGTTTCGGTCAGTACTGTCCAAAGGTCAGGATCTGCTGCATATCGCTTTTTCCTCCGGCCTTTCCAGCTCAAGCAGCACCGCCTTTATTGCTGCAGAGCATGTGAGAGAGGAGTTTCCTGAGAGGAAACTCCTTGTAATTGACTCACTTTGTGCCTCGCTCGGGCATGGCCTCCTGATTCACAAGGCTGTCAAAGCACGGGCAGAGGGAAGGACTTTGGAGGAAACTGCAGCATATCTTGAATCAATCAAAGGCAACATTGTCCATAATTTCACCGTTGATGATCTGAATCACCTGCATCGGGGCGGGCGTGTTTCCAAGGCCACTGCAGTAGTTGGCTCTCTTATGGGCATAAAACCGGTACTGCACGTAGACGATGAGGGGCATCTGGTCTCCGTAGGCAAGGCACGTGGGCGGAAGGCCGCCATTCAGGCTCTGGTTGAACGCATGGAAAAGCAGGCTAAGGGATTTGAGAATCCTGAAGTCTTTATCTCCCACGGAGACTGTCCGGAGGACGCAGAGTATCTGGCAGGGCTGGTACGGGAACGGTTTGGAATTGAAGACATCCGAATCGGATACATCGGCCCCACCATCGGTACTCATTCCGGTCCAGGAACGCTTGCTGTGTTTTTCCTCGGTGCCCCGCGCTGAGTCTGGCTGAATCTTCCGGAAAGGAGGGAAACACGTGACCGCTTACCAGAAGTTTCAGAATTATGCCGTCCGGTTCAGTTCTTACCATATTTCCACCTACGCCGCAAGTGCATCATTCTTTATCATAACTGCCGTGTTCCCTCTTTTGATGCTTACGCTGTCCATCGTCAGTTTCACCCCTTTGAGTACTCAGGACTTCATTGAGATGATTGCCCTAATGCTGCCTGAGACTTTTACGCCACTGTTGAACCGGATCGCATCGGAGCTGATGACCTCCAGTACAACAGCGCTGTCTCTTTCTCTGGTAGCAACGCTATGGACTGCAGCAAAAAGCATGCTTGGGCTTCTTGACGGTCTGAATGCCATTGCAGATGTAAATGACACAAGGAATTTTGTGTTTAAGCGTGTGTTGTGCATCGGTTATATGCTCGTGCTGATTGTAGGTCTTCTGTTCAACCTGGCTCTTCGGGTTTTCGGACAGCATATCCAGTCGTTGCTGGAATCCACCTTCCCTCCTCTGTCCCACGCTTTTTCATCGGTTATGCAGCAGCGGGGTCTTACCCTGTTTCTGATCCTAATGGTGGTGTTTATGCTGGTCTACACGGCATTTCCCAGCAAAAAGCTTAAGTTCCTTCTTCAGCTTCCCGGCGCAGCCTTTACCAGCGCAGCCTGGCTAGCGTTCTCCGCCCTGTTCTCGATTTATGTAAACCGGATCGGTCAGTTTTCCACAATCTATGGCAGCCTGACCATGATGATCCTTGCCATGCTGTGGCTGTACTTTTGTATGTACTTTGTCTTTCTGGGAGCTGTATTCAACAAACTCTATCCCGAGTGGTTCTGGAAGTCCTTCATCGCCCTGAAGCGGGGGCGGGACCGCCGCAGAGAACTGCGCAATGAGAAAAGAAAGCTTACAGAGCAAAATGAAGACCGGACGCATTGATGCGTCCGGTCTTTTTTCAGATTTCACTATTCATGGCGGCGATGATCTCATCCTCGTGGTCCCTCATGGCATGGATGGTGTCTTCCATCAGCTTCTCCAGTTCCCAGCCCAGCATTTCCGCCCCGTCACGGATCACCTGTCTGGAACAGCCAGCGGCAAATTTCTTGTCTTTAAATTTTTTCTTCAGGCTGGAGACCTCCAGATCCTTTGTGCTCTTTGAAGGACGCATCTTGACAGCCGCACCGATGAGGCCGGTAAGCTCATCAGATGCAAACAGCACTTTTTCCATCTCATGCTCCGGCTTAATGTCTATGCATATACCATAGCCGTGACTGGCCACCGCGTGAATCAATCTGGGATCCAGTCCGAGATCGGTCATAATCTCCACTTCCTTGACGCAGTGCTGTTCCGGATACTCCTCAAAGTCAAGGTCGTGGAGCAGTCCTACCGTCCTCCAGAAATCCTTTTCTTCCCCATAGCCAAGCTTCTCGGCATACCATCCCATGACAGCTTCCACCGTCAGAGCATGCTGTATGTGGAAGGGTTCCTTATTGTACTGTTTCAGCAGCGCAAGCGCTTCTGATCGTTCCATCCTTTAGCGCCTCCTTTTAATAAACAACTACCATAGTGTCGATGAACATATTGTCTGACATCCACTCGATATCCTTTTCGAGCAGACGTACACCACCGCCAGAGGCCGGCTCCCCTATGGTATCATCTGCAATTTCATCCGTATCCACATCATAGGGCTGAGACGTAAAGGCTTCACCACCGTTGAATACCAATACCGGCTCAACATAGGTGGCGCCAAGGTCCCAGCGTTCCTTCAGCGTCTGTATTTTGAATACACCCGTAGTGGTCGGGGATTCGTTGACGCCAGAGGCGCAGTCAAAGCACTTTTCCAGTTCCCAGTGTCCCTTGTAGCCTTTAAACACATTTACTTTCTGTGTGTAGAGGCTTACCCAGACCAGATATTCCGTTTTGCTGTCGTACCCCATCGAATTGACAAAATCCACCTTCTGCTCTTCGGTGTAATCCTCATCTGTCGTGCAGTTTTCCTCTGTTATCTCATTTCGGCGGGCGCTCACCCATCCGGAGGACCCATCCGGGAACTGCAGCTTAAGCGCGCTCAGTCCCATGCTGTTGGTATTATACCCCAGCAGAAGCCCCGTGTCTCCGGCTTCCATGATCTCTCCGGAATCTATCTGAAGCGTGTCATCGTAGTAGATGCTGCATGCCTGGATGCAGGTAACAGTGATCTCCTCAGTCTGAATGGTCACATAGTCACTGTCATCCGGCTGTTCTACCGGAAACTCCGCAGTGGCGGTTGCACGTTTTCCGCCGAATTCAACGACAAGCTCGACATTCGCGGTATCCTCTTCATAGCTTTCCACATCGACCTTGGCGTTGTATGTCAGCATGGAGCCTTCCACCAGCAGACGATTATCGCTCTCGTCTGTCAGCTGGCCGTTGACATACCATTTCAGATTTGCCTGAATGCTGCGTTCGATATTGCTGAAGGAGGCTGTAACTGTTACGGCAGAATGGTTCATGGTCGCCGTTCCGTCCGCACTTAGGACCACGGTAGGATTCTCGTTCGCGCTGTTGTCCACAAGCTCAACAGGAGCAGGCGTCTCTGCGCTTTGGAAGGTATTCTGTATCGGGGGAGACTGGGCGCCAAGTACCGCCTGCTTGGAATGGTCGTCATTCATATGCATGACACAGGTAGCAATCGTGTACACTGCCAGTCCAATGATGGCAAAGCAGCATATACGCAGCAGCCATGCAATAAACTTTTTCATATCATCACCATTTATTTCTTACTTTTTCTGCAAATCCGAAGAATCTGTCCAGATGCAGGACCTGTCCGTCATCCAGGGTTGCTGTACCGGTGAATCGGCCGAAAACCTGATGCTGATCAGAACCCAATGGGCCGATCTGGGTGTTGGAAGCCCGATCCAGTTCGGGATGGAATACGGCTTCAAACCGGCCGTCATCTGAGGTGATACGCCATGGAGACAGGAAGTCATCCTTCCCATTCTTTTGCGGAATCAGAAATCTAACCTCATGAAGCTTATGTGCCCTGCCGGCGTAGAAAATCATGTTTTCCGTGGCAGCAGATGTGTTTCCAAAGCCGCACCCAAGATTGAATCCAAACGTCTCGTCCCCGATGACACCTGAGCCGCTGCTCCAGTACCATGTATTGTCATAGGTCCATACGCCCCGGCCCCAGTCCAGAACGCCGAAAGAATCTTTGGGATCAAAGCGATACTTCAGGCCATTGAAAGAGACCTCACCCGCGGCACGAAGGCAATTGATTTTCTGGTTGTAATAAAAGGCTTTCGGCGCTCCTGTGAAAGGTGTGGCAATTACCATTGAATCCTCCGGAGGCTCCGTCAGTGTCACGCTGCCGTCAATGGGTCTGTCGTCCTTGAACTTGTCCATATGAAAGGTAAGGCGCCGGGTATCCCCATCATTCTCAAAAAGCATCTGGTAGCCTTTGCCGCCAACGTAAACATTTCCCTTTTCACTTGTGTCGGGCAGCCTGGTGCGTCCGAGCGGAAGCACCCGCATGGGGGAGGTCGTCTGTTCCCAGCCCTCCTCAAAATTAAGAAGGCTGATGCTATCCAGTCCCATGTATCCGTTGTCCGCAATGGTCAGCGCAAGGGCAAACCTGCTGTTGGTTATCAGGTAATAATCCCACTCCTTGATCCGCAGGGGACCTGCCTTGACATCTCTCCGCCTGTACTGGAGATTCAGCTTTGTATCCCATCCAGGCTCACGCAGAATGCCGAATTCATCCAGCAGCGGTCCCGGTCTTGAAATCCTGTGCTGCATGATGTTTCCTCCCTAGTGCACCGCCTATATTCAGTGTTAACTTTTGAATTATACCATAGTTCGATTTCTTTGGCAACAATAAACGCCGGCAGCACAGGCTGCCGGCGTTGACTGTCAATTGAGAAAATCACGAAGCTTACTTGAGCGATTGGGGTTCCGGATCTTTCTCAGAGCCTTCGCCTCAATCTGCCGCACTCTTTCTCTTGTAACATTGAATTCCTTTCCAACTTCCTCCAGGGTTCTTGGCCTGCCGTCATCCAGACCGTAGCGGAGGCGAAGCACCTTAGCTTCCCGGGGTGAAAGAGTATCAAGAATATCCATCAGCTGCTGACGCAGCATGGCCTGGGATACGGCTTCGGAAGGCTGGGAGCCAGTGTCATCCTCAATGAAATCTCCCAGATGGCTGTCGTCCTCTTCTCCCACTGGTGATTCCAGAGATACCGGTTCCATGCACATCTGCCTGATCTCATTAACGCGCTCCGGTGTAAGATGCATTACCTCTGCCAGTTCCTCTACCGTAGGCTCCCGGCCAAGATCCTGCTGAAGCTTCCGGGATGTCTGGGTGAGCTTGTTCATGGTTTCAACCATATGCACAGGGATTCGGATGGTCCTTGCCTGGTCCGCCAGGGCACGCGTGATGGCCTGGCGCACCCACCATGTGGCATATGTGGAGAATTTGAAGCCCTTGGTGTAGTCATATTTTTCAACCGCTTTCAGCAGGCCGAGATTCCCTTCCTGAATCAGGTCCAGCAGCTGCATGCCTCTCCCCACGTATCGTTTTGCAATGGAAACAACCAGGCGGAGATTTGCTTCGGTCATTGCCCGGGCAGCATCCTGATTGCCTTCTACAATATGCTGCGCCAGTTCCAGTTCCTCCTCAGAGCTGAGCAGCGGTACCTTGCCGATCTCACGGAGGTACATTCTTATAGGATCGCTGGTACTCACATCCTCCGAAATCTGCAGGGTCCCCTCCGTCAGGACATCCGTCTCTTCGAGTTCTTCCTGGAGTTCCTGGAGTTCTTCTGTACTGGGGGATGTCTCATCCAGGCTGATATCTCCTTCTGGAGGAAGCACCTCGACTCCGGCCTCTGTCAGCGCCTGATAAGTCTCTTCGATCTGATCCATATCCGCTCCCAGCGGGGAAAGGGCCGCTACCAGCTCCTCTGTAGACAGCTTTCCTGAGGACTTTGCCTGTTCGATCAGCTGCGCCTGTCTGGCGGCGAAGGTCTGGTTATCCGCTTTTTTCTCGTTGCTCATGCGATCATCCTCCATAACCTTGTTGGTCCCGTCGGCGGCTGAGTGCCGCCATCAGATCTTTGCTTCCGCGTTTGGATGCTTCCGAACGGATCACAGATATGTAATCCCGAAACGCCTGTTCATTTACTGTCCCGTCCTGTTTCTGGACGATGCTGGTAATATGGGATATCTCTCCCGGCTGAAACTCGCTGTTCATTGCGGGGATCGAAATACTCTGACCCTCCTGCCATCTGTTCCTCATCCACTGCAGCACACGGCCGAACAGTTCCACGGACATATCTTCAGTCCTTAGTTCTTCGGCCTCTTCCAGCAGCGACGGTTCAAGGAAAACCTGGCTCAGCATGCCCTCTTCCGCCACGGCAGATCTGACATTTTCATATTTGACACTCCCGGATGCTGCCTGGTCTGCCGGCCGGAGGTTCTTCCGCTCCTCGCGCCGTTTCTGTGCATAGCGCTGACGCTTGTAGGCCTTATTGACTTCCAGTTTTACAGCCTCCGGTGTAACGCCGGCAGTTTCCGCCACACGCGTGCTGTAAACCTCTCTTTCCACTGCTGAGGACATAGTAGCAATAAATGCCGCTGCCTCCTGCAGGAATCCGACTTTTCCTTCATCCGCAGCCAGATCATATTTCTGACGGATATTTCCGATCTGATAGACTGCCTGATCCTCTGAGGCACCCAGCAGCTTCCGGAAGCGCTCAGCTCCGAATTTTCTCAGGTACTCATCCGGATCCTTCGCTCCCTGCATCCGGAGCACCCGTACAGTAACGCCGGTCTTCTCCAGAATGGAAATGGCACGCTTGGCGGCGTTTTGTCCTGCCTGATCTGCATCATAGCACAGTACCATCTGCTTGGTGTATTTTGCAAGCATCCCTGCCTGCTCCTGTGTCAAAGAGGTTCCAAGGGAGGCAACTGCGCAGTCAAAGCCGTACTGGTGCATGGAAATAGTGTCCATGTATCCCTCTGTCAGCACAAGCATGTCCATTTTTGTCTTTTTGGCCATATTCAGGGCAAACAGGTTTTTCCTCTTGTTGAAGATCCGGCTTTCCGGAGAGTTGAGATACTTCGGTTCAGACCCATCCATTACCCGGCCTCCGAAGCCGATTACATTTCCGCGGACATCGATAATGGGAAACATGACCCGGTTCCGGAACCAGTCATAGCAGCTTTCAAACTCTGTAATCGTACCGTCTGCATTTTTCTTCTGCCTGGTACTGGATCTGATGAGCCCGGCATCCTTCATCTCCTGCCGTGAGTAACCCTTTTCTTCCATTGCCTTGAGCAGTCCGTCCCAGCGGTTTGGAGCAAATCCAAGCCCGAAACGAACAATCGTATCCGCGGTAACGCCGCGCCCAAGCAGGTACTGGAGCCCGGGCTGTCCCTCAGGGCTTTTCAGGACAGCATGATAATACCGTGCAGCGTCCCTGCAGAGCTGCCAAAGCTTTTCCCGGTAACGGTAGTCAGAGGTCTGTTTTTGCTCTTCTTCCGGAACCTCGATTCCTGCCCGTTTTGCCAGAAACCGCACCGCATCCGGATAATCCAGTCCCTCGATTTCCATGATAAAGTTCACGACACCGCCGCCCTTGTGGCATCCGAAACAGTAATAAATACCTTTCTCCGGTGCTACGGAAAAAGACGGGGTCTTTTCATTGTGGAAGGGACACAGTCCGAAAAGGTTGCTGCCCCGGCGCGTAAGGTTAACATAACTTCTTACCACATCATCGATGGGATTCTTCTCCTCCAGTTCTTCAAGAAACCGGTCTGAAAATGCCAAGACCGCACCTCCTCTCCGTACTACCCGATTATTCTATCTATTATTCCCGCATCCGGTCTTCTGCTTAACCTCTGACCTGCCAGCCGCTGGGAATAAAGATCTCAGTAAACTTATCCACCGCATACTTGTCCGTCATCCCGGCAATATAGTCTATGATCGTTCGCTCAATACCGTCAAAGCTCAATTGGGGCTGGAATCCTGCCGGCAGATCATCGGGATATTTGATGTAGTGGTTATAGAGCGCACCGATAATATCCTTGGCCTTGTGTTCTTCACCCTTTGCAACCGGATTCCGGTATACGCGTTCAAACATGAACTCCCGCAGATCCTCCATGGCCTTTTCGATCTCCGGCGTCCGTTCCAGGGCGTCTTTTCCACGGGAGCAACGGATGATATCCATGACCAGCGTGTTGATCCGCTCGGAGTGAGTCAGTCCCAGAAGATCCGTGATGTGCCGGGGAATATCCTCGTTGCGGAGAATCCCCGCCCGGCGGGCGTCGTCGATGTCGTGGTTGATGTAGGCGATCCGATCAGCCATGCGGACGATCTGCCCCTCCAGGGTCTCCGGGATCTGGTCGCCGGTGTGGCCAACGATACCCATGCGGGTCTCATAGGTGAGGTTCAGCCCCTCTCCGTCCTTTTCCAGCAGATCCACCACCCGAAGGGACTGCTCGTTGTGATAAAACGGCATGCCGGTGACCTCCCGCAGGGCCTTCTCCCCCGCGTGGCCGAAGGGTGTGTGACCCAGATCGTGACCAAAGGCGATGGCCTCGGTGAGATCCTCGTTGAGCTTCAGCGCACGGGCGATGGTTCGGGAGATCCGCATGACCTCCAGGGTGTGCGTCAGCCGGGTTCGGTAGTGATCCCCCTCCGGCTGCAGGAACACCTGGGTCTTGTGCTTCAGCCGTCGAAAGGACTTGGAGTATACGATCCGGTCCACGTCCCGCTGATAGCAGGTGCGCACCTCATTCTCCTCCTCCGGCCGGAGCCGCCCCTTCGTCTGATCGGAAAGGGCAGCCCAAGGGGCAAGGAACGTATGTTCCGCCTGCTCCATCTCTTCCCGAATGGTCATACTGTTTTCCCTCCTCTCCATCACACTTCACACTTCACGCTTCACCGGCATTCCCCGGAACACCTGATCCAGTTTTTCCCCTTGGACCGTCCCTGCGGACAGTTCCACAATCTGGTTTACATAATTATCGGTTTCCGTCTCCGGTGTCAGGATTGTCATCGTCACATCCGCGCCGTACTCTGTGTCTTCAATGACGCCGCCGCAGCGCTCTGTCTCCTGCCGTATGCGGTCATAGAGGCTGTAACTGCAGGCCAGAAGGAGCCGGTCCCACAGCCGCTCCACACTGATTCCCGCCGACGCCAGGGCGTCTTTCGCCCCCTTGGTGTAGGCACGTGCCAGACCGCCGGTGCCCAGCAGGATCCCGCCGAAATACCGGGTCACCACGATCACCGCCTCGGTGACGCCCTGCTTGGTCAGGACCTCCAGCATGGGCTGTCCCGCCGTCCCCTGGGGCTCCCCGTCATCGGAATAGCGCAGGGTCCCGTCCCGCAGCGCATAGCACCAGCAGTTGTGCCGGGCGTCGTGATACTGCTTTTTCACCGCCTCGATCTTCTCCCGGGCCTCGGCCTCGGTTCTCACGGGCCAGACCTGGCCGATGAAGCGTGATTTCTTCTCCACGTGCTCGGCGGTACCGTAGCCTGTGGGGAGGTAGTACTCAGTCATAGAGACTTTCCTTTCAGCCAGTCCTCTTTCAGGATGGCATAGTGGGCCGCATCGCAGATCCCCTGGTTGTTCCAGTCGGACTGTCGGGAGGTCCCCTCATACCGCAGACCGCACTTTTTCATCACATCCCCTGAATGGGGATTGTTGGGATCGTGCATGGCCTCGATCCGGTTGACTCCTCCCTCGGTAAAGCAGTAGTTGATAACCGCGGCAAAGGCCTCCGACATGATGCCCTGATGC
>JAEEGL010986597.1_pt1 | contig 11658 bp, 9 predicted proteins | sample 9134231 | NCBI WGS metagenome assembly JAEEGL01 (sample SAMN16246548, study PRJNA631951) | gut metagenome | biome: gut microbiome; feature: rumen; material: fiber-attached | host: Bos | place: Iran: Karaj | collected 2018-10 | reverse complement strand
GTAAAATCTTTACTTTTACTTCTACTCATTCTATTTTTTGATTGAATTGATATATTTTTTTCTGGTGTTATTATTTTATTATAATTATTATTCATATTAAAATTATCATTGTTATTTAAATCATTACTTTTTATTTTTAAATCTTTAAATGAATTTTTATGAGAATAATTATTATTTGTTGTCTTTGATGGTTGATTTTGATTTTTATTTGAGTCTAATAAAAAATTTGTATATATTTTATCAAATTGCTCACTTGTTAAATTTGATATTGGTAAATTATTTTTTTGTTTTTTTTTCTTTGGTTTTTTATTATTTAATTTTACTTCTTTTCCAAATTCATTATCAATATTTTCAAATAATTTTAACTTTTTTTTTAATTTTTCATCAAGTAAATTCATTGTTATTCTTTTAATTTTTACAATAGAAAAAATAATTTAATTCTTCAATAAAATAATTAATATATTTAAATAAAAGCATAAAATTAAAAAAATAAGGTAAAAAAACTTTATAAATGGGAAATTGTGAAATGTTATGTAATCAATTAAATTTAGATAAAAATCAACAAATAACATTAATAAATAAATCATCTTTTGCAAATCATAGAAATAAAACTCTAGAAGAAATAAATATGACAATAAGAAAAGAAAATAAAGAAATAGAAGAAATAAATTTATCAAACCAAAAAAATAATAATAATACTTCTTTAAGAACAGGAGCAAATCTTTCATCTTCTAAAAAGAAAATAAATTATGATATAACATCAAATAACTTTGATACTTTAAATGAAAATTCAACAAAAGATTCATCAAATACAGAAATAAATAAATTCAATTCAAATTTATATTATATAAAAATATCAAATGATACTTCCACTTTTTCAGGATATATAAATAAATTAAATAATAAAAAGAATTCTTTTGGAATATTAAATTATAATGATGGAGATAAATACATAGGACAATTTGAAAATGATAATTTTAATGGTTATGGTAAATATTCTACTAAAAAATCATGTTATATGGGAGAATTTGTAAATAATCAAATTGAAGGTTTTGGAATTGAAAAATGGAATGATAGTGATTCTTATTATATTGGTAATTATATTCAACAAATTAAAAAAGGTTATGGTATATTTGTTTTAAATAATAATTTATCTTATGAAGGAGAATTTAATGATAATAATTTTAATGGTTATGGTACTTTAATTATTAATAAAGATATTTTAGTTAAAGGATTCTTTACTAATAATTATATTGATAAATATAATGTTTTTTATGAAAATATTCATGAAAATAAAATTTATGAAGGAGAAATTTCTGATATTTTTGAATTTGAAGGTTTTGGAATTTTATATGAAAATAATAGTAGAAAAATTTCTATTGGAAATTGGAAAGGAAATAAATTGAATGGAGAAAGTATTATTATCATATATAACAATAATAAAAAGATTATTCAGAAAGGTTTATTTAAAGATGGAATTTTAGAAGAAAATTATGAACAAGATAAAAAAACTAAATATGATAAATTGATTGATTCAATTTATTAATTTCTTATATAATTTTATTTTAATTATTTATTTTATTTTTTTTAATTAATAATATCCTTTTTATTTATCCATTCTATTAAGATTTTAGTTATAATTAGATATTAAATTAAAATAAAAAAATTTATATTAATATTAAAGATAAATAATAGCTTAAGAATATTATGAATATATGTTTCACATTTATAAAATTAAGTGTTTAAAAATTGTTAATCCATTTAAAAATAAAATATACAAAAGAAGAAATTATCATAAAGAAAAAATTATTATATCATTCATTTTAAATATTTATATTAATCTGGATTTTTCTTTTATTGGATAAAAAATTTAAATTTTTTAAATTCAAATTTAAAACCAATTCTTTATTAACATTTTTTTTTCTAAAAACAAAATTATAATATCCATTATCAATAATATTAAACATATCTAAAATATTTTTTGACTTTACAATATTCTTATTTCCTCTAAAAATTATATTTTTAATGCCAAAAGTTAAATTTATAATAATTTTATTTTTATTACCCTCAATAACCATAGTTACAATTTTTCCTTCGATTAAAATAATATTTTCTGAACCTTCTAATATCATAGTTTCTATATTTCCTTTTATTATAATCAAAGATTTATTTTTTTGACAATGAAAAAAATCTTTGGATTCTGAAATTATAGTTGATTTTAATTTATTCTTTATTCTATTTTTTTTTAGAACCATCATATTTAATTAGATTATAAATATTACACTAAACAGTTATTATTAAAGTTTGATTGTATTAATTTCAATTAAAGAATAAATTATTTTTGGGGAATTAATTAGGATAAATTTATTTTTATTTGCATCATTGAAAACAATTAAATTAAAATAAATAAAAAAAATAATTTAAAATTTTGAAAATAAGTTTATAAAATGATAAAAAAGAAATTGTTTAATGTTTACACTTATTAATAAATAAATAAATAATTATAATTAATAATTATAATTATTATGAAAAATATAGTTTAATTTATTTTAATATTTAAATTTTTTTATTTTTTAATGTTTTTGAATTTGAATGTTTAATTGTATTCCCTAAAGTTTTAGTAATACTGTTATTATTATTATTATTATTTATATAATTCTTATTAATATTACTACAAGTTTTTAAATGGGCAAAACTTTTTGTTGGTTGAATTGGACTTGACATAATCTGAATAGTTTTACTATTTTTTCTTACACTCTTCTTATTTTTTTTTGATGATTGTTTTTCATTTTTAATATTATTATATTTATTAATCAATTTATCACAAATTAATTTCTCAACATCACTTAATTTTCCTTTTATATAATCATAATTATCAATAATTCTTTTTTTAAATATTTCCTTTATTATAATATCTTTCTTATTTAAGCCATTAAATAATTTATTCAATAAATTAAATTCATTTTTATTTGTATTAACTAATTCAAAATCATTTTTAACTTTATAAGAAACAACAAAAGTATTTAAATTATTATAAATTTGTGAATTATCATATTTCCCAATTAATTTTAATTTCTTTTTATTTAAAATTTGATATTTGCTAATGACACTATTCAAAATTTTTTTAGAATTAATATTTTGTTTAATAAAATTATTTAACTTAAGATGATAAATATTTTGAATTTCCAAAATTTTTTCAATAAAAAGTTGAAACTCTAATTTTAACATATTATTATTAATTCCAGAAATATATTCATCAGTATAAAAAATATCAAAATCAGTTCTTAAATTTTCAAAAGTAGAATTAGCTAAATTATCTTTTTCTTCATTATTACTTTTATTATTTAATTCATTTGAATCAAAAGATTCTAAAGAAGAATCTTCAATTTTATTATCATCATTTTTAATATCTAAAGTAGTTGATTCTTCAATTATTTTAGAACGTAAAATAATATCATCTTGATCAATATCTTTTTCAAAATTTTTATCTATAATTGCATCTTCTATTAATTTAAAATTATCTTCTAATTTTTTAACTAATTTTACATTATTATTTAAATTTTGCTTTGATAAATTTTTTTGAATTGTTGGTGATATATTTTTTTTTTCTTTTAATGAACTTGCTAAAATTTTATATTTTCCACTTGAAGTATTTTTACAATTAGTTAAATTTGCAGAAGAAAAATTTTTTTCTGGCATTTTTGTTTGAGTTTTATATTCATTTACAATATAATCTAAGTTTTCTTTTTCTTGTTTATTATAAAACATACTATTATATAATATATTATTAACTGATTCTTCATTATTTAAATTTATTCCATCTTCACAACTCTTATTATATCTTAATCGTTTTGTAATTTGACTATGTCTTCTTTTTTCACAACGTTTTACGTTGTTTTTTTCATAATTAATTTGAAAAGAATTTTTTTTTTGAAATTTGGAATTTATTTCTCTTGGTGAAGATAATCTTAACTTGTTTTCTAGCACAAAACCTTTTTTTGTATTTGTGTTTAAACGACTTTTTTTTTTTGTTATATTTACTTTTACTCTTTGAGTATTCGAAGTATTGTTTTGATCTATTGTACTATATTTTAATATATTTTTTGATTTGTCCTTTTGTAAAATGTTTTGGGAATTTATATCTAAATTACTTAAATTTAACCATTTAGAATCGTTAGTTTCATTCATTTTTTATTATTAGTAAAATTATTGTTTTTTAATTAAATTTAAATATTTGATAATAATTTTTTAATTTTATATTTTTATTATATTTTAAGTTGAATTTTATGATTTTTTTAAAAAGTCTAATTTCACATGACTTAAAAAAATTATAATTTTCTAAAATTCATCTTATATAATATATAAACTTAAATAATATAAAAAATAAATAAATGAGCTTAAAAAAAAAAAACGTTCAATCATTTAATTCAAGTTCATCATCTATATCTTCAAAAAATGATTATTTAAATAAAAAAAGAAAAGGTGAATCAATAGAAAATATAAAAAAAAACTTAGAAAAAGAAATAAAAATAGATAATAAAATAACTGAAGAAATTAATTTAAAATTATATCATGAATCAAAAAAAAATTGGTTTTCACATTTAGTTCCTTTAAATATTTTAAGAGAATTAAATACTAAAATAAACAAAAACAATATTGAATTATATAGACAAATTTTAATAGATATAGAAATAGAAAATGATTTAGAAAAAAAAATAATAGAGCAAAAAATAAATAATTTAATAGAACCTTTAAAAGAACAAATATCTTCTAATATATTAAGAAAAAGTCCAGAAGAAATTTCAGAACAAATTCAAAATTTAAGATATTCAATAGTTCCAAAACATTTAGAAAAATATATTCCTTTATTTTCTTTTTCAATGAATTATATTAATTCAAATGAAATTGAATCAATTGTTGAATTTGTAGATAAAGTTTTAAATGGAAAATTTTTAATGCAAAAAATTTATTTAAATTCTGATATTGAAGGTAAAATATTTCAATTAAATAGAATTAAACAATATTATATTAATTGTGTTAGAGATAAAATTAAAGATATTTTAATTAAAATTTTTAAATATTTAAATTTACAAATTCCTGAACAATTAGGTAATAATTATGCTGATTTTTTAAAAATTTATTGTTTTAATAAAGACCCAGAAGTAGATAATTGCTTTAAAGATAATGTTTGTAAAATATTAGATGATATTAAAAAGTATTTATTGGTTCAAACAAATCCAGTTTTAATTGTTTATAACTAAAAATATAAAAATTAAATAATAATTATTTATTTATTTATTTGTTTATTTATTGTTTTATTTATATTTTTTAACAAAGTTATCTTATTACATCTTTTAAAAACTTTAAAATATAAAAAAACAAATTAATATCCATTATTAAATAAAAATTAATTTTTATGATTTAGAAAGAAAAAATAATTGATTTAAACATTATTATTATAAGATGAATTAAATCCTTGTCTAGTGCTTACTTTTTTTTCTTCATTTTTAACCATATTATATAAAGCTTCAGTACTTTGAACAATTTTATTATAAGCAGAATCAGAATCCATTAAAATTTTATCATAAACACTTAAAATTTGAGTTTTTTGGTCTAAAGATTGATTTATTCTATCTAATTCTTCCATAAATGAATTTAATTTATCTTCAATTTTCATTTTCATCATTTCACCATTCTCAATATCTTTATTTATTATTTCTCTTTGATTTTTTAAATTTTGAAGTGTTTTCATTAAATCTTGCATTATTTCGGCCATATTTGGAGAATAATATGAAGGATTCTATATTAGAAAAAATCAAAAATTTTCTTCTTACATTCATCATTTAAAATTTATTAATATTAATTTTTAATAAATAAAAATTAAACAAATAATAATAAGAAAAAAAGTTAAAATCAAAAAAAAAAAATATTTACATCTTTTTATTCTATTTTTAACACAATAATAATATATAATAATAATAATAAATAATATCATAAATAAACTCCCTTTATATAAAAAGAAAAAAAATTATTAAATTATATAAAAACAAATAACAAAATATTATTTAACCAACAAATTTTGAACTTGTTCAATAATAGATTGAAAAGATTCTTTATGTTTTCTTCTTTCATTTTGTAAAGGTAAATAACTTTCATTTTCATCGTTTTTAACAATATCTTTTAATTTACCTAAAGTTCTTTTTAATAAATAATCAACACCAAAAGGAGAAAAAGTATTTTCTTCTTTTCCATTTTTAACTTCAAATTTTTCAGCTAATATTTTAGTAATCACAACATCATCATTTTTTCTAATTATTCTATTAAAAAACCTTCCTATTGTAGTTCTATTAATAGTCATAGTATGAATTAAACATATTGGTAATTTATCATTTGAATAATAATCCTTGAATGAATCTAAATTTTTTTGTTCTTCATGAGTAAATTTATCTTCTTGTAAACAATACCAAATAATATGAATATAATTATCAGGTTCTTTTGTTTCTAATTGAAAATCTACTAATCTATTCACATCATCCATACAATTTTCAAAAGTATAATCTTCATTTTCATTATCTAAAAATCCTCTTATTTCAAAAAATCTAAATCTTTCATCTTTTGATTCATAAATTGAATAATTATACATATCATCAATTTCTATATTTTCTTTTAAGATTGATTTTATTAATGTACTTTTACCAATATTTTTTTTCCCCATTACTATAACATTAATATGTTTCATATCTAAAAAGAAAGGATGAATAAAATATTCTTTCCAAGATAATCTTTCATTAGGGCTTTCTCTTAATAATTTTTCTAAAATATCTTTAAAGTTTTCATCTTCAGGTAATTCATTAGGAACATGAAATTTATTAAATTTAGGGAATTTCTTATAATATAATTCATACATAACCATACCAATAGAATATAAATCAACTTTATTATTATAAGGTAATTCTAATTTTATTTCTGGAGCCATTGTTTCTGGAGTTCCACAAAAGGTAGAATCAATATAACTCATTCCAAAAAATTGTCTACTTAAACCAAAATCTCCTAATTTAATTAACATTTTATCTTTATTTGAATCTAAATATTTTACTAATATATTTTCTAATTTAATATCTCTGTGAATTATATTATTTGCTGTCATTACTTTAAATGCATTATTCAATTGATTCATTATATTTCTTATTTCTGGAATTGTATATCCTTCTTTTTTATCATTTAATATTGTTTTTAAATCTGTATCACATTGTTCTAATATTATATCATAATAATCTTTTGTTTCTACAAAATCTATTAATTTTACTACATTTTGAGATTGTAATTTTATTAATAAATTTTTTTCTCTTTCTAATTCTTCATATAAGTTTTCTTCTTGGATTAACTTTTTTTGGATTCTTTTTATTGCTACATTTAATTTACCTAAGTAAACTTCACCAAAACTTCCTACTCCTATTTTTTTATCTGTTGAATATCTACCTTCCATTTTTTTATTTTTTTCGTTTTTATTTATTTTATTTTTTATAGGATGTATATATTTAAATTTTTGGAAAGAATTAAATATTTTATTTATTTTTAAGAAATTTAATTTATTTATATATTTTTTTACTTTTTATTTTAAAATGAGAATATTGTATTATAATATAATTAATAATATGAATTTTCTATTAAAAATCATATTTAAAACGAATAATACTTGACTTTTAAAAAAAATTTACAAAAAAATAATAGTTTCCTTTATTTAACAACAATCATTATTATTATCTTCATCATTATTTTTATTCCTTAATAAAACAATACTTTTTCTTTCTTTATCAAAAATACTTTTATCTTTACTAAATTTATCCATTCTACCAATAATATGATTAATTAAATAAATCATACATTCCTCAATATTAATTCCTAACTTAGCAGAAGTTTTAAAAGATTGAATATAAATACCTTTATTACAATAATCATTAATTCTTTCATCAAATTTATGAATATCATTTTCATCAATTAAATCTATTTTATTTTGAAGAAGAATAGAAGGTAAATAATCACCATCAATAAATTTAGAAATATCATCAACTGAATTTTTCCATTTAATACTTTCATTTAAACTTTTTTCATCTGTTATATCTGTTAAAACTATACATCCATGTGAATTTCTTGAGAATATTTTTGTTATACAAGAATTTTGATCTTGACCTGCTAAATCCCATAATTGAATTTTATAATATTTTCCCTTATTTTCAATTATTTTATATGAAAATTCTGAAACTATTGTTGCTTGGTAATTTTCTTCAAATTTATTTTTTATCCATTTTCTTACAAAGGATGTTTTTCCTGTTCCACTGTTCCCAACTACTATTATTTTTAACTCATTTTTTTCTTTTTTTTTTGTTTCCATAAAAAAAATAAAATATATTTGAATAAAATAATTATAAAAAACATTAAATAAAAAAATTGGTTAAATGTGTCTTCGTTTAATCATTAAAATTTAAAAACCATATAAAAAGAAAAGAAACATTAATTTATTCATATAATATATTAAATTGATTTATAAAAAACAAAGGGCTCAAGAAAACTTTAGAATAAATAAAAAGAAAAACAAATAAAGAAAACTTAATTTATTTACATTTTCTATTAATTATTTTTAAATCTAATTTTTTATTTTGTAATTTTAGCTTTTCATAAGTTTTTCTATTTCTTGAAACATTAAAATTAATTCTTTATTTTTTGAAATAGAATCATCTAAATGTTTTTTAATTTGAATTTTGAATTTTATTTGTATTACTATTATCTGAATTATTGTTTGTTGAAACACTAATTTTTTTATTATATTATAATATTATTATTATTATCATTATTTATTTCTGATATGTTGATGTATCACATATAAAAGTATTATTTTTTAAAGCATATGAAGCAATAAATAAGTCATTTGTTATAAAATTTTGATTTCTTCTTATTAATTCTTTAAAATTTTTAATATTATTACTATAAAAAAAGTTTTGAGGGAGATTCGTTTATATCTTGTGATATATTTGAATAAATATTTAGATTTGTTTTAAAAAAATAATTATATGATAGTTGAAATGATTGTGTATTATGAGGAGAAAAATTATTTATATATTGATAATCATCTCTTGATGAAATACATTAATTTTTTATAATTGTTTATCATTATTTTTTTCAAAATTATATTATTACAGACATTGGATTTATATAATTAATAATATAAAATAATTTATATTTAATTTAAAAAAATATATAAATTTAAATTTAAATTAGTTTAAAATTATGGAAGAATCAGTAGAAAAAAGTGAAGAATTTGAAAATAAAAAATTATTATCTTCATTGGCTTTAGTTCATGATTGTTTTATTTGTTTAGATAAAGATTTAAATTTAATAAATGAAGCAAATGAAAAAATAATAAATTCATTTGAAAATTGGATAAATCAGCAAAGAGAACTTTTCAATAACGCTCGAAATAATAAAAATAATTTTATTAATTTCAAAGAATTTTCTATTTCAAAAACAATTAAAAAAAATATTGATGAAATAAGTGAAAATTTTCCTAAACAAATGATAATTAGAGAAAAAATTGAAGATAAAAAATTAAATATTTTATTAGATAATTTAATAAATAATAAAAAGAAGAAATTAAATGATTTTGAAAATAAAGATAATAATATTACAGAAATAAGTGAATTTCAAGTTAATACTCAAGAAAATAATTGTAAGGAAAAAAAAATTGAAAATTTAAGTGATAATGAAAATAATACAAATAGTAAAAAACAATTCAGTTTAGGAACAATTATTGAACAACCAAGTAGAGAAGAAAAAGAGAAAAATGACTTTATTAAGAAAAAAAGTTCAAACAATAATAATAATAGTAATTCAATTATAGTTGGATTTATCAAAGAGTTTCATGAAGAAAAAAAAGATGAAATAAGCCAAAAGAAGATAGATATATTAATTACAAGCAATAATGAAATCAAAAATGAATTAAATAATAATTTAATTAATAAAATAAATAAAAGTCAAAAAAATGGAAAAGAAGAATCATTAAGTCAAAATCCAGATGAAACTTCATCAAAAAAATCAGAACAAATAAAAATAGATAATAATCAATTAATAAAGTGTTCTAATTATATAGATCAACCATGTAAAACTCCTTCTTTTATAGTAGAACAAAATCAAAATCAAAATCAAAATTTTATTCAAAAAAATATAAATCCTTTTATAAATCTTACTATTCCTCCTCAAAATAATAATAATCAAAATAAGATTAATTACTTCAAAACAGATAATAATATCAACAGTAAAACAATAAACATTAAAAATATTATTTATAATAATCATAATATAAATAATAATAAAATTATTGAAAATATTGGAAACTCAAATATTAAATATTCATTTAAGAATTTATTAACTTCATCTAATAATAACAATTCTATTTTTAATAGTAAAGATAGTAAATTTATAAATAATAATGAATTCACTGTATCTAAAATCCCATTTGAATCATCTTCTGAATTTCAATTACAACAAAGAAATTTTGAACCAGTAAATAACATTTCAGAATTTATAAATTTAACAAAAGAAAAATCTCCTTTGATGGAAAATAACATATCATTAAATTCAAATAATATAAACAATAATAATAAAAATACGATATTTATAAATTTTCTTTCTACAAATGAAAAAAAAATACCAAAATCAGAAAAGATAAATAATCATTTTAATGAAAGAGAATATTCAATAACAGAAAAATCTGAAAGTGATACTGATTATTGTGATGAAATAGATTCTTTTAAATTTATTCCTGATTGGGCAAATGATAAAAAATATATTGAAAATCAAATAAGAAAACAAAATGAAAATGAAAATTATTATAAAGAAGTTTTTGGGAATTTTGTTGTAGAAAAATTAAATTTAAATATGATTTTTGAAACTTTTGATGATAAATATTCAAAAAGAAATAATAGTACTGCTGATTGGAGATATGATTATACTAATAAAAATAATACTTATGGTGTTATTAATTATCAAATTTTAAATGAAAATAATGCCATATTTCCTGAAACTAATAGACAACTTCAATTTTCTTTTAACAAATAAATTTTGAAGTTATTCTTTTATTTAATTTTTTATTTTAAGAAAAAAAATTAAAAATATAATTTTGTGAATATTAAGCATATAATTACTTACTATAAATAAATATATATTAAAAATTTAAAAGTTTTTTTTTTTTCAAAAAATTATTTTTGATTATTATTACAATAAAATTAAAGAATGTTATAATAATGAATATTATTTTTAATAATAATTAAATAAAAAATAAATTATAATAATATAAATAAAATTAAAATGAACTATCATACAAAATTTTCGAATACATTTTACAAACAATTTCCTTCAAAAAATTTTAATTTCCAAACATTAAATATTCAAAGTTATATAATTCCTCCTCCAGATCCATTAATTCAACGTCAATCAATTCCTTTAAATCCTCCTATATTTGGAAGAAATAATCTATATATAACTTTATCACCTTTTAATTATAAAACTTCAAAAACAGAAGAATTTACTTTAAAAAAAAGGGAACAATTTACTTGTACTGATAGAGATTATTCTCTTGATATATATATTAATTCATATAAAATT
>JAEEGL010721825.1_pt1 | contig 11658 bp, 7 predicted proteins | sample 9134231 | NCBI WGS metagenome assembly JAEEGL01 (sample SAMN16246548, study PRJNA631951) | gut metagenome | biome: gut microbiome; feature: rumen; material: fiber-attached | host: Bos | place: Iran: Karaj | collected 2018-10 | reverse complement strand
GTCACGACGGCGGTCGCGGCAACGATCAATTGCAAGGTGGCTCGATCGGCAAGGTTGCGGCTGGCGGTGGTGGCGGCGCGGGACGTGCCGGCCTTGGTGCGACATTTGATCAATGGTCGGCTGGCGGCGCCGGTGGTGTCGGCGTGGCCAACTCCATGACGGGTGAACATCTCTTCTACGGCGCGGGCGGTGGTGGCGGCTACATCTACCGTACGGCAGTTGCTGCCGACGGGACTGACAACTTCACAAAGCCGGGCGGCGGGGGCTCCGGCATTGGCGGCAACGCGGCCGATGTCCGCAACGGCACGCTCGCGACCTCCGGCATCGAGAACACCGGCGCGGGCGGCGGCGGCGGATCCAGTTTTGGGAACAGGGACGGCAAACAGCCCAACAGCGATAGCACCTACTGGCAGGGTGGCGACGGTGGCGATGGCGTGGTAATCATCTCCTACGAGGTGCATGGACGCGACCCGATCGCTGAGGAGCCGCGCATCTCGATGACGAGCTGCAACTACGTGGAGACGGTAAATGAGGAGATGGGTGACGATGTCGCCGGCATCGCCAAGATCGACTACCGTCTGTACTGGGCCGGCGTCCAGAATGACCTCGCCGACGTCTATGTGCATTACAGCACCGTCAGCTCCAACGAACTTGACAACGCCGATGGCGGCGAATGGGTCAAGGCCACGGAAGCATCCGTCGGCGTTGGAACCATCACGTTCACGCCGCCCGAAGTGGGCTACACGTACTGGGTGCGTCTTGTCGCGCGCAAGGGCGCGAACTCCTACGCGCATTCGGAGGAAATCGCTTCTTTCACCGTGCCGGCGATTACACTCAACGGTGCCACATGGGTGGAGGGTGAAGCGCCTTCCAACGACTATGTCACGGTCACCTACAAACTCTACGAAACGAACGAGGTGACGCACCTCTACTGCTACTGGAGCGAAAACAGGGCAGTTCTCGAAGGCGATGAACCGCCGTCTGGCGAAGGTGTGTTTATGCTCGATCTCGGCGCGAACACCAATACCAACCTTTCCGGTAAAACAACCTTTACGTTGCCCGCGACCGAAGGAATGGAACGCAACAGGACGTACTACATACGCCTTGCGTCCGGCGATGGCCAGGGTATCAAGCTCTTCCCCTCGGCCGAGATTTTGGAACTCGACACGAAAGAGAATCCGATCACCGTTCTCTCTGGAGCGTCGTGGGCGGACAGCAATGTGGCCACAGTCAATTTCACGGCGACTGTCGGCAAGCTCGATCCGGAGGAAATACAACTTGTTGCGCTGTACTCGCGAGTGCAAAATGACGTGAAGGGCAACAAGCCTGAGGAAAAAGAGTCGGTGACAACCGTCAACCTCGGATTCTGTTCCGATCTCGGATTGGACGCTGCCTCTCCGACTGCGGCCTTCCCGCTTTGGTCGGATGTTGCCACCAACTACTATGTCCGCCTCGCACTCGCGACGAACGTCGTCGTCGAGGTGCCTTACAGCGTCGTAACGAACATTGTTGTTACCCCGGCTAGCGTTGTGACTAACATTGTCGAAGATCCGGTTGGTGTCTTCACCACGAATGTCGTTGAGACCGCGGAGAGCTCGACTACGAACATTGTCGAGACATTTGCGCACCTTGCAACGAACATCGTTGTCATAGGTGGTTCGCATTCGCAGGCGACGAAGGATATCAACGTGTTCCACGCTGTCGAGGCGAATACGCTTCTCTATATCGTGACAGCCAATCCGAAGGTGATGTGCTACGGCGATGTCCCGCAGTCCCTTGACTACATGCTTGAGTACGCTGGGCAGATGGAGGGGTATGGTTGGGAGAATAAGTATAATTTAACTGGTGAGCTTGCCTGCGATGCCAGCTCTGCTTCGGCGTCCGGGAACTATCCCATCACGCAAGGGACGTTGTTGCTTGAAAACGGCGGGCAGGAACAGAAGTACACCGACGAGCAGGGTGTGGAGTGGAAGTACCAGCACAAGCTGACCTACTCTGGCGCGACGTACACGATCACCAACGCGGTGTTCACCGCGTCCATTGAGGATGTCGTGACCAACTACACAGGCGAGGCCTTTGACGCGAGCGGGCTGGTGAAGACGCTCTCCGGCGTCCGGAACGAACAGCCGGTAACGTATGTTTATCGTGCGGACGGCGCGGGCGACTGGGGCGAAATGCCTGCGTTCACGAATGTCGGAAACCATCTCGTGCAGTTCGTGGCGTCCGCTCCGAACCACGACGACGTGCGCAGTTCGTTCAAGGTGACCGTGGCGCCTGCGCCGCTGTCTGCGACGATTGAGGACGTGACGATGACCTACACGGGCAGCGTCCTGAGGCCGGAATTCATCACCAACGTGACGGGACTTGTGAGAGGCGAGCTCAACCCGCTCACCTGCGAGTTCCGAGAAGAGGCGGGCGAATGGCAGAGCGAAGCGCCTTCGTTCACCCTGCCTGGCACGTACAAGATATTCTTCCGCGCGTCGGCGCCGAACCACGCGACGGCGGTGACGAACTGCACCGTTGTTGTCAACGGCTGGGACTTCAAGGTCAACATGGACGGCGCGACTGGGTATAATACGCCGCTCATCATGAACACTCCGGGATGGCTGATAGAAAAGTCGGGCAAGACCGGAGAGCAGCTTTCCAATGCAAACGTTCGCTACGAGGCGCTTGACGAGGTGTGCGACAACGGGCTTCGCCTGTGGCAGAACTATGTCCTCGAGCGTACGGACTTCGGCAAGAAGGTCGTCGCGACGATCCTGCAGCAGGGCGGCGTCGTGCTGCAGGATACGGTGGTCGTGCATTTCCCGAACATCGAACCTCTCGCGGAATCGCTAACCGGCCTCAAGGTGCAGTACCGTCTCGACAAGAAGCTCAAGGGTGAGAGCGCGTTCACCCAAGGAGAGCTGACCAGGAAATACGAGATGGCCATACCGCTTGCGCCTGGCGACCCGACCGGCCTATATGTGTTCAATCTCGTGTTCTCCCCGACGGACGGCGAAAACTACACGGGACAGTCGGTGATCGCCTCCTGCGCCACCGTCGGCGTCCTGCGTGTTTCGAGCGCGCTCACGAACACCGTCACGGTTGCGCCGTGGCTCTCGATGTCCGTCGACACCACAAACGAAATCGAGGTCTCGGTCGCAGATGTCGTCAATCCGAACGGTATTGTCGCAGACGACATGATCCTCGCGTACAACACCGAAACGCACGACTTCAATTCGTGGAAGCGCGGCAACGGCGATTGGGACTCGGTCGCGACGGTTTCCACGAGGGGCGTGTCCGAGTCGTCGGCAGAGGTGGCGACGTTCGAGCCTGGAAAGGCGTTCTGGCTCGTAAGGACGGCGCCTGGCCCCTACATCTACCTGGTCGGACGCTACACGGGCGAGGACTATGTGGTCGAGATCGAGGGCGGGACGGAGGAGAGCCCGGGCAACACGCTCGTCGCGAACCCGACGTTCAACGACATCGACCTGAACGACCTCGTGTTCGAGGATGGGTCGGGCAATACCGCGACTCCGGCCGATGGCGACCGCATTACAGTGCAGGACATCTCCGGCATGCAGACGATATACTTCCCGCACAAGACGACGAAGAAGTGGGGACGCAACGTCCCGACGAAGGTCGGACGCCGGATCCAACAGGTCTGGACCGAGGACGGAACGGTTCCGTCCGGCACGGGATTCTGGTACACGCGTACGGCGAGTGGAACGCTGAAGGTCAGGTTTGCGTCAGGAAATGAGTAACGGGCCTTTTAGATTGGCGGCTCTTGCAGCTGCAGTTCTTACGGCGAGCCTCGGGTTCGCCGGAGAGGGTGATGTACTGTACTGGATGGTCGACGGCAGTGCGACAATCACGACGGATGCCGAAGCCGGGACAACGGCAACGATTAGCGACTTCTTCGGAAATATAAAGTCAAAATCTTACCCCGCTTTCGAGGGTCTGAATACGGGGAAGGATTCTGCGTTCGCAGCGCGCGTGCGCGTGACAGGCGGCGGCATTCAAGATGGGCAGGATGTGTTTCTTGACATGTACATCCCCGGCTCCGGTCTTGATGAAGGCGGGGGTGAGTACGGCGTGGTGTTTTCTGATGTCGGCGGCTATTGGGGTGCCGGCGTGCCCACTGGCAACCAGTCGCCGCTGGGAGGCTATTCCGCCGGATCTCCGGAATACAGCTTCATCGTCGAGCTCGGCAACATCGACTCCAGCGACAACTGGACGACAGTTGCGACAAGTGCCTCGGTGGCGTATTCTTCGCTTGGCGACTACATCCACCAGACGTTCGACATCAATCCATCGACATTGGCCGCCTGGACGCCGACTGCGTTCACCGCCGTGCCGGAGCCGTCCGGCGGACTTCTGATGACAATGGGGCTTGCGCTTCTCGCGCTTCGCAGGAAGAGGTCCGACGAGGGGGCGTGACGGCATGGTGGGCGTCAGACAGAGAGTCTTGGATCGCCTGTACGTGCTTCTCCTCGGCGCAGCCATAGCGGGGCTCGCATGGGCGTGGCGCTTCGAGACGCCGCCGCCCGACCTTATGGAAGACCTGGCCGCGGCCGCTGGCATCCGTCCTCCGACCGGTCCGCTCTCGCTAATTTGGCATGTAGCCGTATCCGCGCTTGTCGGGAACTTCGGCCTCCAGTCGGCCTGCGAGGTCGTCAGGACCGCGGGCCACGTGTCGCTCGGCATCATGGCCGTAATGGCCGTCGCGCTGCTGGAGATGATGATCCCGTTGTCGCTTAAGCGTGGCGAGCACTTGGCGGCGTGGTGGCGCGCGGCTGTGCGGTTTGTCGTCTTCCAGGGCGCCGCGTTTTTCTGCCTTTCCGAGCCGGTATGGAAGGCGTTCCGCTGGTTTTCGCCGCTGTCGCTGCATGTCCTCCTTGCCGCCGCCGCAGTGCTGTGCCTCTTTTCGCATCTCGTGACGGCCAGGCGAGCGCCTCTTTTCGCGGCCTTCGCGGTTCTCGGGTTTATGTCGGCCGATACATCCGCAGGCGCGGTGATAACGTCCGTTGCGGTGGTTATCCTGGGCGTGCGCAGGTACTTGAGGAGCATAGACGTGATTGACGCGCCGGCGGACAACCCGCTCGCGGACTCGCTCATCGCATGGCGGCTCACGCTCGTGTTCGCCGTCTTCGCGCTTTCGGGAATTGCGCTCGAGGTGTATGCGTTCGGATCGATGGACGGCCCTGCGGCCCTAGGCTGGACGTGGGCCGACTACGCGCTGGAGGTCCCGCTTGTCTACCTGAAGTCCATATTCTCCTCGTGCTCCCCCGCAGGGGCGGCCCTTGTGGTGGTCATGGTCGTGGCGCCCGTTTTGGTCGAACTCGAGGTCATCAAGGCGGCCACAGACCCGGAAAGGCACCTTTCCTACCTGCACGGCATGCTGTTCGCGGTGTTCGGGCTCATGGCCTTTTCCCAGCTCTCCGGCGCTCATCGGCTCTGGTTCTGGACATGGGGCGGCGAGCGCGGGTGCATTGCGGACGGCGTGCTCAAGTGCTCCGTGGCGTACGCGTGCGCGCTCCTGGCGGTGTGGTCGCTTGCCGTCTTCACGATGGAGCTCTACCTGCGGAACTTCCGGCGCATCGAGATGCTGCGCTTCCCCGACGCGGCCGAGGAGCCTGGCGCGGCCGAGTCGCTTGCCCTCGTCAGGCGCGTGCAGCGGCTGGTCCGCGCATGCTTCCTCCTGGTGCCGGCGGTCCTGTTCGCCTGCGTGCTCCCGTTCAGGCAGCAGAAGCTCGAGCGCGCGATGCTCGGCGTGGTGGCGGACGCGGCGCGCGAGACGGCGGAGGAGTGCCGCGGCGCGGACTTCGTGTTCACGGACGGCGGGCTTGATGCGGCCGTGGAGCTTGCGTCCGCCATGTCGGGCGGCAGCCTCCGCGCGCTCTCGCTGATGGGCGCTGCGGCCGAGCCGCGCGAAGTGTACCTGCGCACGCGCGGAGTGGACGACGCGAAGGACAAGGCCCTGCTCGAAAGCGGCGCTCCGGACGCGCTGCGGATATGGGTGCGGACGCGGCCAGACAAGGCGGCTTCATACGCCGTCCAGATCGGCTTCGAGCTCTGGCGGCGCGACGGCCGTCCGATGCCAGAGTGCTCGGGGCTCGTTGCGCGCCCCTGCGGCTTCGAGCCAGACGAGGCGAAGCGCGGCGCGGCCGCGGGGCGCAGGCTCGAGGAAAGGGTGCTGGCGATCTACGAGGAGGGCGATCCGGACGGAATCACGGACCGCGACCTGCGCGATGCGTTCGTCTTCGCGCAGTGGCGGCTGGCCATACTGGGCCGCCACCGCGCGAACGCGTACGACGAGCGCGGAGAGAGGAACCTCGCGATGGGGGAGACGATCCTTGCCGACTCCCTCGACAAGAAGAACGGCGCGCTTGAGCGCATACGCGCGACGATGGCCTGGGCAAGCAGGAAGAAGCTCGAGCGCATGACGCCGCAGGAGGGGCTGCGGATCGGCCTCGCGAAGGCAGACTTCGCGTTCGCGCGCGCGTTCGCGATGCGCGTGCTGGACGTATCGCCGGACGACCCGGCCGCAAACTTCGCGCTCGGCATGGACTTCTTCGTGCAGAGGCAGTACGCACGCGCGCAGGCGCACCTCGAGCGGTGCCTCGAGCGCCGGCCGGACGACCCGGCCGTGCTGAACAACCTCGCCCAGTGCCGTCTGCGCCAGGGCGACCCGGAAGGCGCGCTTCCGTACGCGAAGCGCGCGCTCGCGATACTCCCCGACTCGCCCGAGATCAAGCGCACCATGGAGCGAGTCAACTCGGACATCGCGTCCAAGGCCGCAAAGTGAAGAGGGCCGTGGCTGCGGCAAGCAGACGGCCGTCCGCGGCAAGAAACCGCGTTGCATTCCGACAGGGGATAGTGTATACTTTAAATCCGCTTTAAAAAGCGGGTTTTTGCTAAAGGAAATAATAAGGAAATGGAAAAGAAGACGCATCTGTTCAAGGCGGAGGTCGGCGAAATGCTCGACCTCGTCATAAATTCGCTGTATTCGAAGAAGGAGATATTCCTCCGCGAACTTCTGTCGAACGCCTCCGACGCGATCGACCGCGCAAAGTACCGCGGGCTCACCGAGAAGGAGCTTGTCGCCGACAATCCCGAGTGGAAGATAACGATAACGGCCGACAAGGACGCCAAGACACTCATGATCTCGGACAACGGCTCAGGCATGAACGCCGAGGACCTCGAGAAGAACCTCGGAGTGATCGCCTCCTCCGGCACGAAGGCGTTCCGCGAGGCGCTCAAGAAGGACGGCGGCGCGAACCTCCCCGAGCTCATCGGTCAGTTCGGTGTCGGGTTCTACGCGGCATTCATGGTGGCGGACGTCGTTCGCGTCGTGTCGCGCAAGCGCGGCGAGACGGCGGCCTACCGCTGGGAGTCCACCGGCTCGGGCTCGTACTCCGTCGAGGACGATGTCCGCGACGAGCCCGGCACGTCCGTGATGCTCCACCTGCGCAAGGACTACGAGGAGTTCCTCGACGAGTGGCGCATCCGCGAGCTCGTGCGCCAGTACTCGGACTTCATCGCGTATCCGATCTTCTTCAAGGAGCTGCCCGAGAAGAAGGAGGAGGACAAGAAGGACGGCGATAAGAAGGAGCCCGAGGCGCCGAAGCCGCTCAACACGATGGTGGCGCTCTGGAAGCGCCAGAAGAAGGACATCAAGCCCGAGGAGTACGCCGAGTTCTACAAGCACATGGCGCACGACTACACCGACCCGCTCGAGACGATACACTTCTCCGGCGAGGGCGCGGTCGAGTTCAAGGCGCTGCTGTTCCTCCCGAAGAGCGCCGGCATGGAGATATACATGCCGCAGACGAAGCACGGGCTCTCGCTCTACGTGCGCAACGTCTTCATCGGCAACGACTTCGAGATGCTCCTCCCGAACTACCTCAGGTTCGTGAAGGGCGTGGTCGATTCCTCCGACCTTCCGCTCAACGTGTCGCGCGAGATGCTGCAGGACGACGCCGTGATCCGCAAGATCAAGCAGACCGTGACCTCAAAGATACTCTCCACGCTCAAGGACATGAAGGAGAAATGGGAGAAGTCGCTGGCCGACGGCAAGAAGGACGAGGAGAAGAAGGAAGGCGACAAGAAGGAGGACGCCGGCAAGTACCTCGCGTTCTACAACACGTTCGGCCGCATCATCAAGGAGGGCGTTGCGAACGACTACGAGAACGCCGACCGCATCAAGCACCTCCTCCTCTACCCCACGGCGAAGAACGAGGACGGCAAGCTCGTCTCGCTCGACGACTACGTGAAGGCGATGCCGAAGGAGCAGAAGGACATCTACTACCTCACGGCGGAGCGCATCGAGGATGCGCGCCACGCGCCGCAGCTCGAGGCCGCGCTGAAGCACGGCTGCGACGTGCTGCTGATGACCGATCCCGTCGACGACTGGCTGACGCAGAGCTTCTACGACTTCGAGGGCAAGAAGCTAGTCGACATAGCCAAGGGCGACGTCTCGTTCGGCTCTGAGGACGAGCAGAAGAAGGAGAAGGCCGAGGCGGAGAAGGCGGCGGAGGGGCTCAAGGGCTTCTTCGACGACGTGAAGAAGCAGTTCGAGGACTCGCTTTCCGACGTCAAGGTCTCGACGCGCCTCACCGACTCGCCGTGCTGCCTGGTGGCGGACGCGAACGCCATCTCGCCTGCGATGGAGCGCATGATGCGCGCCATGCAGCAGGACGTCCCGAAGCAGAAGCGGATCCTCGAGGTCAACGCCTCGCATCCGCTCGTGCAGAAGGTCGCGGCGCTCGAAGGCGACGAACGCAGGGACGCGATCGAGCTTCTCTACGACCAGGCGCTCGTTGCGGAGGGCTCGCCCGTTCCCGACCCGGCGCGCTTCGCGAAGCTCCTCACAACGCTGATGCTCAAGTAAAAGGTAGGGGCACGCGTCCCCGCGTGCCCGAATCTGCGGTAAGACAAAAAAGGTAGGAGAGACATGCTGCTATCGGTAAAAGACCTACACGTACACTTCCCGATAAAGAAGGGCGTGTTCGCGCGCACCGTTGGATGGGTGCGCGCCGTTAACGGCGTGTCGATAGACGTCGCGGAAGGCGAGACGCTCGGCGTCGTAGGGGAGTCGGGCTGCGGCAAGTCCACGCTCTCCCGCGCGATCCTGAAGCTCGTGAAGCCGACGTCGGGCGAGATCACGTTCGACGGCCACGACATCCTCAACCTGCACGGCAAGGCGCTCATGTTCTACCGCCGCGACATGCAGGTGGTCTTCCAGGACCCGTTCGCCTCGCTCAACCCGCGCCACACGGTGGAGCACATCGTGACGGACGGCGCCGTTGTACACGGCATAGTGGACAAGTCGACGTGCCACGACTATGCGGCGGAGCTGATGAAGTCGGTCGGGCTCGACCCGGCGATACTCGCGCGCTATCCGCACGAGTTCTCGGGCGGGCAGCGCCAGCGCATCTCGATTGCGCGCGCGGTCGCGCTCAAGCCGCGATTCCTCATCTGCGACGAGGCGGTGAGCGCGCTCGACCTTTCTGTGCGCGACCAGGTGCTTGACCTCCTGGCGGAGCTCAAGAAGAAGCTGAAGCTCTCCATGATCTTCATCACGCACGACATCGGGGTCGTGGCGCAGGTTGCCGACAGGATCGTCGTGATGAACAAGGGGCAGGTCGTCGAGTCCGGCACGGCGAAGGAAGTGATTTCGTCGCCGAAGGACGACTACACGAAGAAGCTCCTTTCCGCAGTTCCGAGGATAACGACATGAAATACGCGACAGCAGGGGAGAGCCACGGTCCGGAGCTGACCGTGATTGTGGAGGACCTTCCGGCGGGGATCGCGCTGCCGTCCTCGCTGATAGACGCCGACCTTGCGCGCCGCCAGCTTCCGCTCGGCGCTGGCGGGCGCATGGCGATCGAGAAGGACGCCGCGATCGTTACGTCGGGCGTGCTCGCCGGGAAGACAACCGGAGCGCCTGTCGCCATCAGGATACTCAACCGCAACCACGAGGCGTGGAAGGGCAAGGATATCCCGGCGTACACCGTGGCGCGGCCGGGGCATGCGGACGAAGCCGCGTGCGTAAAGTACGGCTACGACGACATACGCCCCGCGCTCGAGCGCGCCTCTGCGCGCGAGACGGCCGCGAGGGTCGCCGCAGGCGCGTGCGCGCGCGCGTTCCTCGCGGAGTTCGGCATCAAGGTCGAAAGCAGGATCGTGTCTCTGGGCGGCGAAACGGACGAGTCGAAGTTCGAGGCCGCAGTTGCCGCGGCGAAGGCCGAGGGCGAGACGCTCGGCGGAGTAATCGAGGTCGTCGCGAGTGGAGTGCCCGTCGGACTCGGGAGCCACGTGTCGGCGGAGCGTCGCCTCGACGCGCGCCTTGCTTCCGCCGTAATCTCGATCCAGGCCATGAAGGGCGTTGAGTTCGGAGGCGGGTTCGCGCTCGCCGGGATGAAAGGCACGGAGACGCGCGGCATGATGGGCGGACTGACGGGCGGGATATCGGACGGCACGCCGATAGTGCTGCGCGCCGCGATGAAGCCCATTCCCACGACGATCAAGCAGCAGCCGGCGAAGGACCTCGCGACCGGCGCGGACGCGAAGACGGTGTACGAACGGAGCGACGTGTGTCCCGTCCCGCGTGCGGCGGTGGTGGTGGAGTCTGCTGTCGCCGCCGTTATCGCGGACGAGCTTCAGCGCAAGCTCGGAGGCGATTCAATCGCCGAGATGAAGCCGCGCTTCGACGCGCTGCCGAGGGACGCCAAGGTGTCGGCATGCGCAAAAAAGTTCTGGGCGTGAATTGGAAGGGGACCAAATGGCCGACCTTAAGGAATACGAACTTGCCGGAATCGAGACGATCGCGCGCGGAGTGTGCGTGCGCGACGGCAAACTGCTTGTCTGCCGCGCAAAGGGCTCGGCGACCTGCTATCTTCCCGGCGGCCACATCGAGTTCGGCGAGAAGGGCCGCGAGGCGCTCGTCCGCGAGATGAAGGAGGAGACGGGGCTTGATGCTTCCTGCGGGCGGTTCCTCGGGGTGGTGGAGAACTCCTTCATGCAGCACGGCAAGCCGCACGCCGAGATAAACCTTGTGTTCGAGATGTCCGTAGCGGACGGGAAAGTCGAGGCCCAGGAGGACTGGATCGAGTTCGAGTGGGTGGAGCTCGGGAGCCTCGCCGAGGCGGGCTTGCTCCCGGAGGAGTTCAGGCGCATAGGTGAGCAGGGGGCCGGCAGCACCTGGTCCGCGTGAGGCGGTCAGCCGTCGTAGTCCCTCACTGGCGCGCGCATCGCCTTGACTTCCGAGTGTGCGCGCTTGTCGGCGAGCATCTTCGCCTTCTGCTTCCGTGACCTTCGCCGCTTCTGGCGTCGGATTTTCTCGATCGCCTGCTGCTTCGCGCTCTTGCGCTTCTGCTCGCGCTCGAGTATCTGCTCGGCGATGGAGCGGCGTGCAAGCCAGCGGTTCGTCTCGCGCGAGCGGGTCTCCCCGCAGCGCACCGATATGCCGCTCGGGGCGTGGAAGAGCCTCACGACGTTGGACGTCTTGTTTGTCTTCTGCCCGCCTGGTCCGCCGCCGAGAATGAAGTCCTCCTCGAGGTCCTCCTCGAATACGGAGGCCTCCTTCATCAGTTCCCTGATTTTTGCGATTGTGCTGTCTGCGATCATTTTGCTAGAATACCTTTGCTATGAAAAAAGTCCTTGTCCCTCTTG
>JAEEGL010406568.1_pt1 | contig 11658 bp, 11 predicted proteins | sample 9134231 | NCBI WGS metagenome assembly JAEEGL01 (sample SAMN16246548, study PRJNA631951) | gut metagenome | biome: gut microbiome; feature: rumen; material: fiber-attached | host: Bos | place: Iran: Karaj | collected 2018-10 | reverse complement strand
GCAGCTTTCTATGGTCCCAAGCTTGACATCCAATATCATAATGTCTATGGTAAAGAAGATACTATTGTCACTCTACAGATTGATATGTTATTGGCAGAAAAGTTTGGAATGTATTACACGGATGTCGATGGCGAAAAGAAACTCCCATATATAATCCATCGGACATCGCTAGGCTGTTATGAGCGTACGCTTGCTTATATTATTGAGACATATGCAGGTTCACTTCCTATGTGGATGAGTCCCACACAGGTACGTGTCTTACCCATCGCGGATCGTCATTTTGAAGCTTGTCAGAAAGTTGCAGACCGTCTAGAAGCGCTTGACATTCGCACAGAAGTAGATAGTCGCAATGAGAAACTTGGGCGTAAGCTCCGAGATGCACAAATCCAAAGAATTCCTTACATGTTAGTTATAGGTGATCAAGAAGCTAACGACGGTACGGTTTCTGTTCGAAAGCGTGGCTTTGGCGATCAAGGTGTTATGAGCGTTGATTCTTTTATTAAAACTGCTTTGAATGATGTAAACTCTAAGATAGCTTGGTAATTCTAATTATTGTGTTTTTGAGCTTTATTATCCAGCGTCAGAACCACAATCTGCTTGTCTTTCGCTCTTTTAGATTATTTAAGGGTGCTTTGTTTTTTGTTTTAAACTGCATAGCACAACGTAAAAAGGTCATCATAGCCCACTGTGAAGGTTGCAACACGGGTATTAATACTTAGAAGCTTCAGTAAACAATTCGTCCTTGTTCAAATCAACCAATCCGCGGAAGAAATCTCTCGGCACAACGGGAAAGGCATTCGTAATATCTGTTTTATAAAATGCTTTTCCCAACCAAACACAAGCATCTACTTCAAAACAAAAATATCATACGCCAGAGCGCAATTTGTTCAGCAGAGAACAAATTGCGCTCTTCCTTTTTGTTAAGAACGACGAATCCGCAAATTTCCAAAATATCTTCTTACAAAAGCCTTGGAAGTAGTGCTCCTTTTGTCCTTATAAGTGAAAGACAAAAATTCTCTCAACCGAAAACTGAATAATGCGAAGCTCCGAAAAGGAGCCATCGCAAGAACTGCTTTCCATCACTTTTTTATGCCTCCATTAACTCTTCTTTTGCCATATCTTCAGACGTTTTGTGCTTTGTTATTGGCCTATTAATCAATTTATAGAAAAAATCATAACTATTCGTCGGCAAAGAGTTTTGTCAAGATACATTCAAGACACTTTTTATGTTAGGCATATTAACCCCCCATTCTTTGATAAGAAAATATCTTCACACTTTTACCAGAACTGTCAAAGCATACGTATTCTATCAGATTTTCGGCCTTGTCATAGGTGTAGGTCTCGGTCGACTTTTTTACGCCGTTGTCATCCTTTGTAACGGTTGTTTCCTTCACAAGTTTTCCTTTTTTATTGTAGGTAAAAACCTTGGTGGTCTTGTGGGGATAATCGGATGACTTCTCAGTGGTCACATGCTTGATAAGTCTATTGTTATCATCAAAGGCGCTGAAGAGGACCAGAATCCGTTTGCTGCCATCCTCATATGTCGTTTTACACACATTCTTTATTACGTTGCCATTTTTATCATAGGTATAGGTTATTACGTCGCTGCTTCGTTCAGTTCGATCATCAATAGTATAGAGGTACTTCTGGATCACTTTGACGCAAAGGTTTTTATCGTTATAGGCACTGACATAGGATCTCTTGTCAACGCCACCGACCCGGTCGTTTTCGACTATAACCATCTTTGTTTCATTACCGTTCTTGTCGTAAGTATAAGTCGTTACGGTTTGAGCCATAGTATTATCCTCATAGGACTGGATTCGAACTTCTTTCATCGGTTGCCCGGCTTTGTTGTAAGTATAAACCTTGATATCTTTACAGTCGTCATAATAGGAGCGCTCCTTCGCGACTTTTCCGGCATTATTATATGTCGTAAAGGTTGTTGTTTTGAAGGTCGTATTATCCTTATAAACAGTTTTCCAAACCCGCTTGATCTCTTGACCCGCCTTATTATAAGAATAAGCCTCTTTCCTTTTGTAGTCCCGTTCAGATACGATAAACTTTGTCAAATTGCCTTTTTTGTCATAGGCGCATCTTGTAATAACCGAATATGAATCATCCTTGCTCTTTGAAGACTCAACCTCTTTCAACATTTTGCCCTGTTTATTATAAGATCGGGCGAGGACATATGTGTTACCCTCAGAATCATTAAATACTTCTTTTGTGCGTACATAACCTTTGGCAATGCCGAAAGATTCATCATCACCAGCACCGTCTTCAGTCTGCGGAAAGGCAACCGCTGGCAGCGCCAGCGCAATGGCCAGTAGCAGTGCAAGTAAAAATGCAATAGTACTTTTCATAAATAATAAACTCCTTCATCTCATTATGATTGCCAACAATAATGATGTCTCAATAATAACCCAAAGGTAATTCGCGCATGCCGAATTCTATCTCCTACAGCGGGATCTACTGCAATTACTTCTTGCGGTGTGTGCTGCCGGCAGACTTTGATTTATATACAGAGATCTGCGGCGGCAAAACAAAACGCTGTAAGCTGTGCGGCAGAGACTTCATTTTTTAGTCGCGCAACCAGCGCTACTGCAAAGCATGCGCCGAGCGGCAGCGATTGTCGCAAGCCGCCAAGCGCCAGCAGAGATTCAAGGCAAAACACAAAGCAGGTAACGCTTATTAACCGCGCGATCCTTTGAAAATACTGGACAATTTCAGCCGATTTCGGGCGACCCTATAGAAGGATATTTCGTGGTCAACTTTTTCTCCGAAATCGGCATTATGTCTGGGTTTATACGGATTTGAAAAGCGTTAGGTAGAACAAATCAACAGAAATAATTCAGTTATAAATACAAATCCTTGCTAGCTAAATGAACTTTTGGGTTACTTATTTCCACAAAACATCAAGAACAATCTCTTATTAGTTTAAACTCCACCACGGCTGGCCATAGTGTTGTCTGAAGTAATTCTCATAAGCAGCGCCTCTGCCGTTTTTATAAATAAAATAGCAATCCTGTTGTACATTAGATGTTAAATAAAACTCATCATACGATTTGAGAAGCAATCCGTCATTAATTGCAACTAAATAAGCTGCTCCACGCCCTATCGGATCTGTGTTCGCGTCAATAAATGCAACCATCTTTTCATCATACGGAGTTTCAATACATGTTAGATAGTCGATCCCAGCTTCCATCGTCATTGCCGGTTTATATCGGGGATCATGAGTGGCCAAATCATCAGTCGGCAGCGTTTTTTTGAGCCATTCATAATTATATGTTCGATCCATCACACAAGAATCACCGATTATGCAGCCGATATAGTTGCCTTCTTTGTTATAAACACGTCCGTTATTATCATATTTACCTAAAATGCTGTTGCTGTCTCCGTAATATACAATTCCGTTTTGAAAGCTAGTTATCACTTTACAATTCAAATCCAAAACAGTCCCCCTTTTTCCGGTTGCCGATGGGGTTATATGGCTTGACTTGGATTTTTCGGACTGGTTTTTCGAAGTGTTCCCGGAACGTTTTTTTAGAAGCTTATATATTATATAACCACACGCAATTGCAGACACTATTATTAGAACAACACCCACATCATCCTTGTGATCTGCGGGAACAAGCTCGTCTATAGCAACCAATGAAAAGGAAAACAGAACAATAAAACCTAATAAACCTGCAAAAAACTTAAAAATAGACATCTTCAAATTCTCCTAACATTTTCAATTTGAACAAATTGTCACAGTGGATTATTAGTCACTGTGAATTACTAAATTGGCAAATTCACCATTCGGAAATTCATCAAAATAATAAGTGAAATTGTAGTCCTTCAATTCCTGTTTATTTGAATCCAAAAACGAAACTTTATACTTCTCTAAATTCTTATCAACCATAAAACTGGAATCTATCATATAAACATATGAGCCACTTGGATACAAACTGAATTCGCCTGATCGTTCAAAACAATTGGGATTTGATAACTCATATGTAATATCAAAGCACTCCTTATTTCGGTTCCAATCGCGAAAAGTTATTCGCACATACCGAATTCTATCAAGACCTGGTTTTGAATACTTGATTCTTGTATTGTTCTTCTTTGTGCTTTTTGAAATAAAACTTGGTTGGGAACTATCTGACTGAGAACGCGAAGCGTTCCCAGAGTGATTTTTCCGATATTTATGAATTATATAACAATACACAATTACAGACGCTATTATAGCAATAATCCCCGCAACATCCCGGCGATCTGCGGGAACTAACTCTTCTGCAGTAACCATAAAAATGCTAAGCAGAATAACAAAGCCTATAATACCTCCCAAAAACTTAAGAAAGGACATTTTCTACTTCTCCTATTGTCATCTCTCTGGATCTTAGCATCTACAGCAGTGCAATTTTTGCACTTTATTAGATATTGAACAACTAAATTGGCAAATTGGCCGTCCGGATACTCGTTAAAAAAGCATCTGCTTACTAGTCTCTTTGAATACCGAAATCAACACTTAAAAAGGCAAAACTAATTAGCGAAAAAAATATGACCTGTTGTTGAATTAACCATACAGGTTTGATTTGCAACAGGTCATTTTGGTTTGGTCAGTTACAATAGTTGCCAGCATTAATACAATACTTGCAATGTCCACCATCTTCAACTTTGGCGCCAGAGAGACATAAAGGTTGTTTTTTTGCCAACTCCTCAATTTTCATAACCGGTTTAACAATTGTCTTCATAATTACACCTCCTCCCTTTGAGAATCATCTATTTCGTTTTTGACTGATTGTAAAAAAGTATGCTTACAATCAGCACAAAAGTTTTTATTTTTGTGTAGAATCTTTTGCATCAAACATCCGCCACCGCAAATTGGAATATATGGACAATTTTTACAATCGTCTTCTGTAAAAGGGTCACGTGCAAAGAAAGTCGATAACACAGCTGGATTGTATTCATCATCATTAACTGAGCAAAGTATATCCTGATCACAACCTAATGAATTCCAGCATTTATATACATTTCCAAGTTCATCAATCGCAAAACTATAATGATGCTCAGCTTCACAAAAAAACAATCTCAAGGAATAATCTGAAACTCTTTGCGAAGTATAGTATTTTTTAATGTGATCATTGTTATAATAATAGTTCAATCCACTTTCATCGGTAAAGCATTGATCCCAAATATCATTGCAATGTTTTTCAGATATCTCAACCAATGCCGGGGAGCATTCGATTTTGGAATTATTTATAGCAGCAATTTCATTTTCAATCATACTAAAGCAAGAAATGTTGCTTTTGTCAATGTTAACTCGAACGGTAACGGAAAAACCGAAGTCGCTAAAAAGCTTTAAATTATTATAAATAACATCATATGTTCCAGCGCCATTGAATAACATTCTTCTGGTGTCATGTATTTCTTTTATTCCATCTATTGTTATTTGAAAGTGATTAATATGTGCTTTTTCAAGCCGACTCAACAATTCTGAATCTAATAAATACCCATTGGTTATGATATCGCTACGAAACTCTTTTCCATTTTTCAAACAGTAATTATATATTTTCTCATTCATGTCTATTACAATTTCAGGATAAAGAAGCGGTTCTCCACCGAACCAAATGATATGAATCCTTTTGTTTTCGTCTGATTGTGATTGCCTGAAGATAAATGATAATACATCAGATTGCACAGAGGGACTCATATAACCGCTTCGCGGATTTTCAAAACAATAGGTGCAGCAAAAATTACACGCAAGTGTTGGTGCGATAACAAACTCCATTTCTTCTTTTGATGTTCTAAGCTTACATGATCTATACCTCAACAAACCGATTTCATTAATACTATCATCTACTGCAAATCCCTGTTGTAATAAATAGTTTTGATCATTTTCTGACAGTTGTGAAAGATTGTTGTTTTCAATCAAGCGCTTATGATCATTGTCTAATTCAGTGACGCTCTTAGAAACTGTGTTGGTAAGATATTCCTTGTTCTTATAGCTAAAAAAAATATTAAACATCGATGCCTTCATTAGCTCCATACTCCTAACATTCAAAATCATGATATAACAATCTATATAACAACTTGGTATTAAAACTATTCTTATACCAATTCCATTTTACTATAATACAATGTGGATTATAACTTTTTTTGTTGATTTTGTCAAGCTATAAGATAAGGTACAATAAATTGCGCAAATTCAAAAAGCAGTGCAAGTAAAAATGCAATAGTTCTTTTCATAAATAATAAACTCCTTCATCTCATTATGATTGCCAACAATAATGATGTCTCAATAATAACCCAAAGGTTATTCGCGCATGCCGAATTCTATCAATAAGAGTTTTCACCTTGGTCGTCATCTTTTTTCAGATGTATATCAAAGGACTTGCCTGTCAACAATTGATACACCGTATACGGAAAACTAATCTCTAACTCTAGGTAAACATCTTCCCTTGCGAGTTCAAATAGAAGCTCTTTTATAGAATGAGTTATCATCACCTTAAGCTGTGCATCAATCACTTGGGTTTGTTCATGTGAAGTCGCTTCTTCAAAGAATCTATTATTGAAGTATTCTGTATGAATCTTTCTATCATGATAATCAATTATATCTTTGAAAGAATCGAAATTCTCAGGGTTTATAGGCTGATTCTCTTTGAGCCTTTCTGTAGAAATAGAATGTCCATATTCACTACAGAATCCAAAGACAACGTCTGAATTTGTTGAATCCATAATATCTAATAATTCACAGCAGGAGTCATTTTTATTATCTGGTGTCCACGAAATAAACTCTTCCAACGCAACAAACCACCCATATGTAACTTCCTCATAATCTCTGAAGTTTTCAAAAGCAGTATCAAGTGTATTAATTAACTCGCGAATATTCAGCGTGCAGTCTCCAACGGACACTAAAGAGTCATGTTTTACTGCAATATTATCAATTATAATTTTTTTTAAGCATAGCTCCACAAATGATGCGGCATCCTCAAGCAAATTGAGGGTATAACGATAGCGAGAGTTAAGGCCAACATCACCATATTCAATATCTGGGATCTCATAGAATGAGCACATGCACAATCTATGGAGTGTGACCATCAAATCTGAAATCATATCTAAAGATATTTCATTGTTGCGCAAGCCATCATACGGACTCAAAGCAAACTCCCCCAGTTTAGGAGCTAGCAAAGCTTTTATTAAACTGTTGATCATCATTTTTCCTCCTACATCAAAAAACAAAACTATTTACGAAATAAAAAAACTATACTGGACACAAAAATTGATAGTTTTTTAGGTGCCCTATGCTCTTTTCAACTTGTTAAACCATCCCACAAAAGCCGTAAAAGAGGCTAAAAGGTCCATAAGCCGCTATATCTGGATGATTACGCTTTTTCACAGCGCTGCGTTTGCGACTTTTTCCGTGAGCGTTAATGGCTCGTACCATAATGTAAGCCTTTTCATCATTATCAAACCCGGTAATCACCACGTCGGTATACTCCACCGTTCCAATGAGTTCCCAGCTTTTTTAAAATCGGACGACCAGGAAATCGAATACTCTTTCGCACCAGTCACTTCGTTCCACTCGCCATGTACGAAGCCGGCTTTGTTGACTCCGGAACTGTAATCTTCGGCGCCGAGCAGAACGTCTGTGTTTTCAGCACAGCACTCGCTTTGCCGGATATCTTCGTATACATTATGCCATCAATCATCCGGTCAGTCCTTATTCTGTCGTTCTTTCTTTTTTTGAAACTTATCGTATGCCATCATTCTGTGAAAGAAAAACCTACGTTTTTCATGTTGATCCAAAGGATCAGCGTCCCTTTCCCAGGGGTCCGTGGCTGTTCCAGCCATGTAGCCCTGCAAATCTGAAATATGATAAGGAAACATGCTTTTCAATTTGGGATCATCTGGCGAACTTTCTCCCTCAACCATTCTTTTGATATGAATCTCAAAATCGAAGAGCAAGCCTTGACAGACGGAAAATATCTTCATCAAAGCCATTTCGGAAATCGGCTCAGAGGAAACCTCTTGTGAACAATAAGAGTACCATTCTCCTGATGAGTTCATCTTCATGCACCCGCTTTTTTCATGATCGTTTATTCGAATCATCAGTTCATACAAGGCGCTTTCCGAAAGGTTCGCAGAATAATCAGAAAGACCAATCATATAAACCGGTTCACCAAAACTTTCAATCCTACAAACATAATAGTAGTTATGCTCACCAATCGTTTGCTGTGCCACATAGCCATGATAGTCTTCTTGTTTCTTAAAACTCGATGGAAATTTGTCTTGAAAAAAATGCTCAATAACGACAAGAGAATCAAATGTAGTCAACATCATTAATGCCCCTTTCATAATAAGAATCATACTGCAAAAGAGCTGAAAGCAATGAAACTGCTAATCTTTTTTCGATTAATCTCTTTTTTCTAACAAGGAAACCATAAAGCCCTTTTTTCTAAAAGCAATTGAAAAAGCATGTATCCCTGTGCTATAATACTTGGGAGTTAGCTAATAAAAATGGCTAAGTTGATTCTTCATTTATAAATCCAGATTTGAATCAATTATTATCAACGAGGAGTAAATAATGGATACTAGCTTTTTTGAGATTAAAGACGGTGTTCTGAAAAGGCGTCGATCGATTAGCGGGGATTTCACAATCCCATATGGTGTCACAAGTATTGAACCGATGGCATTCTATGGCTTCACAGAACTGAACCGTGTGGTCATACCAGAGACTGTTAAAACGATTGGCTGTTCCGCATTTGAAGGATGTTCCGGACTAACAAGCATAGAGATTTCGGACGGCGTGACAACCATAGGCAGCAATGCTTTTGCCGGCTGCTCCAGCCTGACTGAAATTGATATTCCAGGCAGCGTTATACGTATTGAGAACAATGCTTTTGCCGGCTGCAAGAAGCTGTCAAACCTCCGCATATCTGAAGGCGTTTGTTTTATTGCATTCTCTGCTTTTTCAGGCTGTACATCCTTGCCAAGCGTCGCTATTCCAGGCAGCACCTGCGAAATCGATTATTACGCTTTTTCAGGCTGCAAGAACCTAATAGAAATCTCTGTATCAAAAGACAATCTGGCATATCATAGCACTGACAACTGTCTCATTGAAACAAACAGTAAAACCTTGATAAAAGGATGTAATACGAGCATTATTCCAATTGATGGCAGTGTTAATCACATCGGGGAGTATGCTTTTGCTGGCTGCACAGGACTGACAAATATCGTGATTCCCAACAGCGTTATCAGTATTGATGAGGGCGCATTCGCCAAATGTGAGAACCTGAAAGAAGTCAGTTTACCAGAAGGAATCCGCAGCATTGATATGTATGCTTTCTCCGGATGCTCCAGTTTGACAGGCATTGAAATCCCGGACAGCATAGAAAGCATTTATTTGACCGCCTTTTCCGGCTGTTCAAGCCTTTCCAGTATTATTGTTAAATCAAAAAACAAGCATTATCACAGTGACGGAAACTGCCTGATTGACACAAAGAGAAAAGTGTTGATCGCGGGCTGCAACAGCAGTTCTATTCCTACGGACGGAAGCGTGACAGGGATCGCCGAAGGCGCCTTCAGCGGTCGTCTCGGCTTAAAAAACGTCATGATTCCGGCTTGTGTATCGTTCATTGGTGATTCCGCTTTTGAGGGTTGTTCCCATCTGACAAATATGAGCATTTCTAAAAGCATAAAAAGAATCGGCTCAAAAGCGTTTTATGGCTGTACCGGATTGAAAGGTACCGGTTTTCCGTATGAAAAGATGATTGAAGACGACGATTATTACATCGATGAAGATGCTGATATGCTGTAAATAGAAAAACTAACCAGCACATCTTGCATAAGTTGATTGATATGAAAAGTTAAACGCATTATGAGTCAATCAACAGACAGACCTGTAGACCGGAAAGCACCTGTTTACAGGTCTGTTTCATTACCCCCAGATAGTAGAACGGCCGGCTTACAGTTCAAACTCTATGCGCTTTAAATATACCAGTATCGGCACAAGATAAACAGCCCTTTTATCTTGAGGAATCAGCTCAACAGCTTCATGAATTCTCATGCAATCCATTTTCCGAAGCGTGGAGGTCAAAGGAAGCGGATACTTGTACCCCTTTTCAGAAAGAAGTTTCAGATATTTAATGCTTCTCAGAATCTCTTCTGAAGGATCGCGATACGACAAACCGACATAGAACAGATGCCTCACCAGGTTATAATTATAACTTGAAAGATCTACAAGATCGTTTTCGAGAAGCAGCTTAACAATGGCAAAGTTATCATGCCAGAATGCCAGTTTAAACAGATCGAATTGTTCATATTGCGCTGTCGCGCCCGGCATGGAAACATACTCGCTTGTTAGCTGCGCTGCCTCATACTCCTCATCCTCGTCCAATGTGAAATAGATTTTACAAAGTGCCTTCGCGTATTCGGGCGTCTCTTTGGCCCCGGCATGGAGCAGCAGTTCTCTGACACCATCACTTCGTGCATAATCTATCGCGCGCCATCCTTGCGCATCCATCTGATTAACAGCAATACCGTCCTGATCCAGCAGAAGCTTCACTAAATCATAAAGATCGCTCTTCACGGCCATTGTCAACGGCGGATACTCATAGTTTCCCGTTTCATTTACATCGACATTGTATTCACAAATCAAAAGATCGACAATGTCTAGTTTCAGTCTGTAGATAGCAAACTGAAGACCGGAATACCAACCCGCAAAGGACCGTGTGTCCACCCCTTTGTCGAGCAGATAGCGCACCATCGCCAAATTTTCGTTGCTGATTGCAACGCAACCGGGTACAATTCCGCGGGTGTTTTCTAATTCTTCAATCTGAAGACAATCAATCATCATTTTGGCAATTTCATTTTTGTTTTGATCAATGGCATAGGACAACGGACAAAGATCATCACAGCATGTTGCATACGTTGCTCCTCTGGTACTAATGCTTAGAAGCTTCAGCAAGATCTCGTCCCGATTCAGATCAATCAAGCCGCAAAAGAAATCTCTCAACACATCGGAAAAAGCATTCGTAATCTCTTCTTCATAAAATGCTTTCGCCTGAAAGATAAAGAAAAATTCTTTCCACTCTTCCCCGCCGGAAGCATTTTCCTGTAATTCAGCCAAAATTTCATCCTTTTTTTCTTCTGTAAAAAAAGACTCCAACAGGGGGCAATTGTACTCCATCTATTTCACGCTCCTTTTTCTTCTCGTTCGACTTGATCATACATGAATATGAATACCAAACAGTTGTTCTGCATTTGCAGTCGTGGTCTGTTCCACTTCTTCCAGCGATATTCCTTTTAATTCTGCAATACGCGCAATAACCGCCCGCAGAATCAGACTGGTGTTTCTTGCTTTGCGCAGCTGTTTCTTCTGAATCTCGGCGCAATCCGGCTTCACATAAGGCCCGTCCGTTTCCAGAAGGATAGACGCCAGGGGTGTCTGAATAACCGCCTGTTCCAGATCTGCCTGTTTGGGCGATTTCTTGAGCAGTGCGCCGCCAACCCCGATCTTCAGGCCAAGGTCTGTATACGTTTTTGCCAGTTCCGCGGAGCCGCAGAAGCAGTGGCATACGCCTCCGTGAATACAGTCCTGATACTTCTTCAAAATCCTGATTGCGTCTTTTTCCGCGTCACGGATGTGCAGAATCAGAGGAAGGTTTTTCCGGTGCG
>JAEEGL010275156.1_pt1 | contig 11658 bp, 16 predicted proteins | sample 9134231 | NCBI WGS metagenome assembly JAEEGL01 (sample SAMN16246548, study PRJNA631951) | gut metagenome | biome: gut microbiome; feature: rumen; material: fiber-attached | host: Bos | place: Iran: Karaj | collected 2018-10 | reverse complement strand
TACTTAATTTAATTACTAATCCTAAAGATAGTATTAGATTAAATAATCTATTCTATGAAATACCAGAAAATAAGATGGAATCTACTAGAGTAGCTAGTGGTAAAGTACTTAATATTATTGCTAAAGAACTTCCTACGTTAATTGGAGGAAGTGCAGATGTAGAATCTAGTACTAAAGCATTTATTAAGGATTCTGATTATACTCCTAGTAATCCTTTAGGAAGAAATATTAGATTTGGTGTAAGAGAAAACGCTATGGCAAGTATTACTAATGGTCTTGCTCTTACTGGTCTTACTTCGTTTGCATCTACATTCTTTACATTCAGTGACTTTTTAAAGCCTGGTATTAGGCTTTCTGCAATGATGAATTTACCAGTAATGTATCTATTCTCTCACGACTCAATTAGTGTAGGGGAGGATGGACCTACTCACGAAGCAATAGAGCAGCTTACAACACTTAGAGCAACTCCCAATCTAGATGTATATAGACCTGCTGATACTAATGAAGTAATCGGTACATATAAGACAATTCTTGAAACTAGAAGACCTTCTGCAGTTGTTTTAGGAAGAAATGACGTAAGAATCGAAGATGTTACTAAGAGTAATGAAGTTGCACTAGGAGCGTACGTTCTTAAATGGGAAAAAACTAAACTAGATGCAGTTCTTATATCTACTGGTGAAGAAGTAGAACTTACATTAAATATATATGATAGATTAATCGAAAATGGATATGGAGTAAGAGTAATTAGTATGCCTTCTATGGAAGTATTTGAAAGACAAAATGAAGACTATAAGAGAGACTTGATTCCAATCTATTCTAAGATATTTGTAATTGAAGCAGGAAGCTCTCTATCTTGGTATAAATATGTTAAGAATAAGGACTACTTATTTACTATAGATGAGTACGGAGCTAGTGGTAAGAGAAAAGACGTACTTGATAAGTACGGATTTACAGAAGAAAAAATTACAAATAAAATTCTTGAAATGTTAAAATAAGCTTGTAATATAAGCTTATTTTTAGTATATTTATGGTGGATGGTGATAGTATGGAATTATTAATGGATATTTTAAAAGTAGTAATAGGATTAATTGCTGGTTTAGTAATTGGATTTTTCCTTGCTAAACATTTTATGCAAAAATATTTGAAGGATAACCCTCCAATTAACGAAGAAATGGTAAAAGCATTAATGAGTCAAATGGGTAGAACTCCTACAAAGAAACAAATCAACCAAGTAATGAAACAAATGGAAAAGTATAAATGAGATAAATAATCCTAATTCTTGTTATGAATTAGGTTTTTTCTTTATTTTTAAAGGAAAAATATTGACTATATCATAAATAAATGATAAAATCTTTGTGTTTGTAGCCTCTATAGCTCAAACCGCATTGAAAAGGTTGTAAAACTTTTATAGTACCTTAAGAGCGAGCCAGAATTATAAAAAAGGAGGAATATACATGAAAGCAGTAATTAAAATTGGTGGAAAACAAGTTTTAGCAAATGTAGGTGAATCTATTTATGTTGAAAAGATCAATGGAAACGTTGGAGATACTGTTAAATTTAATGAAGTATTAATGCTTGACGATAAAGTAGGTAATCCTTATGTTGAAAATGCTGTAGTAGAAGGAACTATTGAAAAACAAGGAAAACAAAAGAAGATTTTAGTTTTCAAATATAAACAAAAAGATAGATCAAACCGTAGAACACACGGACATAGACAACCTTATACTATGGTTAAAATTACAAAAATTGAAGGATAATAATGATAAAAGTTGAAATATCAAATAAAGATGGTAAAATGCATAAGATAAACATAATTGGTCATGCTGATTATGCTGATTATGGTAAAGATATCGTATGTGCTGGAGCAAGTACAATAGTTACTACTACAGTTAATGCCATTATGACGTTTGATAAAAAGTATGTTTCATATGAACAAAAGAAAGATAATTTTGAAATAGTTATCTTAGATCATAATGAAATTGTTGATAATCTTATAAATAACATGATGAACATGTTAGAAGAATTAGAAAATGATTATCCTAAGAATATTAAAATTAGAAAGGAGAACTTATAATATGTTAAAATTAAATTTACAATTATTTGCCCATCATAAAGGACAAGGTTCTACATCTAACGGACGTGATTCTGCAGGACGTAGACTTGGTGCTAAAGCTAGTGACGGTGAATTTGTTACAGCTGGATCAATTTTATATCGTCAAAGAGGAACTAGAGTTCATCCAGGAGAAAATGTTAGAAGAGGAAACGATGATACTCTTTATACTACTGTGAGCGGAATAGTTAAATTTGAACGTTTAGGAAGAGATAGAACGCAAGTTAGTTGCTATCCAGAAAAATAATGTAATTTAGAGCACCAAAAGGTGCTTTTTTCTTTTATTTTAAAAGAAATTATGTTAATATATAACTAATTTTAGGGGGATATTATTATGAAATTATTAGTTAGTGATTACGATGGTACTTTTCATAAGAAACATAGTAGTGTTAATACTATTAGACTAAACAATTATAAAATTAATGAATGGATTAAAAGTGGAAATCTATTTATGCTTTCTAGTGGTAGAAGTTATGAATCTTTAATGAATAAAATTAATGAGGATCAAATACCATATAGTTATTTAGGTACAGAAGATGGTTCTCATCTATTCGATAAAGATGGAAATCTTTTATATGAACAAAACATGGTTACTACTATTAAAAACGATCTTGGAGCTTTATTTGATTTAGGTCTTCATCATGAATTACAATATGGTACTACTAAAGCATATTTACATGAAGATCCAGGTACACCACTAAGTAGTATTAATTTAGTATTAGACCCTAAAGTAGTAACTCCTGAATTTACTCGTGAATGGAATAGATTAAAAGAAAAATATACTGATAATGATTTCTTTATATATGGTTATGGATTTGTTGTATATTACTGTATAAAAGCAAAAAATATAGATAAATCTACTCCAATTGATAAATTAAGTGAGATAATAGGATTAGATAAAAAAGATATATATACTGTTGGTGATGCTGAGAATGATATACCAATGATTAAACATTATAATGGATTTATGATTGGTAATAATCCTAAAGTTAAAAAAGAAGCAATAGATAGTTACTATGAAGTATATGAATTAGTTAATGATATAAGTAAACAAAAGGTAAAAAGAAGGTGAGATTATGTTCGTAGATGAAGTACTTCTTAAAGTTGAAGCTGGAAATGGTGGAGATGGTTGTCTAGCATTTAGACGTGAGAAATACGTTCCTATGGGTGGCCCTTTCGGTGGAAACGGAGGCCATGGATCTAATATTATATTTAAAGTTGATGAAGGATTACATACTTTAATCGATTTAAGATATATGAAAGTAATTAAAGGCCATAAAGGTGAAAATGGTAAAGGTAAAAACCAAAATGGTAAGAATGCTGAGGATACTATTATAAGAGTTCCAGAAGGAACAATTATTACTGATACTGATACTGGTCTTGTGCTTGCTGATTTAAAGCATAAAGATGATGAAGTAGTAGTATGTGAAGGTGGTAGAGGTGGTAGAGGAAATACCGCTTTTAAAACTCAAAGCAATCCTGCTCCTAATTTCTGTGAGAATGGAGAACCTGGGGAAAAAAGAAATATTAAAGTCGAATTAAAGCTTTTAGCAGACGTTGGACTTGTTGGTATGCCTAGCGTAGGTAAAAGCACTATTATATCAGTTGTTTCAAAGGCTAAACCTAAGATAGCTGCATATCACTTTACTACACTTAATCCTAATTTAGGAGTAGTTAAAACTAGAAGTGGAAAAAGTTTTGTTCTAGCTGATTTACCTGGACTTATAGAGAATGCTAGTAAAGGTGAAGGATTAGGTATAAAGTTCTTAAAACATATCGAAAGAACTAGAATGATATGCCACGTTATAGATATGTCTGGATTCGAAGGAAGAAATCCATATGATGACTATATAACTATTAAAAATGAACTTAAAGAATTTAATGAGAAACTAGTTAATAAAGAAGAAGTTATTATAGCTAATAAGATGGATATGGATTCTTCTAAAGAAAATCTTAAAGAATTTAAAAAGAAAGTTAAAGATGTTAAGATTTTTGAAGTAACTGCTCTTATTGGAGAAGGTCTTGACGATGTAATGGATTATCTTGGTAATAAACTAGATGAAATTAAAGAAGAGAAACTAGTAGATGATGAATCTACTGAATCATTCGTGCTTTATAAGTTTAAAAAAGAAGTTCCATTTACTATCGAAAAAGAAAACGATGTCTATGTCGTTAAAGGTAAAGAAGTTGAAAGACTTCTCGAGATGGCTAGGTTTGGAACTGATGAAGCTGAAAGAAGATTTGCCAATAAACTTCGTAAGATGGGAATTGACGATGAACTAGTTAAAATGGGTATCGAAGAAGGAGATAAAGTTAGAATCTTAGATACTGAATTTGAATTTAAATAAAAGGAATAACATGTTCCTTTTTGCTTTATAATAAAAATAAATTATGATAAAATTATAGAAGGTGATATAGATGAAAAATAGAAGTGAATTAAGAGAAATCGCTATGAAGGTTTTATATCAAGTAGAAATTCTTGAAGATGCTAAACAAGAATATGATGTAGACTCTTTAATCAAAGAACAACTTGAAATTAAAAATGATTTTGTCGATGAGCTTGTAAATGGTGTTATTAAAGAAAAGAAGAAAATTAAAAAGCTTGCTAATGATCATTTAAATGGTTGGACAGTAGATAGATTAAGTAAAGTAGATAAAGCTATTATATATATTGGAATATACGAGCTTATGTTTACTGAAACTCCTAGCATTGTTTCTATCAATGAAGCAATCGAGTTATCTAAACAGTACAGTGATGAGAAAGTTACTAAGATGATAAATGCATGTTTAGATAAGATTTATCATGAAAACGAAAGGGAAATTGATGAACAATAATTATATAACTGTAACACAGCTTACTAGATATATAAAATATAAAATTGATAATGATCAAAACCTTATGAAGATTTATCTTAAGGGAGAGATATCTAATTTTAAGAATCATACTAGAGGTCATCTATATTTCACTATTAAAGATGAGAATACTAGAATAAATGCAATTATGTTTGCATCTAATGCATCTAGACTTAAAATGACTCCACAAGATGGTATGAAGGTACTAGTTACTGGTAGAATAAGCGTATATGAGTCTACTGGTAGTTATCAAATATATGTAGATACTATGGAAGAAGATGGTTTAGGTAATTTATACTTAGAGTTCGAAAAACTTAAGAAGAAATTATCTGAAGAAGGATTATTTGATCCTAAATATAAGAAACCAATTCCTAGAATACCTAATAAGATTGGTATTATTACAGCACCAACTGGAGCTGCAATAAAAGATATATTATCTACTATTAAAAGAAGATGGCCAATTGCAGAAACAATTCTATTTCCTAGTTTAGTACAGGGAAAGGAAGCTGCAGAGGACATCGTTAGAAATATTGAACTCTCTAAAAAGTACGACTTAGATGTTTTAATCGTAGGTCGTGGTGGAGGATCAATCGAAGATTTATGGTGTTTTAACGAAGAAATAGTAGCTCGTAGTATATTTGCACTAGATGTACCTGTAATAAGCGCTGTAGGCCATGAAATTGACTTTACGATTGCTGATTTCGTAGCAGACCTTAGAGCACCTACACCAACAGGAGCTGCTGAGATGTGCGTACCTAATATTACAGATGTGCTTAACGAATTAAAACAATTAGAAATAAGAACTAGCAATATAATGAATAATACAATTAAACTTCATAGACAGAAGCTAAATAAACTCTTAGATAGTTATATACTTAAGAGCCCTAAAGCAATGTACGAAGTTAAAGAACAGAACTTTGATCATCTATTTGAAAGAATAATAAATGGATATAAGAGAATTATAGATACTAATTCTAATAAACTTATATTGCTTGACAAAAACATTAATAACGCAATACAAAATAGAATTACTTTTGAAAAGAATAGATTCAGTAATAATTTAAATAAACTTGAAATACTTAATCCATTATTAACTATTAAAAGAGGTTATTCAATTACTAAGAAAGATGATAAGGTTATTACTAGTGTTAAGATGTTAAATAAAAATGATAAAATTAGTGTAGAGCTTACTGATGGTTCTATAAATGCTATAGTAGAGTAGGAGGATTTATGGCAAAGAAGGAAGATGAAAGAACATTTGAAGAGAATTTAACTATTCTTGAATCAATTGTTAAGGATTTAGAAAGTGGAAATGTACCACTAGATGATGCTATTAATAAATTTAATGAAGCTATGAAACTTGCTAAAGAATGTAATGAGAAACTTACTAGTGCCGAAGAAACAGTAAATAAGATACTTAAAGAGAATGGTAAGCTAGAAGATTTCGAGATAGAAGAATAAGGAGGATTATATGAAAAAGAAAGGTTTATCTGGAGTGTTCCTATGGTTATTTATAGGACTACTAATTACTTTTGTTACTGGATATGTAGTTAGTTTAAATGCTAATATGGTATATAACATATTTAGTGGTATAACAAGATATATACTAATGATTGCAACACTTGGAATAGCAATATTCTTAGGTGCTAGAATATGGAAGATGAATAAGACTACTGCAACTTGTCTATATTTACTATATACATTTTTAACTGGTCTTACATTATCATCAATATTTATAGTATACGAGTTATCTTTTATATTTATGGTATTCTTAGTAGCAGCTTGTTTATTTGGAGGATTTGCTATTATAGGAAAAGTATTAAAAGTAGATTTATCTAAGATATCTACATTCCTAATTATGGGACTTATTGGTGTTATTATTTTAAGTATAGTTAATGTATTCTTACATAATGGACCACTTGAAATATTAATTTCATGTGCAAGTTTAGTAGTATTCTTAGGTTACACTGCTTATGATATTCAAAAGATATCAAGAATGACTGCAGCTCAACTTGATGATAGAAAAGTTGCTATCATTGGAGCATTCTCACTATATATAGATTATATTAATATAGTTATGGATTTAATTAGTCTATTTGGTGGTGGAAATAGAAGAGACTAGTATGAAAGTATTAAAAGTAATAATTAATATATTATTAATACTTATATTATCTATTACTATTACGCTTCTACCTTTACTTTTTATTGCTAATACTACAATAAGTTATGAAGATGATTATAAGAGTAATAACGATAATTCTATAAGAGTAGATATATTCTATTTATCTAGAAAAGTATTCAAACAAATTACGGCTGAAGAACTTCAAAAAATAGATAAGATTACTCCAGAGATAATTCATGAATATGTAGATGATGAACTAGAGAAGAGAAATATACCTAAAGATGCTTTAGATTATGTACTTAAAGAAGATAATTATCAAGAACTATTTAATACATATAAGAAAGATGCCGTATTATATTTAAAAGGCGAGAAAGAAAAGCCTACAATACCTCGTGAAAGAGTTAATAAAATGATTAATAGGGGTCTAACTAAATATAATAATGATCATAAAGAGAAACCTGTTAATATTGAGAAGATTGAAACAGAAGTAGAAGATTTAACTAAAGTAGTAGATGAGAAAATTGAAGAATTTAAAGAAAATAAGATAGTAACTAGCACAATATCTATTGTTACTAATGATGGTATTAAGATAGCACTCTTTGTTTCATCTATAGTAATTGGAATAATATTATTAGTTCTTAATAAACCAATTAATGGTCTTAATAAAATATCTATTTCATTAGTGCTTGCTGGATTATTATTAATAATATGTCCTTTAATAATTAATATTAATTTATTTAGTAGTATTAAAGATTTTGTAGTATCTACTTTAAGTTTTGTAATAAATAAAGTAAGACTTATTGGAATAATATATTTAGTTATAGGAATATTATTATTTATAGTTACTACAATTATTAATAAGAAAAATAAAAATGCATGAAAGACTTTTTAGTCTTTCTTTTTTATTGTCATAGTATCTAATAAAATGATATACTATTATTGGTGATATGATGAGAGTATTTGATTTTGACAACACAATTTATGATGGAGAATCAATGGTTGATTTTTTCTTATTCATGGTTGATAAGAAGGAAGAACTATCTAAATATAAAGGCATAGTAATGAAGGTTCTTCGTCTATATGAACTTAATTTACTCCCTATGACACTTGTTAAGAACTTGATATCTAGATATAAAGATCGCTTCAATTTTAGTACTAATAATATAGATAAATATGTCGATGAGTTCTGGAAAGAACATGAGCATAAACTAATGAATAATATGCTTAAAATGCTTAAAAAGGACGATGTTATTATTACAGCATCACCAAATGTCTTATTAGATAAGATTAAGCATAAACTTAAAACTAAAAACATATTGTGTTCTATAATTAATGTGGAGAAGAAAGAAGCTGAATTTATCTGTTATAAAGAGAATAAGGTTATTAAATATAGGGAAGTATATAAAGATACCCCAATAGATGAGTTATATACTGATTCGTATGCTGATAGACCTCTTATGAAATTAGCAAAGAAAGTTTATATGATCGATAAAAAGACTAAAGAAATTAAATGTATTAAAGGAGAATAGTATGGCTAAGAAAAAAAATAATGATAAAAGAATAAATCTTATATTAGTAGGGGTTATAATTGTACTTCTTTTAGTATTAGTTGGTGTTATTGTTAGTAAGACTACTAAAGGTAATAAGAATAAAAATGGTGATATAACTGATAGATCAACTAGTTATCAAAACTTTGTTGGTAAATGGTATCAAGAATACTATAACGAAAATGTTTATGTTGAAGTACTTGAAACTAGTGGAAATAAAGTAACATTCAATTTTAAAGCTTCTGGTGAATTTAGAAATGTAGAAGCTGTTCTTGTAGATGGTAAAGCAAATATTATGCTTAACAATGACGATGGGGAAGTACAGGTTATATTAGAGATAAAAGATAATATTACCATTAGAGTTGTAGATAGTAATAACCAGTATTATAGTGCTGGAGAAGAGTATACTTTCTTAGTAAATGAAGAATAAATTTTAAGGAAAATAAGTATGGAAATACTTATTTTTTTCATGCTAAAAAATAGTTTGTAAAATAATTAGCAATATATGTTGACAAGTGCTAATTGGAGTTCTATAATATATTTAGCACTTAGGTAAATAGGGTGCTAGGAGGTGCATATGTTAACTAATAGGCAGAATGAAATACTTACGCTTATAGTACTTGAATATATTAAACTTGCTAAGCCAGTTGGTTCAAATTTAATATGTGATAGACTTAATGTTTCAAGTGCAACTGTTAGAAGTGAGATGGCTACCTTAGAAGATCTTGGACTTCTTGAGAAGACTCATACTTCAAGTGGTAGAGTACCTAGTGAAAAAGGTTATAGATATTATGTAGATAATCTTATGAAACCTAAAGAGATAAGTGGTGAAGATGTTCTTAAGCTTCAACTTATATTCAATAATAATCAACTTGAATTATCTGACTGCTTAAAGAAAAGCTTGGAGATTGTTTCAGAGATTACTAATTATACTACTATAGTATTAGGTGAGAAATCTCATCAAAATATTCTAAAAGAAGTAAATGTTGTACCTTTATCTAATTCATCTATAAGTGTTATCGTTATTACTGATACTGGATTTGTAGAACATAAAACAATCAATGTTGAAGGTATAAGCTTACAAGAGATTAAAAAGACAGTATCACTTATTAATAACTTGATAGTAGGAACTCCAATAGATGAAGTATCTTCCAAACTAGAGTTTGAAGTTAAACCAATTATTGGTAATTATGTTAAAGAGCACGAAAGACTTTATAATGCTTTTTACAACGTATTTTCAAACTTTACTGAGAAGAATGTCGATGTCGTTGGTAAAAAGAATATACTTAAACTTCCTGAGTTTAACAGCGTAGATAAAGTAAGAGATGTATTCGATAAATTAGATGATAATATCGATAAGATAATTGAGAAAGATGAAAATAATAATATTAATGTATATATAGGAACAGAGTCTAATATAGATGATGATTTAACAGTTATTAAAACTAACTACAAAACTAACACAGAAGAAGGAACGATAGCTATTATTGGTCCTAAGAGAATGGAATATGATAGAGTAGTTAATCTTCTAGAATACATTAAAGAAAATATAGAGAATAAGGAGCAATAATGAAAAAAGAAAAAGATAAAAATATAGAAACAAATCAAACTGATGAATCTGTTCCTCATATTGGAATTACTAGTAATCTAGAAGAAAAACAAAAAGAGATAGATGATTTACAGGCAAAAGTAAGTGATTTAGAAAATAAAGTTAAATATGCGCAAGCAGAATTAGTAAATTATCGTAAGAGAAAAGATGACGAAGTAAATAATATGTTAAAGTTTGCTAATCAAGATTTAATAGTAGATTTACTTCCAATTCTAGATAATTTTGACAGAGCACTAAAATTTGACGAGAACAAATTAGATGATGCATCTAAGAAGTTCTTAGAAGGATTCAAGATTCTTTATAATAGTTACAATGAAACTCTTAAGAAATATGGAATAGAGGAGATTGAGACTGTCGGTAAGGAGTTTGATCCAATGCTTCACGAAGCTTTAATGGTAAATAAAGATGAAACTAAACCAAACGAAGTAGTACTTGAATGTTTACTAAAAGGATATACTTTAAAGGGTAAAGTTATAAGACCTGCTAAAGTAGTGGTTAATCAATTAGATGAGTGACGGTAGACCAATAGGACCTACAGATAATGAGTTTTTGAATTATTTATCTTGGTGTGAAGCTTGTGAAATTTCACCATTCGGTGAAGATGAAAATGAAGAAAATAACGATGCCCAAAAGGACACGAATGATAATAAAAAAGAAGTTAAAGTAAGAAAGAAGGAATTATAATATGGGAAAAATAATAGGAATTGACTTAGGTACAACAAATAGTTGTGTCGCAGTATTAGAAGGTGGAGAAGCAAAGGTTATACCAAATCCAGAAGGAAGTAGAACTACTCCATCAGTAGTAGCATTTAAAAAAGGAGAAAAAATCGTTGGTGATGCAGCAAAAAGACAAGCAATCACTAACCCTAATACAGTTTCAAGTATCAAAAGATTAATGGGTACTGATAAGAAAGTAGAACTTGATGGTAAGAAATATACACCAGAAGAAGTATCTGCTATGATCTTAGGTTACATGAAAGACTATGCTGAAAAATATTTAGGAGAGAAAGTAACTAATGCAGTAATTACTGTACCAGCTTACTTCAATGACTCTCAAAGACAAGCTACTAAGAATGCAGGTAAGATTGCAGGATTAGAAGTAGACAGAATTATCAATGAGCCAACTGCAGCAGCTCTTGCATATGGACTTGATAAACAAGAAGATTCACATACAGTACTTGTATATGACTTAGGTGGAGGTACATTCGACGTATCAATACTTGACTTAGGTGATGGTGTATTCGAAGTTAAATCAACTTCAGGAAACAATAAACTTGGTGGAGATGACTTCGATAACAGAATTATGGATTACTTAATCGAACAATTCAAGATGGAAAATGGTGTCGACTTATCAAAAGATAAGATGGCAATGCAAAGATTAAAAGAAGTTGCAGAAAAAGCTAAGAAAGACTTATCT
>JAEEGL016810327.1_pt1 | contig 11659 bp, 7 predicted proteins | sample 9134231 | NCBI WGS metagenome assembly JAEEGL01 (sample SAMN16246548, study PRJNA631951) | gut metagenome | biome: gut microbiome; feature: rumen; material: fiber-attached | host: Bos | place: Iran: Karaj | collected 2018-10 | reverse complement strand
ATTAAATATAAATTCTTCGTTTTCAAAATAATAATTTTCAAATTTAACTTCATTTTCTAAATATTTTATATTTCTTTCATTAATTAAATATCATAATTATAAAGTTTCTTAAATTTTTGTTTATTTATTTCTTTAACTAAAAAATAATTTCCAGTATTAATATTTTTCATTTTATAATATGAACTATATTTATTTGAAGATAAAATTTCTATTTTTTTAAATTTATTCCAAATATTATTTCCAATCACTTTCATTTTATATAAAAAACTAATTTTTGTTTTGAAAATTTGAATTAAATTTCCTGAAAAAAAATCAAACGATTTTGAGTTTAAATCAAATAACATTTTATAAATTTATAATTTATTATAAATTTATTTAAGTTTTTCATAATAAATTCTTATTTGAATTCCTTTGAATTATAAAAAAATTATAAATAAAAAGTTGAAAAATAACTAAGAAAGAAAATTATTCAATAATATTTAAATTAAAAAAATATCTGATAAAATTCTTTATTTTGATATCTTTTATCAATATTAAATGTGAGTTATGGAAAGCTCTTTTATAATTACCATTAAAATAATGTCATTCCCAATTTTATTTAAATTTTGAGCTTAAACTTCTTACGTTATATTTCATTTTCTTATTTCAATTTTTTTATAAAATCTTTTTTATATTATATTGACATCAATTTAATTTTTTAAAAATTGTAATCAATTATATCATGAATTATTGATTTAAAATGAATAAATGAATTTCAGTAAAAAATTATGTAAATCCTGAAAAAAATACAATTTTCTTTAATTTGGATTTATATAATATTCTTATATAAAAAATTTATTCTGATTGATAATTACTTAATCAATCTCTACAATTTTGAAATATTGAATGAAAATAATCAAATATTTTTAGAATAATTGATTTTTTTATTAATTTGGAAGAGTAAATAATAATGAAAGGACCAATAGCTAAGTTTTCAAATAAAGATTTAAATATTTATTATATCTTATTTTTAAACCCATCAAACGATGAATTTTGACAAAGACCTATTTTATTTATATGTTTATCATTTATTTTAAATAATTGATTATTTTATATATTCAATATATCAACAATAATTGTAAAACCATATTGAATAATATATGTATATGTCAATCATTTCATAGAAAATGAATAATATAATAAATTATTCCTACGCATTTTTATGAATAATTTTTCTTTTTTTATTTAACGATAAATCCAACATTTTTTATAAATATTAAAAATCTAAATTTCAAAAAAATTAAATTAAAAACAAATTAAAAAAAATTACAAAAAATGGCATACTTCATTTCAAAAAAAATGTTAATAATAATTCTTTTTGCAATATTTTCCCAAATAGGATATTCCCTATTAGCTCCGTTGTATCCATTTTTAGCAGAAGAAAGAGGAATATCTTCATCATTAGTAGGAATAATATTTTCATCATTTGCAATAAGTAATTTTCTCTTAACAATATTAACTCCATTATTAAGTGAAATATGTGGAAGAAAAAATTTATTAATATTAGCAATATTAACAGAATCATCATGTACAATATGGTTTGGATTAATATCATTTATAGAGAATAGATTATTATTTGTAATATTATCATTTATAATTAGATTCTTTCAAGGAGCAGGAGGAGCAATAGTACAAACATTAATATATAGTTTAACAGCTGCAATTAGTGATGATAAAGAAATAGAAAAAAATTTAGGATATATTGAAGTTGGAACTTCAATAGGTATTGCTGTTGGTCCATTAATTGCTTCTATTGGTTATTATATGTTTGGATTTAAATTTCCTTTTTTAATTTCTGGTTTTATGGAAATGTTATTAATTAGCTGTGTTCCTCTTTTAGAAATACATCATATTAATGATGATGATAATGATAATAATACTGTCAATGTTTTCCCTATTTTAAAAAATAGAAATATTATTCTTACTTTCTTAGCTGTTACTATGGATTCTATTTCTATTAGTTTTATTTATCCTGTTTTTGCGAGCCATTTAAATCAAAAATTTGGTTTAGAACCTGAAGAAACTGCTTTATTCTTTATAATAACAACAATTTTTTATTTTTTATCTCTTCAAATATTATCTCCTGCAAATAAATTGTTTGGTAATAGAATAACAATGACAATAGGAATGGTATTTAATTCTTTTTTTATATTATTTTTAGGACCATCAAATTTTTTACCACAAAAATTATCAATAATAATATTAGGTTTAGCAGGATTAGGTTTTGGAGGAGCTTTTATTTCTATTCCTGCTGTTATTGATGCTATAATCATTTTAAAAAATGAATTAAAATTTAATGACAATTCTTCTCAAGATTATGCTTCTGCTGTTTATAATTTAGGATATTTTTTAGGAGAAACTATTGGTCCTTTATTTGGAGGAAATTTAACTCAAAAATATGGTTTTGTTGGAGGATGTAATATTAATTGCATTGCAAACTATTTTTATGCTTTTATTTATGCTAGTTTTATTGTTTTTGATAAAATTTTTCAAAAAGTAAAACGTAGTGATAAAGATGTTAATAGTGAAAATAAAATAAATGATTGTGAATGTGAAAAATTAATTTAATTAATCTTATTTAATTTATTTCTTTATAATGTAATTAATGGGTTTTATTTATTTAATTTTTGATTTTTATATAAATTTAATTTTTATTTATATTTATGATTAATTGGTTTTTTTATTGATTTTAAATTTTTATAGATAAAACCCAAAATATAATGGAAAATAAAAATCATGAGGATAATAATTGTATTGATTCAATATTAAAATTAACAAAAAATGTTGTTCAAAATACAGATGCTTTTCATAATTTTTATATTCATAAAAATAATAAATTATTTTCTAAACAATTACCTTTATTAATTGAATCCAAAAGTTCTCTCTCATTAATAAAAGATAAAAATAAAAATAAGAATAAGAATAAAAATAAATTAATAAAAAAAATTCCTTTTCCTTTAAAATATTTAAGAAATGAAGTTAAAAGATCAAATAAAATTCCATTATTATACCCAATAAACAATAATAAAGGAGAAGTTATTCCTTTAATTACAGTTTCAAATGAAATTAAAAGTAGAAATTTAAGTTTAAATAAATCTTGTAATTCTACTTTTTCAAGTCTTGGTTCTTTTCCTATTCAAATTCAAAAAAAAAGTAATTCTTTTACAAATATTAAAAATAATTCACTTGATGAATTTCAAAAAGATTTTTTTTCTAATGATGGTTGTAATAATATAACATATAATGAAGATGAAATTTTTAAAGATAAAGAAAAATATAATAAACTTATTAAAGAGAAAATTAATTTTTTAAAAAATGAAAAGAACGTTGATCAAACTTGTTTTTTCCAAAAATTGTTTTATTATGGAAAAAGAAAAAAAAAATTAGAATTATGTTTTAATTCTTTAGTATTAAAATTTGAAGATATTTCATCAAAAAAAAATAATAATCATAAACTTAAAAATTTAGAATTAAATTGTCCATTTCAATATCTTCCTTTATTTTATTATAAAGGTTATGAATCATTTAAAAAATTATTATCATATATAATAAAATTTGATGAAAAAGGAGAAAAAATCTCAATTGATGAAGAAGCAATAAATACAAGTTTAAAAATATTAAAAGATTATCAAACAGAAAGTTCAGAAAAAAAAAAGAAAAATATTATTTCATTAAATTTATCTCCTATAATGCCCCCTTTAAGTCATATAAATCATATGAATAGTACTCAAATTAAAAATTTACTTTTTAATAATAATAATAAATTTAAAAGCAGTCAAAATGAATTTATTGTACATTCTTATGAAAATAATAAAAAGTTATTAAAAAAATATAATTATTATAGTTTTATTTGGACAACAATTTCAAAAACTTATAAAGTGACTATTATACTTCCTTTAATCGATCTATTAATTCCTCAAAATTCTGTAAGTATTAAAAATTTTATTGATTTTGAATTATTATTTTTTTTATATAATATAAATTTTGAAAATTGGGATTTTTATATTACAAAATATCTTTCTAATTTTAAAAAATTTAGATATTTATTAGAAAAATTAGATTCTTATTATGAATTATATAATCAAACTTTTTTTTTAAGAGAACCAAAAACAAAATTTTTTACTTTTTCACAAGAAATTTTATTTAGTATTCATACTGATGAAAATAATAATAATGAAATAATAAAATTAAAATCTTTTTATATTATAGTTACATTAACAGATATAAATTCATTTGATGAAAAAGAATATCATATTTATTTTAATTTTACTCATTTAGTAAAATTAATTGAAATAGGAAAACATATAAATAAATTATCTTTTTTATTAAAATTTATAGAAGTAAATAAAATAGAAAATACTTTAACTTTTAATTATAAAAAATTAGATGACTTTGATGTAAATTTATGGATTAATAATATAAAAAAATTTAATGGGAATCACTTAAAAAAAAAAATTCAATCAATTGAAAGATTATCAAGAGAATGTCATTTATCTCAAAGTCATAAAATTAAAATAGAATTTAAAAAGCCTATTATAAATATAATTAAAATTGAAAATAAAATTGAATCTTCTAAAAATTATCATTTTACTAAAGAATTTGAAGATGAATTTGTTGTTAATATTAATAATAAAGATTCAATAAATTGGAGTAAATTAATAAATAGATTTTTAGGTAAAATGATTGAAATAATTAATTTAATTCCTCATTCACTTTCTTCTTCTCCACCCAGAAAAAAAAATAGTAAAACTGGAATTGGAAAAAAAGTTGATTTAATTAATAATCATTTAAATTCTACTTTCCATAAAAATAAAAAAAAAGAAAATAGAATTTTTTTATTTCATAATAATTTTAAATTAGATAATATAAAAATGAAAAAAGACATTAATTCAAATATATTATGGTCATTGAAAAATTAATGTTTTTTTTAAAATGTATTTGATTATTTTTATTAATATAAATTTTATTATTTTGATTTGTGAATGATTAAATTGAAGAAATTAATTTTAATATGATTTTTATTTAATATTATAAATTACTCTTTTAAAATACCTTCAATTAATAATTTAACTTTAAAGAAAAAACATTTTATTTAATTTAATTTTTTTAACAAAATAAAGTTAAATTTAAAATAATTATTTCATGTTTTAAAGTTGATAAATAAATTATAAAAGGAATTTTATTAAATTTATATTTATAAATTAAAAAATATATTTAATTAAAAAAAGAAGCAAAAGTATCACCAAATGAAAAATTATGTTTCACTAAATATTTCCAAATTTTTTCATCACTATAATCTTCTTTTTTCAAATTAAATGTTATTCTAAATTGATTCAAAATTTCTTTTTGTTTTTCTGTAGTTTTTCTCTTATTATCAATAATATTACAATTATTTTGATTATTATTATTTTGGTTTTTATCTTTATTATTATTTTTATTTATTTGTTTAAAAGATTTACAAATATGATTTTCTGAATTTTGATTATAACATTTTTCACATAAAATAAAATTTTTACAGTTTTCACATTTAAATATAATTTCATATATATTATTGTGACATGAATTACAATAAGGATTTTCTTTATTAAATGTTTTTTTTTCATTAATCTTAATTATTTCTTCTTTAGTATTTTCTTTTTTCTTATTTATAATTTCATTATTTTGATTTGAATTAATATTCAATTTATTGTTTTTTAAAATTGTTTTATTATATGAAATCGTTTGATTAATTAATTTTGTTTGAAATTTACTAAATTCATTTTCTAAATTATTTTTTAAATTATTTAACATTTCTTCTATATTATCATCAGATATTATATTTAAATTTTCATTAGAGAATTTTTTTTGTTTTTTTTCATTAAATTTGCTTTTTAAAAATCTATTTTGGTTTAATAATTCTACATTTTTTATTTCTAATTCTTTATTTTTAGTATTTAATTCATTATTGTTTTTTTTTAATTCTTCATTTTTTTTTTCTAATTCTTTATTTTTATTATCTAATTCTTTATTTTTATTATCTAATTCTTCATTTTTTTTTTCTAATTCTTCTATTTGTTGTTTTAAATCATTATTTTCTTTTAAGAATTCATATTTATTTTGAAATTGAAAAAAAGTTGAACTTAATTCTTCACTCGAAGAAGCAAATTGAATTAAATAATTATTATTATTATTTTCTGCATCTGTACTTACATTTTCATCATCTGATTTTTCAAATGTTTTAATTGTAGAATTTTTATTTATAAAATTGTGATATTCATTTTCACTAAATTTTTCATGAAAATTAGTCTTATTATCATATAAATTTTCATATCTTTCATCATTTAAATTTGAATATAAATTTATTTGTTTTAATTGTCCTTTATATGAAATTTCTATATCTTTTTTACTCATTATCTATAATTTTATTTTATTTCATTTTTAAATTAATAAATAATAAATAGTTAGTGTCATAGCAATTTTAAGTACAATTTTCCATTTTAAATATTAATTTATTTATGTTATTGTTGTTTTAAAGATATGATAATTAGAAAATAAAAGTTTAAATTTTTTAAATATTTTTTTTATTAAATTAACTTCATTTATTGATTTTTCTTTGTATTGAATTACTATATCTAAAAAATTAGAAATTTTATAAAGAATAAAGGTTAATCCACTCGTCATTTTAATTTTAGAATATTCATTTTGAATTGTTTTAGAAGAAGAAAATGAGTTTTTATTTTCTAATTCCTTTTGCATTAATGTTGCATTTTTAATTTCAGGTAAAATTATTCCTTTTAATTTGTCTTCAATATATAAATAATTTATTATCCCAAAATCTTCATCTTGTTCAATAAAAAGAAATTTACCAAATTTATTTTTTTCATAAAATACTTTAGACTTATTTAATTTATTATGTTCTAAATAATTTTTAATTTCAAATATAAAACTAATAAAATTAATTTCTATTTTTTCTTCAAATAATTTGGAAATTATCATTTCTGCATTCATATTTTTTGGCTTTGCTGAAAAAATTAAATTTTTCAATTTAAGATTATCATCTTGATTACTTTGTTTGTCAAAATAATTTTTTTTTAATTTATTCTCATTTATATCATTTTCATTTTGAAAATTGAAATTTTTTGATAAAAAATTTTTCTTTTTATCAAAATAAGTTTTGAAAATTAATTCACATTTATTATCATTATCTAGTCTAAACTGAAATAAAAAAATATATAATCTTAAACTTAAAAAAAATTTATTTCTTAATTTTAATTTTTTCATAGTTTCATTAATTATTATTTTGCTATTCATCATTTCAATAATATCCATTGAAAGAATAGCTCTATAACCTTTAATTAAATATAATAAAGTTTTTGAATCTTCAATAGGAATTGAAAAAAAAGGTAAAAAAGTGTTTTTAACAAAGAATTCATTTTCATATTTTTTTAAAGAAAGTATCATTTCATTAATATTTGTTTGGAGAAATTCAATTAAATTTAATAAAATATCTTCATTAAAAGGCTCTTCTTGTTCTTTTGTTAATATATAATATATATCTTGAATTTTACCAATTGCATCTCCGATAATATTCATTGATTTAATTATTGAATTTATTATATGTATATTTTGTTCTATAATTAAAAATGTATTTGATTCCTTTTTTTTATTTATTTGATTTAAATTATCAGATTGAAAAATATTTATATTTGCTGATGAATATGTCTTTAGATTATTATTATTTATTTCATTTTCAGGTGAAGAATTTTTACTTTTAGTATTATTATTATTATTATTATTATTTTTCTTATAAATTAATGAATTTAAATTTTTTTGTTTGATAAAAGATAAATGACTATAACTACTGAAAGAATTATTATCTTGTGAAAAAGGAAAATTTTTATTTTGATTATATTTATATGCTTGAGGAGTATTAGGCTTATAATTATTATTATCATTTATATATTCTTTTATATCATCATTATTAATTTGATATAATTCCAATTTTTTAACACATTCTGCTAAATTAAAATTATTTAAATTAAAATAATAATTAGTTGAAGATATAAAAATTTTTAAAGTTTTAATTAATTTTTCATCAAAAAAATATTTTAATCCAGGAAATAAATTAATAATAGGTACTATTTTTTCATTTCTTAACATATTATTACATGATTCATAATCTAATTTAAATAAATTATTTGAAAATTCAACAAAATATGACAATAAATAATTCCAACTTACATTTTCTGAATTTTTATCATCTATTGTAATTTTAGAATTGTTTAATTTTATAAAATTTTGATATTCATTTTCATTAAGAATTTCATAAGAATCACTTTTATTTTCATATATTATTTTATATCTTTTACCCTTTAATTGATTAAATTTATTTAATATTTCTTTTTTTAAATCATTTAAATTTGAAGGTAAATTTATTTTTTTTATTTCTCCTTCATATGATATTTCTAATTCTCTTTTACTCATTTTTTATTACTTTTATTTATACTCAATAATTTAATTATTAAGATAAGATTTTATTGAAATTAAATTATTTTTTGAAAATTTTTTATTTATTATTTTAAATTAAATAAAAGAAAGATTTGTTTTTTATATTTTTAAATTTCATTATTTTGATTTGAATTAATATTCAATTTATTGTTTTTTAAAATTGTTTTATTATATGAAATCGTTTGATTAATCATTTTCTAAATTATTTAACATTTCTTCTATATTATCATCAGATATTATATTTAAATTTTCATTAGAGATTTTTTTTTGTTTTTTATTTCGAAAAATAAAACTAATTAAAGAAGAAAATTAGGCAATAGAAAAGAAAATAATTTGATTAAAAAGTTTTGAATATTTCTTGAATTACCATAATCTAAATTAATTTCAAATATTTAATTAAATAATTATCTTTTATTTACTAATAGAAACTCCTTTTTTTATTTTTAGAATTTAAAAACTTTATATCACATAATATTTTATTGTATTAAAAATTTAATTATACAATAACTTCTATTTAAAATAATATAGTAATACATAAATTCTTTTTACATAAATAAATTATCACTGATATTATCTTTTAAATTTAAAATAAAGTAAATAAATCTTTGAATACCCAATTTCCTTAAAAAAATTCTAATATAAAAGTACTAATTACAATTAATATTTAAATTCATAAATTAGTTTTAAATAAAATACTAATGTCTCTAATTACTGATTATTCTATAAATCATTTAAAAGATATAGATTTATTATCTGATGAGACATCAAAAACATCAAATCAAGAACAAAAAGAAATAAAAGAAAAAAAAAAGAAAAAAGTTTTTAAAAGAAAAAATAAATATGAAGAACTATTAAAAGATACATTTCTTTTTCATATTGGAGAAAAAAAAGAAAGAAATAATATTTCAAATTTAAATGAAGAAATAAGTAAAAAGACAAATAAAAAAAGAAGTTTAAATAAAAACGATAACTCTAATAATAAAAAAAATGATAAAAAAAATTTAAAACAATCTACAATGTTATTTCATGGTGAAAATTATGAAAAAACAAAGTCTCCCTTAAATTTTATGAAATATAATTTTAATTATATCAAAAAAGAAAATCATAAATTAAATGAATTAATTGAAAATAAGGAACAACAACATATAAACTTACCTTTATTTCATTTATTAAATATGAAAATAAATAATTTATACAATATTCCAAAAAATATTTGGAATCCTTCTCTTTATAAAAATAATATTCCTCTTAAAGATATTTTATCTACAATTGAAAAAATTTGGCCTAAACATATTTATTGTTTTAGAGAAGATTTTGCACTTAATATTATTAAGGATAAAAATTATAAAATTGATAATATTTGTGATTTTATAAAAAGTAAAGATTTTATTCTTTATCTTCAAAAATTAAAAAAGAAAAATTTAAAAAATGATTTAATATAAGATTTCTTAATAAATTATAGCAACGATAATTTGTATATTTTATATATAAATTAAATACATCAAAAATTTAAATTTTAATTTTGAATAAAATATTTTTTTTATTATTTTTAGTTTAAAAATTTATGTCTAAAGGGAATAAGATTATGAATGAATTTTCTGATACATTAAAAAAAACAATTAAAAAATATAATGAAATATCAATTGATAATGATATTTCTTTGAAAAATTCTAATGAAAATTATGATGATATTTATCAATCTAAAAATTCAGGAAAAATTAACAGTTTTAATTCAAATGATTCTCCTTATTTTAAAGAAGCAAATACTACTTTTTATAATTCAAATTATAATAATGCAATTAATAATGTAAATACAGGAAATTTATTTTCAACAAATAATGAAATAGAACAAAGACAAAATAGTTTTGTTCAAAAAATCAATAAAGTTATTGAAAATTTAAATACCTTTGAAAATGAATTAAATGAGGATTTTGATGATTTAATACAATTTATAGAAAATTCAATAGAAAAAGAATTGACAAAAACTAATCATTAAGCATTTATAATAAAAAAAAAAATATCTTATTGATTTTTTTGATTATGATTTATTTTAGTTTAAATAAAAATTATAAGTTCTTAAAAAACCTAAAAATTGTAAAGAAAAATATTAAAAATATATTTTCAAATATTTAATGTTTCTTTTTAATACTTTTTTATTTTATAATCTTTTTTTGTTTTGTCGAATTAATGTCTATTTTTTATAATATTATTTAATCTTTTATTATTTTTTATTCATAAAAATTATAAAAAAACAATAAAATTTATTTTTCGTTGAAAAGAGAAAAACACTCAATTAAATAAATTTCATTTATATATTAATTTTAACTAAAAGAATTTTGAAACATTTAGAATCAAAAGAATTATTTCAAAAAATAAGTCTAAGATTGAGTAGAATTAAAGAATTTTTTATTGATAATATTTAATTTAATTCTATCCAACAGTAAGTGGATAATAATTTTTAGAAATAATTTAAGAAATATAATGAATAGAATTAATCACTCTAGGGATATAAGTATTCAAAACAAAGGAACTTTTTTATTAATTTAATTTATAATTTGTATAATAATAGATATAATTAACTTATTTTTAACTAATATTAACTAAACAATTTTTTGTAAATATCCCCAATCCCCCCTATATTAAATAAAAAAATAAATAATTTTTATTTTTTAATCTATGAATTTAAAAATTACATTCATAGATTTAAATTTACAAAATTATTTTTTTTAATTTTTTTAAATTAGATTGAATAATTAAAAAAAATAAATAATTTTATAATTTAAATCTCTGAATGTAATTTTTAAATTCATAGATTAAAAAATAAAAATTAGTTATTTTTTTTTATTTAATATAGGGGGATCGGGGATAGTATTATACGAAAATACAATTTAATATGAATTTTATAAATATTGTTATTCACATTTTTTTATTTTAAGATAATATAATAAGAATCAAAGAAAAAGAGCATTTTTAATTAATCATACACTTAAAAGACAGGAAAAAGAATGTAAACACAATAATTACTCAATTTCAAAAAGTTCAAAATTATTTACCAAAAACATCCAATTATGTTTATCAAATAAAATAATATTCTTTCAATATTCTTTTTTGGAAAAATAAAATAAAAAAGATT
>JAEEGL016078592.1_pt1 | contig 11659 bp, 13 predicted proteins | sample 9134231 | NCBI WGS metagenome assembly JAEEGL01 (sample SAMN16246548, study PRJNA631951) | gut metagenome | biome: gut microbiome; feature: rumen; material: fiber-attached | host: Bos | place: Iran: Karaj | collected 2018-10 | reverse complement strand
GAATGGACAAATGTAGCAAAAGCAAAGCCCTTGTTTAAGGGGCATTATCAGCCTAAAATTCCCGCAGATCTCGGTTTTTATGATTTAAGAGTTCCTGAAGTTCGCGAACAGCAAGCGGAATTAGCACGTGAAGCCGGCGTAGACGGTTTTTGTTATTGGCATTATTGGTTTGGTAATGGAAAAGAGCTACTTGAGCGCCCCTTTAAAGAAGTCCTTGAATCAGGAAAGCCAAATTTTCCCTTTTGTTTAGGATGGGCAAACGAAAGTTGGGAAGCGAAAATATGGAATTCCGATGGAATCCAGACAAAAAAAACACTTATTGAACAAACTTATCCTGGTGAAGAAGATGTGGAAAAACATTTTTATTCATTGATAAAAGCGTTCAAAGATCCTCGTTATATAAAAATTAATAATCGTCCAGTTTTTCTAATATACCGACCGCAGCACCTTCGTAATGTAACAGAGTTTATGAACAAGTGGAATTTCCTTTTAAAAAGGGAATCAATCGCAGACAAATTCTTCTTCATCGGAAACACATCAGATAAAGAATATATGAATTTTTTAAATTTAGGCTTTGACGCCACCGTCATTTCACCTACAGAACGTTTTGAAACTAAATATAAAAGCAACGGGCTCCTATTGCGAGCAATCAAATACTTTTTTAGACTTATAACAAAAAAGCCTCTCTTAATAGAATATAAAGATGCTGTAAAAAATCTTTGGCGACCTGAAATAGATTCAAACGAAAAAGTAATTCCAACAATTGTACCTAATTGGGATCACTCACCTCGCAGCAAGAATACTTTTTCCATTCTAACAAACTCTACACCTAAATTGTTCAAAAAACACTGCATTCAAATACTCAACGGCATACAACGAAAAAAAAACAAAATGATTATTCTCAAATCCTGGAATGAGTGGGGCGAAGGAAATTATATGGAACCAGATTTAAAATATGGAAACGGATACATAAAAGCTTTGTCTGAAGCAAAAAAAGAGATTTATCCATAAATGATTAAAATATCCGTCATCATTCCCATTCACCGAGTTGAAGCATCATACTTAAAGCAATGCTTAAATTCTTTACGCGCACAAACTCTCAAAGAATTTGAAGCTATTCTTATATTAAACGATTCGACAAATGAAGAGAAAGAACTTTCAGAGAAGTTTTACACAGAGGATTCAAGATTCAAGTTATTCAAAACGGATGTAGCCGATGTTTCTACAGCCAGAAACATCGGATTAGACCACATTCAAGGGAAATACATAACATTTCTTGATTGTGATGATTGGTTTTCTGAAAACGCCCTCCAGATTCTTTTCAACTTAATGGAATGCAACCAAACTGAAATAGGAATAGCAAACACCCAAAAAATATGGAATAACGGAAAAAAACAAACTCTATTCAATTTTTACAATCACATAGAAGACGCTTTACTAAAGCGCATTCCAAATGTCGGTGTTTGTGGATTCGTTTTAAAAAACGATATTATACAAAAAAATCAAATTCGCTTTCAAGAAGACCTAAAGCTCTCGGAAGACCGAGTATTTTTCTTTGAATATTATTTATACTGCAAAAAAATCGCATATTCGAATGAAATCATTTATTTCTACCGTCAACATAGTTCAAGCGTTTGCAAATCAAAACACACACACGAGCAAGCCATCCAACAACTCAAAGCTGCGAAACTACTCCATAACATATTAGCTAAATCACCTGAATTTTCAAAAAAAGACATTCATCACCTTGATCGCACTCTTACCCGTATGGGAATGGTAGCCTATATCAACTCAAGAACAACCCCAAAAGGATTCGTACAATTAAGAAATTACTTTTTAAACAACATTTGTAATTCTAAATTTATTTTCTACTATTGTTGGTATAGAGCAAAAATATCTTCCATAATCGGAAACATTTTTCATTTATAACATGTTCCTAATCACCATCTTCACCCCCACCTACAATCGCAGGCACTTGATAGAAAGGCTCTATCAATCACTTTTAACACAAACTCAAAAAAATTTTGAATGGTTGGTTGTAGACGACGGCAGTACAGACAACACTGAAAAATATTTTTCCGATTTACTTACCAAACAGCAACCAATCCCTATTCGCTATATAAAACAGCCAAATGGAGGCAAACATAGGGCAATCAACATAGGAGTCCAAAACGCTTCAAGTGAATTATTTTTCATTGTAGATTCAGACGACTATCTAACAGAAAATGCAATTGAAAAAATCAATCATTGGGTGATGACACTTGACAATTCACACAAGTGGGCTGGCATAGCCGGATTAAGAGGTTTTTCCCCAAAAAAAATCATTGGTCAACACAATCCAGCTCTTTATACTGACGCCAAAAACAGTGAACGTCGCAAATACAATTTATTAGGCGACAAAGCAGAAGTCTATTTCACAGATGTTCTAAAGCACCACCCATTTCCAGAGATTCCTGGTGAAAACTTCATTTCAGAAGAAATTGTCTGGAACGCCATCGCCCGAGATGGCTACTATTTAAGATGGTTTAACGAAATAATCTACATTTGCGATTACCTTGACGGCGGTTTGACAAAAGACAACTCCAAGAATCGAAATAATCCCCAAGGGCGACTTCTTTGGGCGAAGGGGCAACTAGAGACATTCCCTAATTCATATCGAGACCGTTTACTAGCGATTGGCATATATCGTCACGCAGTTTGCAAAACAAAATCCATACGAAAAACAGCAAATGAGCTAGGTGTTTCTAAATCTTCCGTATTTTTTGCATCAGTACTTTTGTCATTATATAACCTTTTTTTTTCCAAATAACCATTCCAATGATTCCTAAAGTCATACATTACTGCTGGTTCGGTCATAACGAGTTACCGCCTCTTGCAAAAAAATGCATTACATCATGGCGTAAGTTTTTTCCTGATTACGAGATAAAGGAATGGAACGAAAGCAATTTCGATGTAAACACAATTCCTTACACCGCACAAGCATACAAGTATAAAAAATACGCATTCGTCAGTGATTATGCACGATTCAAAATACTCTATAAGTATGGTGGAATTTATTTTGACGTAGACGTCGAAGTCATCAGATCTTTAGAAGACATTCTCGAAAAAGGATCATTTTTCGGTCTCGAAAACGAAAATTTTTTCGCATGCAATCCTGGTCTTGGATTTGCCTGTGTGCCTAAATTTCATTTATTAAAATATATGTTAAACTTATACGGCAATATGCAATTCGAGTTAGCATCAGGCAAGCTCAATAAGAAAACGATTGTTGAACACTTTTCCGAGATGCTAATTTCAAAAGGCCTACGATTAACATCAAGCATCATTGAATTTGAAGGGGCGAGATTCTATCCTGCTGAATATTTTTGTCCAAAGCCTTCTGAATTTGGGAAAATTCAAATTACAGAAAACACACGCACAATCCATCATTATGCGGCATCATGGATTGGTCCAAAACAACATTTCGCAAACTTTTTAATTAGAATTTTTGGCAAAAAAACAGTTATGAAATTATACAACCTGATAAAGTGATTCCAACATTCCATAGCATTTTCCAATATCAAATAGTTCGCTTTTTATCTGTAGATTTTCGCGGTCAACAACTATGTTCAGCGAACTTATCTTTTCACACCAAGGCTTAACATCATCAATAGGCAAAGGGAACACATAGTCCGTTATTGCAGTTTCTTTCGGCACAGCAGAACTCACAATACAAGGCAATCCATTATATTGAGCCTCCACCAGCGTCATTGGGAACGCTTCTCGAATCGAAGGCAGCAGCAAAACATCCATCGCACTATAAAATCCAACTACATTTTTTTGCAGCCCAGCAAAAACAACTTTATCTTCAATACCTTTTTGTTTTACCAAGTTCTGAATTTGGGCTTGCAATGGTCCATTCCCCACCAGCAGCAATTTGCAATTACTGTATTTTAGCGAATATTCCGAAAAGAAATCAACAATAAATTTGTGATTTTTCTCAGAGAAAAATCTCCCCACATGCCCAATTACAAAATCACCATCCTTGATTCCACAACGTCCTCGAATTTCCTTACGAGATGTTTCACTAAACTTAAATCGTTCCGGATCAATAGCATTGGGCAAAATCGTCACATTTCCTTTCTTTACAGCACTTTTGCCCCAGCCATTAATTGCAGCAGCTTCACCACAAGCAAGCCAGTGAGTGGCGAAAAGTTTGCAAGGGATGCGCATTATAGTACAAAGGAGATTCTGAGGCAAGGCCCGGAATGACGAGTCTATGGTATACGCTTGATGATGATGAGCAATCCGCTTTTTAATGCCGGCAAGCATTGCCAAGAAGCACACGTAGCTATTCATATACCAGTCCAAATGGCAATGAACAACATCATAACGGCCATTGCGGAAAATATTAAACATCGTCCACAAATGCTTTAACGGATGATGCACCTTGTCAGGAACCTGAATGCAGTTGATTCCGGCTTCGCGGAAGCGCTCCAAAATCTGCGGGTTCGGCTCGTACTGATAAAGCAAATCAAAATGGATGTCGCGCATACGTGAACAATAGTTCAAAACGACTTGTTCTGAACCGCCACCAACAATCCCGTGAAGCACATGACAAACGCAAATCATATTCAAAAAATATATATTTTCCATATGCCTATTAAAAGAGCCCTCACTTATTCTGTCGTTATCAACCTGTTCTTTCTTGCTCTTTGCCTGATTTTTGGCGACCTAAAGTTTGGCGCCATCGACGACTACTTTATGGCAGCACGACTCACAGGCGCACTAGGCACAGATTACAATCCACACTTGATTTTCGTGAATGCCATTTACGGCTATGCGCTATTGCCATTATACCACCTATTCCCTAAACTCGGCTGGTATTACATCGGCGAAATGTTTGCCGTATTCCTATCGTTTACAGTTATTGGCTACGTATTATTACAGAGATGCGGTGAACGTTGGGGAGCCATCCTCGCAGCTCTTTTTACTGCACTTTTCGCCAGCGACTTTTATTTGGTGGTTCAATTTACGCAATGCGCCTCTATTTTAAGCGCAGCAGGAATGTTGTTATTTGCATATGGCATCATTTCACTGGATTGCCACGCCCCTAATGGGGCTCGCAATGACGTTTTGGAGAAAACACATACCACAGCTCCAATTATTATAGGCATAACACTAATGCTTTGGGGTTCCATAATGCGGTGGCAAGCATTCTTGATGGGTCTGCCGTTCTTTTGCCTTGGACTGCTATTTATTTTGCGTGAATGTTGGAATGCAAAAATTCACATAATCGCCAGCCTCGCCATTCTTTTTGCAGGAGCATTTTCTATACACATATTCGACCAAAAAATCTACCAGTCCCCAGCATACGAAGCCTTCAACAAATTCCAAGGGCATCGAGTCACTTTGGGTGACAATCAAAATTACAACCAGAATGCCGTTTACGAAGATGCCGAAGAATTAGGGCTTTCAGGTAAAGACTATCATATGCTTACAGAATGGGTGCTATATGATACAGAAGTATTCTCTGTAGACAGTCTCAAACAATACACAGACATAATTCCCCCATATCGTGATGATAATCCAATACATGCCATTCCTCGTAATATACTCAAAGCACTTTCACATTCTCTGCACGCCCCTCTTTTTTGGGTATGGTTCATTCTCTGCATAATAGTCTATGTAACCAACCCTAAAAAATTTTTATACCTATGGGCATCTCTAGCACTAGTACTAGTACTAATGGCATACCTACTCGCCATAGGACGCCTTGTGTACCGCGTCGAAAGCGGATTCTGGCTTTACGCTGCAGTTTTGGCAATTCCTATTTTAGGGAATATAAAAATCAACATACAAAGAAAAGTAGTCATCGCAGCACTCAGCATCATTGCAATCTTAAACTCGTTCTCCTACGCAACATCCGGAGAAATCATCCGTGACCCCACCAACGGAAGCTCTCGAAAAATCACCATCAAGGATACAACCGACTACACACAAGTTTTTAATTACATCGATAGCCAACCCGATAAAATGTTCTTACTTTCCATGAACGCTTTTATGCGGTTCAGTCACCATCGTAATCCGCCATACCTAGCAACACCCATTGGCACATACCGCAATACAATTTCCTTTGGCTACTGGACCCCGTATTTACCAGAAGTAACAAAAGCTCTAGCAGATTACGGCATAAGCAATCCCATCAAAGATGTTGTGCTTGATAACGTCATCGTTCTTAACGAGCCAAACCTTGCAGACTTTCTACAAAGGCACTATTACGACAGCGTAGCCGTTGACACACTCAAGCCGATTGACGAAATGACATTCCTTAAATACAGGCTTGTCCATTCGGACTCACTGCAAACGGAGGGTAAATAATGAAAAAGTTACTCTACCCGTTGATTGCCAGCGCACTCATCACAATCGTACCATTCCTACTCACATTTGAAAAAGGGCAAGATATCATCCGCGGCTTATTCGGCTTTGAATATTTTGCCATACTGCTGTTCATTGTTTTTTTCAAAAGGGTGCGCGGAGTCCAAATACTATTAGTTGCATTGCTTTTCACTATAGCATGGCTCGATTTACAGAATCTCCTAGCTATAAAAAATTGGAGTACCGGTTGGTACGGACTAATCCCATTTGTCACCTGCGGACTTGCCGTTGCAATAGTTTGGCAAACAAAGCCTTTCAAATTCAACGCAATATGTTTCATTCTCTTCATAGCACTCATTCTGCATCTAGAAGCAAACAATCAATATGCAGCACAGCCACTGGCTCAATTCCCTACAATTGATTATCTCGAACGCACAGCCCCAAAGCCCGTCCAACGAACTAAAATTGCAGAAGATTACAAGAACAAATATACAGTCACTGATTCAGTGACGATCACCCGAGATTACATTGACTCAACGCGTAACAATGTCATCATCCTTGTCGAGAGTTGGGGATTACCGATAGATATTCGCCGTTTCGAAGAACAGCTTGAATTCTTCAACGGAACCGCAACTGCCATAGGTATCCACAACCGAATGTACAGCAGAACCCGCACCGCCGAACGAGAAGACTTAATCAAAACGATTTCAAGAGATTCGACAGGTCACAAAGACACAACATTCTTGCCCCAAATATACGCAACCAACGGCTACAGCACAACATTCCTATTCAGTGGCGATAGCCTTGAACAACTTAGATTCAAATATATTCACAACATTGGCTTCGAACACGCTATTTATGGCAACGGGCTTGACGATTCAGCAATGATTTCAAAAATCGACAGCATCCTTACCGAACCAGCCCCAATGCATTGCATAGCATGGACAACAAGAAATACAAAATTCCCAATGCCAGAATTTGCAAGCATCTACAACAGCAGCGCAGATGCGGTCGACTCAGTCTACACCAAACGATTAACGCACACGCTTTCGTCAATCGCCAATTTAGCACGCAAGCACCCCGAAACAAGATTCATCGTTCAAGGTGACCACAATCCCATTCTATCGCCCATCAAATTCCAGGAACGATTCTACAAGCGATGGGTTCCATTTATAGTGTTGAATTAATTTTTCAACTTAATAAAGAAGTGTAGTTCATTCGGCCATTTCTTTCTTGTACATCTCTGCAATATACGATGGACCGTAGCTCCAATACTTTTGCGTTTCATCATAAAGTAAACTTGCCGTATGGGACTTCAAAAATGTCGGCATTAAATCCGATGGAGAACAGCCTTGTTCTTTTGCTAAATCCATAACAACCATCGAAATTAACATATCTATGGCTGCATCAATTTGTTCTTGGGTTACAGCCATACACATTCCTCTTTTAAGAACTTTAGGCATTGTAAAGACTTACCTGTTCTAAAGCAATATTGATTTTTAAGGCGTTCTGGTAGCAATAGGGAAATGCACAAATCATCGGCTTGTTTTGATCCAACAACACCAAAGGAACCAAGCATATAAGTAACTATGGTCAAGTTCGTTGCATCGTTGGCTATCTTGCCGCCAATAATATCGTACTTTAAGCAATCCTGAACAATGTCATCGAATGAAGACTTGCGACGATGTCCAACGACACAGTGCAACCAATCCACATCGGCATCAGGGAATATTTTCATTTGCAAATCGCCACATTCATTAAATGAAAACGACGACACAATTCCAAATTTTTGAGACTCTTCGACATCGCCATTTTCAAGAGCGTGTCTCAAGCTAATCTTGGCAAAAGACTTTGCCTGTTCAATATCGGTAGTCAAGTAAAAACCTTGGCCAAAGTCTTTATACTTAGCGCATTTTTTCAAATCGGGAACACGTACAGCACAATAACTACCGTGGTACAGAATTACGCCATCATTCAGCTTATTTACCAATCACGGCCCCCTTTATTTCAAGGTAGTGACGAACATCGTCAAGAACAGCGTAATCACCTTCAATGTGAAAAAGATCCCAAAACTTTTCAATGTAACGGTATATCCCATATTTCTGGAATATATCATTAACTGCCTGCATTGTCAGGTTCCATTCTTGCGAGGCCAATCTGACCAGTCTAGCCTGCATATAGGTTATTTGAGCTTCTTTTCCCATTTGGTACCGAAATTGTTCCTTATTGAATATAGAACTTTTTTGAATTACAGAGAACTTATGGTCTAAAAAAGGAACTTATAAAAAACAATTTTTTCCCCAAGAGCTTCACAGCCTCCTATTTCAATGTCCTAACTGAGTAAATGTCGGAGTCAGGACTTCGCCATCAGCAGGAACTGCAGCCGCATACTGAAACGCTCCTGCGTTATCAACCACAATAGAAACGGTCCAGGAAGAGTTCTTTGGGACATCGTTCAGTGCAACTCGACTTGTCGCAACCCAACCAATAGTAACGGAATTAGCCGCGATAGCGACAGAAACATTGTTTCCATTACTTTTGATATCTCCGCTTCCATAACTGAAATTTGTAGTCAAGGATGAGTCCACTGAGATTTTCGTACCAGGACTGCCGTACCCAATGACAGACCAAGAGCCAAGCATATGTCTTTCGCCTATATAAGTACTTTGTAGCTTAACATAGGTTTTTGCTGCAGCGCTTAATTCAGAAGCCTTTGACTTGGCGATCATCCCAAACAGTTTCGGAACGGCAACAGCACTGAGGATGCTTATGATTACAATCACAACCATCAACTCAATAAGAGTGAATCCTTGCTTTTTCATCGCGCTCCCCAGCAACGATTTGTTATGCATAAAACGTCCTTGAAATCCGACGCATTAAAAATAGATAATTGATGGAGAAAAAGAACCACTACAAAAACATTTTACCTAATAATGCGTAATCTATTCGCGAAGTCTTTAACATACGTACTACAAATAATTCAACGGAACGATGTTTACATTTTTTGTCAAAGGTATATATGTTTGCGCCAAGCAAACAACAGCGCCATCACCGACTTTCAAACCATTTTTTTCTAAAATATCAAAATGTTTTATATCCTTTGCCGTTGGGTTAGAAGTCTTCTTTATTTCAATAGGATACAAAAGCCCGTTGTCTTCAATAATCAAGTCTATTTCGTGTTTCTCTTTATCACGATAAAAACTAAAATTCGGTAATCTCCCATTGTGCCAATATGTTTTTAAAATTTCTGAAATCACAAATGTTTCCAGCATTTCGCCACATTTCGCCCCAGCCTCCAATACAGTCGGAGAAGTCCATCTGGTCAAATAGCACGCCAACCCTGTATCTAAAAAATAAACCTTGGGCATCTTGATCATTCGGTTTCCGATGCTTTGTGCATATGGGTAAAGTAAATAAACAAGCCCGGAAGCAACAAGCAACGACATCCATCGCTGTACAGTCGGAACATTTTTTCCAATATCTTTGGCAATGTCGGAATAATTGAGCAATTGCCCTGTTCTTGAGGCTATCGCAGTGATGAATTTTGTAAACGCGATTTCATCGCCAATATTTACCAATTCGCGAATATCCCTTTCTACATAAGTCTGCAGATAGGAACTATAAAAATCCTCCCAATCCATATCCGGATTTTCATACAATACAGGGTAGCTTCCTCGCCATATTCGTTCAAATATATTCTCATAACTTAAGTTACTTACACTAGACGCACGATTGTCAAGCCATTGTGTGGTCGGTACAAACTTTTCGATAGCGGGAGTTCCGTGCAATTCGTTCAGCGAAAAGCCTTGTAATTGTAAAATGCCAACTCGTCCGGCAAGACTTTCTGAAACACCTTTCATTAAATGAAACTGCTGTGATCCAGTTAGCCAAAATAGCCCTTTTTCCAGTCGTTCGTCTACAATCGCTTTGATATAAGGAAGAAGTTGAGGAGCGTGATGAACCTCGTCTATGAGAACCGGGGGGGGGAATCTTTGAAGAAATAAATCCGGATTTTCGCAAGCTAATGTTCTAAGCTCCAACTTGTCCAACGAAACATATCGACGATTAGAATCACAATTGCGAAGAATTGTCGTTTTACCAACTTGCCTTGGACCTGTAACCATAACAACAGAAAACGAGGAATTCATCCTCTTAACTGCGGCTTCGAGCGTTCTTTTGACGTAATTCATATCATCAGCCCTTCAATAATGACTAATATAATATTTAACATTAAATTAGTCAAGTTTTTATTTATACTACCGTCATATCGATATTTAACCATATCCTACGTGAAGTTGCAGGATGCTTATGCTGCTGAAACTGGTGCCGTCGGCACTTGGGGTAACATTGGCTATATCGGACCGGGAACAAAGGTTACTAACGGTTCTAACACGACTGTTTTTGATTATATTGACAATTTCACAGGCACAGCTAACGGTTCTACTATGCTTGGCGATCTTGGTGATGAAACTGCCGCTTGGGAAGCAAAGAATAAGACAGCTTTGAATGACTGTGCCATTCAGAGTTCCTGGACTGTTAAGCTCTCTAAGGGTTCGTCTTCCTCTAATGGTTCTGCAGTTCTTTATACAGCAGCCGCTCCGGATGCCGCTGGTGGAAGCTGCAGCTCTCTGACGCCGAACTTTGTTAACATCGGTAAGTAATCTAAATTTTAGATTTGTTCTAGGCACTCACCATTCGGTGAGTGTTTTTTTTGCCACGAACTTAATAAACATTGGCCATTGATATTTTTTAAAGAGTTAAAAAACAAAAGGGGCTCCCAAATTTGGGAGCCTTCTTTATATATCTTGGTATTGATTATTTTCCAATGTTGCCAAAAGTCGGAGTCAAAGCCTGGCAACCAGAACCTTTAGCTTCAGCAGTAAAGGCCAAGTCTGTTTTAGCAGCATTCGGAGTAACGGAAACCGTCCAGTTTGCGCCAGACAATTTTACCTTGCCTGCAGAAACACCAGAAATAGCGGCACATTCATTCAACTTATTCGGGTTTGCGGCCTGCCAAACAAGTTGAGCATCGGTGCCATTTACTACAGTACTATTATCAAGAGCGATATCGCCAATACCATAATAGAAGTTCGTTGTATGACCGTCGTTCGGAGCAGAGTAACCAATCAAAGTCCAACCACCAATAGCAGAAGATTCAGAGAAGTATGCCTGCTGCAACTTCACGTAGGTTACGGTTGTTTTTGAAGCGGAAAAATTAGTTCAATATCACGAACGGAACCCATCGTTTGTAGAATCGTTCCTGGAATTTTATGGGGGAGAGAATGGGGTTGTGGTCGCCTTG
>JAEEGL015680771.1_pt1 | contig 11659 bp, 11 predicted proteins | sample 9134231 | NCBI WGS metagenome assembly JAEEGL01 (sample SAMN16246548, study PRJNA631951) | gut metagenome | biome: gut microbiome; feature: rumen; material: fiber-attached | host: Bos | place: Iran: Karaj | collected 2018-10 | reverse complement strand
TGATGCATGGTGCCGATGCCCACTCACGCTACTTTGGCGAGGCTGCCTACCACTATATGGTAGACGGAAAGGCTGAAGGTTACAAGTTCGTTGGCAACCCCAACCCCAACCCCGAAAACAAGCAACTGCTCATCATCCCCGATGCCTCACATTGTGACCTCTATGATGGCGGCTACGAGGAGAAGGCTGGTCAAGGTCAGCCCAAGAACATGATTCCTTGGGATAAACTGGCAGCGTTTTTTAAGGCCAATATAAAATAGCAACTGTTCCGTTCAGACGATAGGCTGGCTGACTATCCACAGCTTGGACATTCACACTTTGCTTAAACGTCGAAAGACGTGGGGGTAAACGTCGAAGGTGATTTGGAATCAAAATGATTTGTTCATACCTTTGCACTGTCAAAAGACGAAAACGAAGTCTAAAGACAGAACAGATTATTAACAATTAAAAAAGTAAAGGATATGAAAAAGATGTTGATCGCCCTCGTGGCAATGTTCGTGATGACAATGAGTGCAAACGCACAGAGTAATGAAAACAACGGCAAACTGACCTTCGACCGTGTTGCAAGCTTCTTAGAGTTGAGAACAAATCAGGTTGAATCCGTAAAGACTGCTATGGCTCAGTTTGAGAGTTCGATGCAGGCATACAATCAACTCCAAGATTCATCAAAAGCTGGTGAGGCATGGGAGAAGATCCAGGCTCGTCATAAGACTACGATGAAGAGCGTTCTCGATGAGAAGCAGTACAACAAGTACATCCAGATGCTCGACCTGACGGTCAAGAATACTGCAGAGAGAATCATGGACGAGGCTACTGCTGCCAAGTAACATCGTGGTTTCCACTTATACTTAAGTATTTTTCTCTCCCACATAGAGAGATTATGTGGGAGAGATTTTGCAGTTTCAATAATTATGTGTATATTTGCAGGCATGAAGAAGATACGGTCAAAAGACATCTGGTTGTTGGTGGCACAAGTACTGCTGCTGTCTCTCATCATGCTCTCACCTGCACTCATCAGCTTCATCAGTAGTGGTGGCGACGGCAAACTGGTCGTGGATTCCATGTGGATAGCATTCTACTGGCTGACTCCTGCAATGTGTGTCTATCTACTTAACTTCTACCTGTACATCCCCTTTTTGTGGTTACGTCATCGCTTTTGGCTGTTCGGTATGGCTAATGCGGTTCTGATTCTGGTCACCAACCTGCATCTCTTTGGAAATAATATCGGCAATCTCCCAAATTATTTACGTGCAGGCTATTTCTCGTTAATGACCGTCTCTTTACTGCTTTGTCTGATGGCTATTGGCATTGCAATGAGCGTCCGTTATGTGATACGACAAAGTGAACGCAAGCAGAAGGAGGTAGAAGCAGAACTCGCATGGTTGAAAAATCAGATCAACCCACATTTCCTGTTTAATACGCTCAACAACATTTCTAGTCTGGCACAGATTGACGCTGACGAGACGCAGGAGGCTATTATGCAACTGAGCGACCTGTTGCGCTATGCAATGTACGAAACCAACAAGCCGAAGGTACGCCTCGACGGTGAAGTGGAGTTTATGCGTAACTATATTGACCTGATGAAACTTCGTTGTAATGAGATGACAACTGTCAGTACCCAGTTCGCCATTAAAGAACCGCAATCAGAAGTACCTCCTCTGCTCTTCATCTCGCTCGTTGAGAATGCTTTCAAACATGGTATAAACAGTAATGCACCTGCCACCATCGACATCCGTCTGGAGCAACAAGACGACATGCTCATCTTCAACTGCGACAACACCAACAATCCAAAGCCTACAAAGGATCGTAGCGGCTCTGGTATCGGACTCGACAATACTCGGCGCCGCTTGGATCTACTCTATCCTGGTCGCTACTCTTGGGAACAGGAAATAACCCCGGAGAACATCTATCACGTCAAGATCTTCATCCGCCTATGAGACCTCTAACCTGTATAATCGTAGATGACGAGCCATTGGCTGTGCGCCTGTTAGTATCGTATGTGGAGAAAACACCCGACTTACAACTGCTTTCATCGTTTACCGATTCCATCAGTGCTATCAATGCAGTCAGGGAACAGAAACCGGATTTGCTATTTCTCGACATTCAAATGCCCAATCTCGACGGTATGGAACTAGCGCGTAGTCTACCAGAACAGACACGCGTCATCTTTACCACGGCTTTTAAGGAATATGCTTTCGAGAGTTATGAAGTGAATGCCCTTGACTTTCTTTTGAAGCCAGTTCGGTACAATAAGTTCCTTGGCTCAATAGAAAAGGCAAAAAAGTTGTTTGAAATCCAACAGACATCCGTTCAACCCAAACTGCAGTCTAATACAGTTTTCATCCGGGTCGATGGAGAATGGAGGAATATTACTGTTGATCAGATTATCTATGTCAACGGTATGAAAGATTATGTATTGTTCTATCTTAATGGTGAGAAAAAGCCTTTGATTTCTCATCTGACTATGAAGGCTGTCGAGGATATGTTGCCATCTGACAAATTCCTACGCATTCACCGCTCCTATATTGTAGCTGTAGACAAGATTCAAAAAGTGGATCGCAATGACTGTGTCTATATAGGAGAGGAAATCATCCATATCCCAGACGGCTATTTGCAGACTTTCCGAACCTTTCTTGAGACACGTTCATTCAATAAATAACATATTATGAAAGAAAGATTATCATATTCACGGTTATTGCTTTCATGTACTATTCTTTGTGTGATGGCTGCATGTGCTCAGACTCAGTCAAATGATATAGTTGCAGAAGGGGAAGAACCTGTAAGAGTTTCTGATTCGTATAGCTTTACAGAAGGGCCTGCGGCAGACGTAAGGGGGGATGTGTTCTTTACGGACCAGCCCAACAATAAGATTTACCATTGGGACTGCGAATCTGGAGAGATCACATTGTTCACCGGTCAGAGCGGTCGAGCTAACGGTATGTACTTTGATGCACAAGGCAACTTGATAGCCTGTGCAGATATGGACAACCAACTCTGGTCTTTCGATATGGAAGGACACTCCAAGATACTGATAACCGACTATTGCGGGAAATTGCTGAACGGGCCTAATGACGTTTGGATCTCGAAGGATGGAGGCTATTATCTTACTGACCCCTATTTTAAAAGAGACTATTGGACACGTAGCCCAGAGCGCCAACAGCCAGTAGAAGGTTTGTATTATCTCGCGCCGGGAGGTCAGCAACTAGTCATGCTTGACTCAACACTCAACCAGCCTAATGGCCTTGTGGGAACGCCCGACGGAAAATATCTGTATGTTGCGGAGGCAAAAGCAAACAGAATCCTGAAATATGACATTCTGCCAGACGGCCATCTGGCAAACCGGCAGGTCTTTGCAGACATGGGGTCGGACGGAATGACGATAGACGATAGAGGGAACATATATCTTACTGGCAACGGTGTGACCGTATTCGACAAATACGGCCACAAGATTGCCCATTTTCCCATTCCTGAAGACTGGACTGCAAACGTTTGTTTTGGCGGAAAAGAGCGTGATATCTTATTTATCACCGCATCAAAATCCGTCTATACCCTGAAGATGCTTGTCCACGGGGTAAAGTGATTAAAGTTCACTTCGTGTTTGCGCTGTTTTCGGTCAGGCGTTTGATATGCTGCTTCAGAATGTAATACGCAGGTTGCGGCATGGCACCATGGTCGTAGCCTTGCATTTCATAGAGTGTCACGTCCTTGTGGCCCACGAGCTTCAACATACGCCAGAAGGAAGCCTGCTCCTCATAGCGACCAAAAAGTTCTAGTTCCCGGTCACCAGAAATAATAATGATAGGTGGGGCATCTGGACGAATGTAGGTGAGCGGGGCGTATTGGTCAATAGTGGCCTGCAAGGGAGGGATGTTCTGCTGTTTGCGGATATTGTAATGCGTGATGCACTGTCCGCTGAAGGGCACGAGGGCAGCCAATGAGTCGGCATCAACGCCATATTTGGCGAGCCATTTCTTGTCTAGGCCGATCATGTTGAGCAGGTAGCCACCTGCGGAATGTCCTGCCACGAAAATCTTGCGATGACTACCACCATATTTCTCGATATTTTTATATGTCCATGCCACGGCAGCTGCGGCATCGTCGAGGATATCGTCGATATGAGCCTTTGGCAGCAGACGGTAGTTGGCTGCAACAACTACTAAGCCGCTGTTCTTCAGCTGTTCGTCGATGTGTTTGTTACCACCCTCAATACCGCCACCATGGAACCATACCACCACGGAGGCATCCTTTTGATTCGTAGGGTAATAAACGTCGAGTTTGCAGCGCTCTTGAGCGTACGCATCGTCAGACGCTGTGTAAGGGATGTCGTTCACTTGCTGATACTGCTGATGCTGTGCATGAGAGCTCATCGGCAACAGCATGAGTGCGAGGATTGTAAATTTAATCATTCTCATAACTATAGTTTTTGTTGGGTTATCATTATCTTTACAAATAAGAAAACTAAAGAACTGTCAGAGCCTGAATGAGGGCATCAATTTGCTGGCGGCTCATGCCGTGAGAGAGCAGATAGCTGGAGAACGCTTTTGCGTAGTCAACATTCGGAAGTTGTGCCTCATCCTTAATGCCGGCATAATACATCAGGCACGGGTTGAGTTTCAGCGACAATAATGTGTTGCATACATCACGGTCTTTTTGGGGATTGACGTCATAATAGTTGTCATAGGTAATCAGATAGTCGGTTACAATCTCCTCATACGTTGCGCCGCATAATCCCTCCAGTAGTGCGCACACATATCCGGTACGATCTTTTCCCTCAATGCAATGCACGACATAGGGTGCCGGACGCGACGGCAGTTCCTTGAGAGCCGCAATCAGTCGTTTGTTATAGTCATCTGCCGTAGGGTCAGCCTTCAACGGGCACAAAATCACATTGCCTGCATTCCAAAGTGCACGGCTGTAGGTAGGCATGTCGTAGCTCTGCATTTTCTCCTCTGTGTCGGCAAGGTTAAGCACCGTCGTTACCTTTTCGCCTTCCAGATATTCCGATACACAGTAGGCGCGGTTGGTTTCGTCAGAGAACGGTGTTGAACTTCGGTACAACACACCGCCGGCAATGTTACCAGCCTTCACCGCGCGAGCATTAGCAAACTCAGCATCGGTGAGGTCTGGATAGTCATTGCGGTCGTTGGAATATGTCATACTCATGGCTGTTTGCACGTCGAGGCAACCACCCTTTTCCTTCATTTTGACGGTAACGGCATGCCCCACCAGTCCTCTCTGTTCCGGAGGCAATCCGGTGTTGCTGGCCGTAAAACAGATGCTGGGATAGGTGGGATAAGCCACGAGCAGGAATTCTCCGCTACGAGTGTAGTAGCCGTCGTAATAAGGCACGACGAATGTTTTGTCGTCAAGGGTGATGCTGACGAGGTCACCAAGCGTGAATCCAGCCTTCTCCATGTCTGCTTTCGTAAAATCCAGCATGGCTCCGTCGTACTCATTATACGTAGAGATGATGCCTTTCAGCATCGGCTCTTCGTTGGTATTGTTACCATCAGAGCAGGAGGTAACAAGGACCAGTAAACTTACAAGAAAGAATGCCTTCGAGGGTACAAACATGGTTGCAACTTTGAGAGTGTTGGGGGAATGTCTATTTGGCGAGCGCTTCTGCTATGATGGTTGCCAGTCGCTCGGCACCTTTTCCATCGGGATGGATGCCATCGTCCACCATCTTATTGCCATCGTTGGCATAGAGCGTATGAAGATCGACAACCTGTAGGCCATATTTCTTGGCCACCTCCTGCTGGATGGGAATGATCTCGTTGACAATCACTGAGTCGTTGATGTTCCACGTCGGCTTAAAAGCGGGGATGGGCGTGCAGAGCAGGATACGGGGTTTGGCCTCAGCCACTGCCTGGGATTTCTTGGACTTCTTAGCTTTCTTGACTGGTTGGGCAAGGTCTGGACGCAGCGTGGTGATCATCTGCTCCAGGTCCTGGCGGAACTCAGCACCATACTGCCAATTTTCGGGCTTCGAGTCGTTGGTGCCCAGCTTGATGATGACCACATCGGGCTTGAATGCGAGCGCATCTCTCCACGCCATCTCGTTCATATAGGGGAAATCGCCTTTGTTGAGCATAGTGCGAGAGCTCACGCCGAAATTCTTCACCCAGTAGTCATTGCCCAGCTTCTTCTGCAACACGGCAGGATAGCCATAGGCCGTACGCATATCGATGCCATAGCCGTCGGTGATACTGTTACCGATACAAGCCACACGGATGGCATCCTGCTTGGGTGCCTTGTGAGCATCAAGCCAGCTGCCAATCTCTGTCAGCAGCTGGTCGTGGTATGGGAACCAGGTGCCGAAGCCGAAGCCATGATCGCCAGTGGGATATACCAGCATAGAACAGTCGTTACCTGCATTGCGCATGGCCTTATAGTATTCCAGTCCGTTGGTGACAAAGGGCACCAGACGGTCGTCATTGGCTGAAACAATCAAGGCTGGAGGTGTCAGATGACTGCGCACGGCATTCATGGTCGAGAAGTCGCGCACCAACTCTGGATTCTGCTGTCCATCCTTGCCCAAGAAGTTCAAGCACGACCATTTGTGCGACACACGCTCATCCATCGAGATGACGGGATAGAACAGTATAGAGAAATTAGGACGTGCGTCGAAAGGGGCATGGGTGGAGATGACTGATGCTAGATGGCCGCCAGCCGAGAAGCCCATGATGCCCACATCGTTGGGATTGATGTTCCACACCAGAGCTGAGTCGCGTACGATGCGGATACCTTTCATCACGTCGCCCATAGGCTTCGTGCGGTCACCAGCTGGCAAACGATAGTTCACCACGAAATAGGCGATGCCCCGCTGATTCATCCATTCAGCCGCCAGCGTACCCTCGTGGGTGTTCGACAACATGGAGTAACCACCACCTGGAACGCCCACAATCGCTTTGCCTGAACACTTTTCAGGCAGGAAACACACCATTTGCGCCTTGCCATCGTCGGTCAGGTTCAGCGTAAAATTTCTGGCTGTCTGTGCCATCATGGTGGCAGCAGTCAGCAGCATACTAAAGATAAACAGTTTTCTCATGTCGGTAGTTGATAATTATTAGTTGTTATTATTTCTTTTATTTAAGCAGATACGCCCCAATCTTCTCCACGATAACCTTGTCGTAGTCATAACGATCGGGCCAAAACTCCACCTTACCAGTTGCCGGATTCGGATAGGCAGTGAAGTAGACAATATAGACGGGCACCTTCGGATTAATCTCACGATACTGAATCAGACGCAAAGGATGAGGATCCTCGGCATGATCTTTTACGTAGTTTCTACCACGCTCGGTCTCTGGACGGATGTCCATTGAGATGCGCAACTGATCGCGAGTCCAGTCGTCGACATCCGATAAGAGAAAACAGGCTAAGTCGAAGGGCTTCTGCACGCGTACACATCCATGGGAGAGTGTGCGTCGCTCACGTTGGAAAGCGCCCCGGTTGTTGGTGTCATGCAGATAGACGGAGAAATTGTTTGGAAAACGAAACACGATGCGGCCGAGCGAGTTGCCTGCCCCACCCTTCTGAACCACACGGAGATTACCGGACATCAGCTGTTCGGACGACACCTCAGAGGCCCTCAGTGTATCGTTGGTTTGTCTCCTTACTATGGAATATCGGTTACGCGCAAAGTAGGCGGAGTCACCCCCATGGCGAGCTACATCAGTCTTGATGATGTTGTAGGGAATGATCCACTCGGGGTTGACTTGCATATAGTTGATAGTGCTGCAGAGCAGTGGGGTCTTGGTGGCATAGGCACCACAGCAGATACGCATATAGAGCACCGTGTCGCCGCCTACGGCCCAAAGCTGTTGGGCGGGGATATTAACCAAAACCCGTCTCTCTTGTTGTTCAGGATGCTTGATCTGCCAACGGCAGCGTTCCATATTGATAGCAAGCTTCCGTCGTTCAGCGGTGTCATTAGTGGCCAACAATCTCTCTTGCAAAGCATGGTACACGTAGTTTGAGGGCTGAGAGGCCATGAAGAAAGCCATCCTGTCATCTTTCGTCAACTGTTTCTCTGACGTCTCCTTGTCGGGGGCTTTGATCTCATAGTCGAAGAGCTGGGCATACCCCGGACCTCCTACCTTATAGTCCTTGTTGTTCAACACCTTGTCAGGGCGCATTAAGCCATAACGCAGCCCGGTGGTATAGTCGATATAGGCCTTCGAGAGGTTACTGTCGAGTCGGACAAGCACCTCATTGATGCTCTGGCCCACAGAGTCAAAGGCGAGTGTATGGACGATATGCAAGTCCTCGGCAATCTGAGGCACGAAGAAGGCCGTTGTATCAAGTCCATTACGGGGCACTTCTCGGCGAAGATAGGACAACAAAGAATCAGCATCTTCCGACACACCCATCCTCGTGAACCACTTGCCCTGCACAGCCGAGTCGAGACTGTCTACATAGGTACTGAAGGCCGAGAGGTCGGCTTCGGTCTGATTGTGCCATCCACCACTGCATGCTACAAACAGCAGACCAGCCATCCACATCACGACCAGCTTTTTCATCCTGTCTATTCCTCCATCAGTTTACGATAGCGGGCACGCTTAGGTTCTTCGAGGCCAAGGCGCTGTGCCTTGTTGGTCTCATACTCTGAGTAGTTGCCCTCGAAGTAGAAGACGTTACCCTCACCCTCGAAGGCGAGGATATGCGTACAGATACGATCAAGGAACCAACGGTCGTGACTAATAATAACGGCACAACCCGCGAACGATTCCAAGCCTTCCTCCAAAGCGCGTAACGTATTGACATCTATATCGTTAGTCGGCTCATCGAGAAGTAAAACATTGCCTTCCTGTTTCAGGGCTATGGCCAGATGCAGACGGTTACGCTCACCACCCGAAAGTACGCCACATTTCTTCTCCTGATCGGCACCACTGAAATTGAACCGTGAGAGATAGGCGCGTACGTTCACATCGCGCCCACCCATGCGGATGGTTTCATTACCACCGCTCACCACCTGATAAACGGTTTTCTCAGGATCGATGTCCTTATGCTGCTGGTCAACGTACGAGAGTTTCACTGTCTCGCCCACGTCGAAGGAACCTGCATCAGCCTTCTCCAAACCCATGATCAGGCGGAACAGTGTGGTCTTGCCGGCACCGTTAGGGCCTATCACGCCCACAATGCCATTTGGCGGCAGGATGAAGTTCAGGTCCTTAAAGAGTTCCTTCTCGGGATATGCCTTAGCCACATGTTCTGCCACGATGACCTTGTTACCAAGGCGCGGACCGTTGGGAATAAATATCTCCAGTTTTTCCTCTTTCTGTTTCTGTTCCTCGTTGAGCATCTTGTCATAAGAGTTCAGACGGGCTTTCCCCTTGGCATGACGCGCCTTCGGGGCCATCCTCACCCACTCCAGCTCGCGTTCCAGAGTCTTGCGGCGCTTCGAGGCTTGTTTCTCTTCTTGAGCCAGTCGCTGAGACTTTTGCTCCAGCCATGATGAATAGTTACCCTTCCAAGGGATGCCCTCACCGCGGTCGAGTTCAAGGATCCACTCTGCCACATCGTCAAGGAAGTATCGGTCATGGGTCACAGCAATCACCGTACCCTCATACTGCTGCAAATGTTGCTCCAGCCAGTCGATGCTTTCTGCATCCAGATGGTTCGTGGGCTCGTCGAGCAGCAGCACGTCGGGTTTCTGCAAAAGCAGTCGGCACAGGGCCACACGACGGCGCTCACCGCCCGAGAGTGTTTTCACACTCCAGTCGCCTGGCGGACAGTTCAGCGCAGCCATCGCACGGTCAAGCTTCGAGTCCATGTTCCAGGCATCCGTCGCGTCGATGATATCCTGCAGCTCTGCCTGGCGCTGCATCAGCTTGTCCATCTTATCTGCGTCCTCATAATACTCAGGAAGACCGAACTTCACGTTGATCTGATCATATTCTGCAAGCGCATCATACACATGCTGAACCCCTTCCATCACGTTCTCCTTGACCGTCTTCTCTTCATTCAGTGGCGGGTCCTGGGGCAGATAGCCCACCGAATAGCCAGGACTCCACACTACCTGTCCCTGGAACTTCTCATCGAGACCGGCAATAATCTTCATAAGTGTGGACTTACCCGCGCCATTCAGACCAATGATTCCGATCTTCGCTCCATAGAAGAAACTCAGATAGATGTTCTTTAATACTTGTTTCTGATTCTGCTGGATGGTTTTGCTCACGCCTACCATCGAGAAGATCACTTTCTTATCGTCGACTGTTGCCATGGATTATCTGAATTACTAAATTAATGAGAAGGCTACGTCCATCATGTGGGTAAAGGTGGTCTGACGCTCCTCGGCTGTAGTGGCCTCACCCGTAAGGATATGGTCGGAGATAGTACAGATACCCAGCGCACGATTGCCAGAACGGGCAGCATTCATATACAGGGCCGCAATCTCCATCTCCACAGCCAGTACGCCCATCTTCATCCACTTGTCGTTCTGGGGATTCTCCGTATAGAAGGTGTCGGAAGAAAAGACGTTGCCCACCTTATAATGATAGCCAAAACGCTCGCAAGCCTCAGCAGCACCACGCACCAGACTGAAATCGGCAATGGGTGCAAACGTGCCTGGCAATTCATATTGGGCCACATAGTTTGAGTTCGTGCAGGCGCCCATAGCAATGGCGATGTCGCCAACATGCAGATCCATATTGATAGAACCTGCCGATCCCACACGGATGATAGTCTTCACTCCATAGAAGTTATACAACTCATAAGTATAGATACCGATGGAGGGCATGCCCATACCATGGCCCATCACACTGACACGTTTGCCATGATAGGTTCCCGTAAATCCAAACATACCTCTGACGTGGTTGAATTCCACAGGGTTCTCCAGATACTTCTCTGCCATAAACTTAGCTCTCAGCGGATCGCCGGCCATAATTACTGTCTCGGCTATTTCGCCGAACTTTGCCCCAATGTGGGGAGTAGGTGTTGTTGCCATAATCTTATTGGTTTTGGGTTATTTGGGGCAAATTTACATAAAAATCCCGAATTACGCATTATTTTTCTGATAAAATTTTTGTCATGCCGAATAAAATGCTTATTTTTGCACCACATCAATTACCAAAAACAATTCAAATTATGGTTAAACACATTATTCTCTGGACCCTGAATCCAGAACTCTCAGAAGAAGAGAAACAGCAGGTAAAGGCAGGTATCAAGGCTGGTCTTGAAGGTCTTGTGGGCAAAGTGCCAGGACTCATTGATGTCAAAGTACATATCGACGGCCGCTTGGCTTCATCGAATGCCGATGTGATGCTCGACAGTACACTGGAGAGCGAAGAGGCACTGAAGGGCTATGCCGTTCATCCCGAGCATGTAGCCGTTGCCAACGGAAAGGTTCGCCCCTACACCGTCCAGCGCAGCTGCCTCGATTTCGAGATCTAAAAGCAAAAATCCCCGCCAATCGGCGGGGATTTTTATAATAATAGCTCAAGAAGATTACTTCTTGTTCAGGGCGAGGTCGATAGCAACGGCTACAGATACAGTAGCACCTACCATCGGGTTGTTACCCATACCGAGGAAGCCCATCATCTCTACGTGAGCAGGAACAGAAGAGCTACCTGCGAACTGAGCGTCTGAGTGCATACGACCCAGCGTATCAGTCATACCGTAAGAAGCAGGACCAGCAGCCATGTTATCTGGGTGCAGG
>JAEEGL015607701.1_pt1 | contig 11659 bp, 7 predicted proteins | sample 9134231 | NCBI WGS metagenome assembly JAEEGL01 (sample SAMN16246548, study PRJNA631951) | gut metagenome | biome: gut microbiome; feature: rumen; material: fiber-attached | host: Bos | place: Iran: Karaj | collected 2018-10 | reverse complement strand
GGAGGGGAATACGCCCTCGTTAAGGCCGCAGAGGAAGACGTAGGGAAACTCCAGGCCCTTGGCTGCGTGGACAGTCATGAGGCGGACCTTGTCTCCGGGGTCTGCGGTGTCGCTGTTGGTAAACATCGCGACGTGCGCAAGGTAATCCTCGGCCGAGGCCTCCTCTCCGCAGGAGGTCTCGTATTCGTAGGCGGACTGCTTAAGCTCCGCGAGGTTGTCCAGCCTCTCCTGAGAGCCTTCCGTGCGGAGCATCTTCTCGTAGCCGCTCTCGTCCAGCGCGGCGGAGAGCAGCTCCGATACCGACCTGTCCGAGCTCCCCTCAGAGAGCCTTTCTATCAGCTTTATGAAGCTCTGCGCCCCCGTGCCCTTAAAGTCCTCCGTCTCCGAAAGATCCCTGAGCGCATCCCATAGGGAGCAGCCGACCCCCGCGGAATACTCCTCCAGGATCTTTACGCGGCGCTGCCCTATGTTCCTCTTTGGGACGTTTACTATCCTCCTGAAGGAGAGATCGTCCCTGAGTATTATCATACGAAGGTAAGAAAGAGCGTCCTTGATCTCCGCCCTGTCAAAGAACTGCACCCCGCTGTAGATGCGGTAAGGCAGCTTTTTCTTCTGGAAGAGCTCCTCTATGGGCCTTGTAACGTAGTGCGCCCTGTAGAGGACGGTAATGTCCTTAAGGGGCACGCCCTTTGCCGAGAGCTCCCCTATCCTGTCCGCGATCCACTCCGCCTCCTGTGAGGCAGTCCCCGCGTGGTGATACAGCACGCTCTCCCCGTCCGGATGGACAGGCTCAAGGTCCTTCTTTATCCTTGAGGCGTTCTTGTCTATGAGGGAGTTCGCCGCGGCCAGTATCTGGGGCGTGGAGCGATAGTTAGTATTCATCATTATCGTGCAGGCGCCCGGGAAATGCTTCTCGAAGTCCAGAAGGAAGGCCACGCTGGCGCCGCGCCAGGTGTATATGGTCTGGTCCGGGTCCCCCACTATGAATAGGTTCCCGTGGTATCCGCAGAGCACTTCCATGAGCCTGTACTGTATGGCATCTATGTCCTGGAACTCGTCTATCATTATGTATTCCAGGCGCTTCTGCCACTTGAGGCGTATGTCCGGGTGGGTCTCGAATATGTAGAGGGTGAACTTAAGGAGGTCGTTGTAGTCCAGCCCGAAGCACTTCTTCTGTTGGTATAAATAGCCGTAGAAGATGATGTCCGCGGCCCCGGTGGCCTTAAGGTACTTCTCCCGAAGCTCGTCCAGGGACATGTTTATGAGGTCGTGGTAATACTCCGGGCAGAACCTGAGCTTCTGCATCTCTATCATGTCTCTTGCCGCGGAGAAGGTCATGTCCCGCAGCGTAAGCTCCCGCTCCTCGTATATGATGCGCAGCATTGAGTCTATGTCGGAATTGTCAAGCACCAGGAAGCTTTTGGGATACTGGACAGCATTGCCGTCTTCTTTAAGCACCGCCACGCAGAAGCCGTGGAAGGTGTTGATGTATCCGGTGTCGTTGTCACCCGTCAGCTGATGTATGCGCTGCCTCATCTCGGCGGCAGCCTTGTTGGTAAAGGTGACGCAGAGTATGTTTCCGGGCATTATCCCGGCCTCGTTCACAAGGTACGCAAAGCGGCGCGTAAGGGCGCGGGTCTTGCCCGAGCCTGCCCCCGCCACCACGCGTATGCAGCCTTCAGTTGCGGTCACCGCCTCCAGCTGAGCCGGATTCAGACCTTCAAGTATATCCATTTTCTCCCCCAAACAGACCACGTCAAACAGTTTCAAAAAATATTATACCATACTATTCAGACCGGCAGAACATTTGTTTGCAAAAATGCATCAAAAAAGGCCGCCTTTCGGCAGCCTTTTCATCGTATGTATGAGTATTTGGACCCGGACCTATTCGTTCTCAGCTATGTACTTGCCGGTAAGATAACCGAAGGTTATGCAGCAGGCTCCGTAGCAGGCGCCCTCCGTCATGAAGGTGTAGTGCCCCGCGAACATGTCGCCCACGCCGGTGCCTACTATGTAGAGACCGGGGATGGGGTCGTCCTTCTCGTCGCAGACCTGCATGTTGCTGTTGGTCCTTGGACCACCCAGCACGGTAAAGAGGTTCATGTGGGTGAAGTCCTCCTTGTGGCAGTAGAACGGGCCCTTTTCCACCGGGATCATGAAATCCGGATCCTTGTGGTACTCCGCGTCCCTGCCCTCATGGCACATTTTATTGTAGTTCCTGATCGTCTCAAGTGCCTTGGGAGGAAGCCCTGCCTTCTCCACCAGCTCTTCTATGGTATCCGCCTTGAACCACTGCGGCCTCTTTATCTCGGCGTCAAAGAACATCTTGGGCGGGGTGAAGCTTCCGTCCGCCTTGGAGTCCCAGCCGGACATCACCTGCTCCCTGGTGTAGGTGAACTCGTCCTTGTACTGATCCGGCTTCATCACGTCGTACCAGGTGAAGTGATCGTACCAGTCGGAATCCCAGATAGCCCAACTGAGACCCTTCTTATTCAGGTGCTGGGTAACCGGCCCGAACGCTCTGGAGCAGTACTCGTTCATGAAGCGCTCCCCGTCGGCGTCCAGCAGGAGCCCCGGGAAGTTCTGATACCTGGAGACCACCGCGCCGTTGGAGAAGTTGCTCAGCATCACGCAGTTGGGAAGTGATTTCTGCCACGCGGCGCCTGCCCAGAGGGCCGCCTTAAGCATATCCCCCCTGAAGATGCCGTTGCCGCCTCTTGCGTTGTAGTCCTCCGGAGAATTGTAAGAGGCCTCTCTTACGCAGTCCACATAGGGCGTGACATACTTGGCCATCATGTCCTTGTCCTTGGAGAAGTCTCCCGCGGCTATGACTACGGCCTTGGTGCCTTTATATCTTACGTAGCCGCCGTTCTCAAGATCCCTTGCTATGACAGCAACTACCCTGTCTCCGTCCTTTTCGAAAAAGTAGCCTGCCATCTTAAAGATGAGCCTGCCGCCGCCCTGTACGAACCTGTCCGCGAATTCATTTACCAGACTGGTCTGGCCTACGCCGGCCTTTCCCGCCCTGATATCCTTTGCCCAGCCGTGGGAGATGACAGGCGAATAATGCAGGCCGTGTTCCTTCATGTGGTTGCCCTGCTCCAGCGCGGTCTGGTAGCCCTTGCTCTCCATGTAGTCTATTACGTAGTTGAAGGCCTCCTCGCTGTGGTTGTACCACTTGTACCACTTCTTCTGGTCCACCATATTGCCGTTGGCGAGTATCTCCTTCTCAACATACCACGGATCCAGGGGCCCATAGCCCGCTTCCTTCATTGTCTTGCTGAAGGCCGCTGCGTTGGAGCCGCCTCTGCTTATGGGCCTGTCGGAGCCCGTGATCAGCACCACGTCCAGACCCTCGTCCATGGCGGAGTTCGCTGTTATAAGGCCGGCAGTGCCGGCGCCGATAACGACCACTTCCGCCGTGACAGTATCCTTTACCTCTGCCTCGGGCACCTTCTCGGGCGGCACCTCAAAGGCCCACTTCCCCAGACATTTTTCCGCAGTCATAAGTCCTTCCATCGTTCCACTCCTCCCCGAAAGTCTCAAAACTCTAAAGCATCCGAACGAAGGTCCCGTCTTCGGACCATTCGAGCTTTACGCCAAGGTTTGCGCCGTCGGTCTGAGCCCTCATGAAGTCCAGGACGTCCTGTCCTCCGTTCTCACGGTCCTTTATTACCACATTACCGCTGTCCTCTATGTAAGCGGGTATGAAGCCGCTCTCAAGGACGCCGTTTTTATCAGCCAATACCTTTGCAATTATCGTAAGGCGGGACTTTTCGGACCAGGGGTAGAAGTCCACTTTGTAGTGGCCGCCGCCCCTTCCCTGCCTTGCGCGCTCCTTAAGATAAGCCACCATCTCCGGCGTGTCGTTGTAGCCGGAGGTCATGGCGTAGGTGAAGCACACGTAATTTCCAAGGCCGTGGTATATCGGCTTTCCCTTGTAGTATTCTACACCCTTGAGGATGTGATGGTGCACGCCGAAAATTATGTCCGCTCCCGCGTCTATGCACAGGTAGCACATCTCCTGCTCGTAGTCGTCCAGCCTGGGGATGTCCCCGCCGTTGCCCTTGTGGAACACTACGACGGCTATGTCGCACCTGCTCTTGAGGTCCCTTACCTCCTCCGCCAGCTGTTTTTTGGCCTCAGGCAGCAGGTAGGTATCAGTCCTGCAGGGGCAGCCAGGCATGTCGAACTTGGGGATATATGCGGTCTCCACCTTAACATAGTTTGCGCCCGGCTTCTGGGACATGGCCCAGCCCAGCTTGGGACCGGTGGCGTTGATGGAGATGACGCCCACCTTAATGCCCTTCTTTTCTATGAAGACAGGCTTCTTTGCGTCCTCTATGTTCTTTCCCGTGCCGCAGTGCGCAAGGCCTATCTCGTCCAGCTTTGCTATGGTATCAAGTATGCCGTTGGGACCGCAGTCGTAGGAATGGTTTCCCGCGGTGGTGACCACGTTAAAGCCCACGTCCGGCAGGCACTCCAGGTGCTTCGGGGGCGAAGGCGGAGCCTGGATGTCTATGCACGACGGTTCCGTCCTGTCCTTCGTGGTGTGCGGCGTCTCCACATGGCCTATCATTACGTCCTGGGCGCTGAGGACGTCCCTGCTGCCTTCAAAATACGGCTCTGCAGGGCCGGGTTCATCCAGGATCAGGTCTCCCACGCAGCAAATGCTTATCTTTTCGGACATAGTGTCACCTCCGGGTCTTCATCTGTTGATGATAATATTATACACTATATGCTTTTCCAAAAGTATTTATTTTAACAAAAAAACACAGCCGGAGATATCGTATCTCCGGCTGCGAAAATGACATATAGAACCGTCCCCTATGCTACAGTCCGTTGAGCTCGCGGACGCGCTTGCATGCAACGAAGTGGTCCTTGGAGAGCTCCTCCAGCTTGGGCGTGCCCTTGAAGCACTCCTCGCACGCGTAGTTGCAGCGCGGAGCGAAACGGCAGGCATCGGGCGGATTGATCGGACTCGTAAGCTCGCCCTTCAGCAGCTCTCTCTGCTTCTTATTCTTAATTGACGGAATAGGAATGGCGGAGAGCAGCGCCTTGGTGTACGGATGCCAGGTATGGCTGAACAGCTCCTTGGTAGGAGCCTTCTCTATCATCTGGCCCAGGTACATTACGCTTATGTGGTCCGAAATGTGCTTTACAACGGAAAGGTCGTGGGTAATGAACATGTAGGCCATGCCCTTTTCCTTCTGAAGATCCTGCAGCAGGTTGAGTATCTGTGCCTGGATAAGTACGTCCAGGGCGGATACGGGCTCGTCGCAGATGATCATCTTGGGTTCCAGAGCAAGAGCCCTTGCGATACCTATCCTCTGGCGGCGTCCGCCGTCCAGCTCGTGCGGGTAGGTGTCGGAGTAGCGCCTCGCAAGACCTACGGTGTCCATCAGCTCAAGGACTCTCTTGTTGAGGGCCTCCTTATCCGGGCAGATCTTGTGGATGAGCAGCGGCTCGGCTATCTGCTGGCTTACGCTCATACGCGGGTTCAGCGAAGACAGCGGGTCCTGGAATATCATCTGCATCTTGGGACGCAGCTCCACGAACTTCTTGCTGTCTACCCTGGAGATGTCCTCTCCGTCGAATATGATCTTGCCGCTGGTGGGAGAGGTAAGCTGAAGTATGGTCTTTCCGAGGGTGGACTTGCCGCAGCCGGACTCGCCTACTACGCCGAGGGTCTCACCTATGTCCAGGGTAAAGCTTACATCGTCCACGGCATGGAGCATGCCGTCAGGGGCCATGAAGTACTTTTTAAGGTTTTCTACCTGAAGAAGAGCATCACTCATTGGCTGCCTCTCCTTTCTCCTCCGGCTCCATTATTTTGTCAGAGATGTCGGTGGCATCTGCTACCGGAGGAATCTTAAGCGCTTCGATCTCTTCCGGAGTCATAAAGTGTATGCACTTTACGAGGTGTCCGGGAGCGATCTCCTTGGTTATCGGGTCTATGATCTTGCAGTCGTCCGTCTTTTCCGGGCATCTGTCGCAGAAGGAACAGTACGAGGGAAGATCCATGGGATCCGATACGAGTCCTTCTATGGAGCGGAGCCTGTCCACCTCGGTGTCGAGGCTCGGAAGAGCGTCGAACAGGGCCTTGGTGTAGGGGCGGCTGGTCTGCTCGAAAATGGCCTCCAGATCTCCGTACTCCACTACTTCGCCGGCGTATATTACGGCGACTTTGTCGCAGGTCTCGGCAACTACACCCAGGTCGTGGGTTATCATGACCGTAGCGGTGTGGAACTGTTCCTGCAGCTTTCTCATGAGGTCCAGCACCTGAGCCTGGATAGTAACGTCCAGAGCGGTGGTGGGTTCGTCGGCTATCAGCAGCCTGGGGTTGCACGCCAAAGCCATGGCTATGACTATACGCTGCTTCATGCCGCCGGAGAACTGATGCGGATACTCGCTGTAGCGGTTGCCCGGGATGCCTACGGTCTCCATCATCTCTATGGCGCGTGCCTTGGCCTCTGCCTTGCTGACGGGGTTGTGCAGGCTTACCACCTCGGCGATCTGATCGCCTACATAGTGCACGGGGTTGAGCGCGGACATTGGATCCTGGAAGATCATGCCCATGGTGCCGCCGCGCAGGTTGCGCATCTTCTTGTTGTGTCTTTTCTTCTCGCGCTTCTTCCTGGCTGTGGACGCGATGTTTACTCCGTCGAGGAGCACCTCGCCCTGGATCACATGCCCTGCGTCGGGCAGAAGTCCCATAGTGGTAAGGGCTATGGTGGTCTTGCCGGCGCCGGTCTCGCCTACCAGACCTATGGTCTCGGATTCGTTTACGGTGAAGCTGACGTTATTGACTGCTTCCGCAACGCCCTCCGGAGTCTCGTAGTGGACCACCAGGTTCTTGAGCTCAAGTACCGGGGTCTTTGCCTTCGGTTCCGGTGCCATTTCGGGAACTATCACTTTATTATCTGTCATAATTCCCTCCTTTACTTAAGCCTCGGGTCGAGGGCATCTCTGATGCCGTCGCCGAACAGGTTGAGCGCAAGTACGGTTATCATTATCGCCAGGCCCGGGAAGAGCAGTACGTGCGGATATGTACGTATGAGAGTCTTGCCCAGGGAGAGCATGGCGCCCCACTCGGGGCTGGGCTCGGAGATACCAAGACCCAGGTAGCTGAGCGAGGAGATCGTCAGTATGGCTGTAGCCACGCTGAAGGTGAAGCTCGTAAGTATGGGACCGAGAGCGTTCGGCAGCATGTACTTTATGAGCTGTCTCTTGCTGCTGGCTCCCATGGCCCTTGCGGACTCTATGTAGTCGTTCCTCTTGACTGTGAGTATGGAGGCACGGACTATACGGGCTCTTGCCGGAAGCGAGCTGATAACTATCGAGATGACCAGGTTCTGAACGCCCTTGCCGAGTACGGCTACTACGGCTATGGCCATGAGCATGGGCGGTATGGACTGGAAGATATCCAGTATACGCATTACTATCATGTCCACCTTGCCGCCGTAGAAGGCTGCCAGAGCGCCGAGCGTACCGCCTATGGCGAACGCCACTATAACGCACAGGAAGCCTATCGGAAGCGATATCCTGGCACCTATTATGAGCCTTGAAAGTATGTCACGGCCTGTGTTGTCCGTTCCGAGGAGATGGTCCTTGCTGGGTGTCTGAAGACGATGAGCGTAATCCGGAGCGGAATAGTCATACGGAGCGATCAGCGGTCCGATTATGGCGACTACTATGATCAGGATCAGAACTATCATGCCGACGATGGCCAGCTTGTTCCTCTTGAGCCTCTTCCAGGCCTCTCTTGTCGGGGAGGACTTGAGCGCCTTGCCCTTGCTCTTCTTTAATTCCTTGGCTCTCTTTTTCTCTACTTTAGCCATTGCAGGGGTATATAGTTTTGCCATGTCACACCTCCTGCGCGTTTGCCGCTCTCGCGGCCAGACGGGCCTGCTTCTTTGCGGCCCTGCGGTTTGCGGCCATCTTGTTCTTAGCGTTGAACTCGTCCTTGAGCCTCGGGTCTATGATCGTGTACAGAATGTCTATGAAGAGCATTACGAAGCTGAACACTATGGCAAGGAAGAGCAGTCCGCCCGCAACAGACGGCCAGTTGCGGTTGTCTATGGAATTGAGCATGTAGAGCCCTACTCCGTTTACCGCGAATATGGACTCGGCAACTACCGAACCACCCAGAGAGGATGCCAGCGTGTTGCCAAGAGTGGCGACTACCGGGATGAGGGAGTTGCGGAGAGCGTGTTTGAATATTACCTTGCCCTCTTTCTGTCCCTTGGCTCTCGCCGTCCTGATGTAGTCCTGCCTTATTACCTCCAGCATGGAGGAACGGGTAGTTCTCGCTATCATTCCGACGTTCGCTATGCCTATCATTGCAACGGGCAGCACCCATCCTGCAGCTCCGCTGTTTGCGGTGATGGGCGGCAGCCAGTTGAGCCTGATCGCGAAGATGTACATCATCATCAACGCGAACCAGAACTGGGGCACCGAAACGCCGAACAAGGCGAACACCATTGTCGCGTTATCTATTGCTGAATATTGTTTTACCGCCGCAACTACGCCCAGCGGTATTCCTATTATCAAAGCTACGAGCACTGCAAAAAACGTAAGTTTAAGAGTGTTCGGGAATCTCGAGAGTATTTCTCCAAGCACTGGCTGCTTGGTCGTGTAGGAAGTCCCGAAGTCGCCCCTCGTGAAGACTCCTACCACGTATCTGCCGTATCTGATGATGAAAGGATCGTTAAGACCCAGTTCCTGACGCTTTGCCTCTCTTACTTCTTCCGGGGCGTCGAAGCCGACTATGGAGTCGACGGGATCGCCCGGGGCTATGGCACTGAGGGCAAAGACTATCAGAAGAACTCCCAGTATTACCGGGATCATCCAAAGCAGTCTTCGTATGATATACCTGCCCATATGAATACTCCTGAAGGATAATACACATTGTCCGGGGCGCAATGGAGCGCCCCGGGCAACGAAAACTAACGATATTTACTTACTCTGCGATCTACTGGAAGTAGCCGGAAAGCTTGAGCTCTTCTACGGCTGCGTTCAGATCATAGGTGTAGTAAGACTTGTCGGGCTTGAAGTACATCGGGTTGCCCAGCGGCAGGATGCTGTCGGAGTGCTTTCCGTAGCCGTTCAGAGCCATAGCGATGTTGCTCTCATAATCCAGTGCCATGGCGAGCGCTCTGCGTACGTGTACGTCGTCGAACGGAGCCTTGGTGGTGTTGAGGAACAGGGTGTGATGGTTTGTAGTCGGCTTGCTGAGTATGGTGAGCTTGCTGTTGCCCTTGATGGCGGGGACCATGTCCTCTGCGGGTTCAAGAGCAAGATCAACGCTGCCGCCCTCAAGAGCCTCTACACGAGCAGTAGCATCCTTGATGCTGATGAGAACGATCTCATCGAAGTACGGCTCGCCGCCCCAGTAATCAGCGTTCTTCTCGAATACTACCTGAGAGCCCTCTTCCCACTTAACGGGCTTGTAGGGACCGGTGTAGCAGTTCGGCATCTTTCCGCCGTTTCCTGTCATGTTCTCAAGTCCGCCGCCTGCATTGACGGAGGCCTCTACCATCATGCCGTAGGGGATGTTGGAGAGAGTGGTGAGAATGAACGGATCCGGTTTAACAAGAGCAAGGACGAAAGAGGTATCGCTCTCGACTACGCAGTTAGCCAAGTCGAAGTTACCGAAGTATCTTGCCTGCTGTCCGGCGTCAACGACAGCCTTGATGCTGTAGAGAACGTCGCTTGCGGTGAACTTGTCTCCGTTCCAGGACTTGACGTCGTCGCGGAGAGTGAACCTGTAGCGGAGTCCGGCGTCGTCGATCTGCTCGGCCTTGGTAGCGAGCATCGGAACGTAAGAACCGGTATCTCCGTCATAGTCGAACAGACGATCCATCATGATCTGCTGAGCCGGGGTGTTGAAGCTGGCTACAGTGACCAGAGCGTGCATAAGGCTGGTGGGGTCTCCCTTGGTAGCTACACGAAGGACCTTCTTGCCTTCGGGTGTAGTAGAGAAGGAGCTCTTCGCGAAGTTGATGTCACCGACCTCGGTAAGTCCGATGCCTGTCAGTTCCTTGACGCTGTAAGCAAGTCTGTCAGGAACATAGATAGGAATGGACGGGATCTCTTCGTTCATGATGCCGACGAGCTCTTTGTAGGTCGAGGTGGACTTCTCCATCACAGGCTCGGATGTGATCTTGTCGAAGAGACCATAGACCTTATCCTTGTCGGAGTATGTCCAGCGCGGGCCTCCGCGGAGCTGTGCCGGTGTGAAGCGGCTGTCGTAGAACTTCAGCTGCTCATACGGATTCGGGTTGGAGTTGTTTACGATCCAGCACATGGTAGCATCTTTGTCGTCCTGGATACGATTGTAGAACTCGTTCTGGTTGATGTCGATGTTTACCTTGATGGTGATGCCGGCAGCCTTGCCGAGCGCATCCCACTGCTGCTGGATGAGTGTGGCGTATGCACTGTGTGACGGCATTACGAGCAGGTTGATCTCGGGGAGATCCTTGCCTACTACCGCATTGGCGTTATTGCCGTTGGTGTTTCCGCCGCCTCCGCATGCTGCAAGTCCGAATACCATCAGCAGCACGAGGAGAATAGCTAATACCTTCTTCATGTAGATCCTCCTGATGTTTTAAAAAACACTTAACATGATACGGTTTACTAATAGATTTTAACACAGCGCGCGGCATTGTGCGCGTTTTGCAGACACTTCGTTAAATATTTGTCTAACATTGATTGGGCAAAGTGCACAATAATGTGGTATAATAATTATCGAAAATGTGCAAATTTACTGTTTGATACATCTAAACGCACGGAAAGGACCAAAATGTTTAAGACAAGCATATTAAGCGCCTGTCTGGAGGGACACATCCTTACCGACAACATGCCCGAAAGGATCGATGAGTTCAATTATTTCCGCATACTCGGCGGAGAAGGCGAGGGCCTTCAGGAGGACTACCTGCACATAGCAAGAGCCAAGGATCTTTACTCTGCCTCGCGCGCGGAGACGGAGAAGGACAAGGTCTACACGGTGGTGGTGACGGACGGCGACAGTGTAATGGACTTCTATCTGGAGTCCAGGAACTACCACATTATAATAACCGATCTGTCCGTAGTCCCCATAATCAATTCGCTGAGCGAACTTGCGGATGAGTACAGCAGGATAACCTCTCTGAGGCGGCACCTTCGAAGCTCTGTGTCCGTGGCGGATCCCATGATGGAGGGTGCAGCCAGGGCGATGAAGGCGGACTGCATCTACCTCTCCGGAAGACTGAGGGTCATATCCTGCTTCAGGGCCATAAACTGCGAGGAGTTCTCCTACCTGGTGCAGGGCGGCAGCCTCCGCCCGGAGCACGCGGCGCAGCTCAAGGACGAGTGGCAGGAGTGGTCCGGAGGCTGGGTCACAAGGCTCAAGCCCCTTGAGTACGACGGACGCGTGGCGGGCTACCTCCTCGTCATTATGCACAAGAACTCCAGGGACAGATTCAATTCCGACCTTCTGGAAGTCCTGGCATCCAGCATGACAGACTTCCTCAGGATAAGCTATTCAGACAGATCCGTGGCGGACTCGCGCTTCTCCACGCTTATACTGGACCTTATAGAGGGCAAAGTGAACGACCAGGAGATGCTGAACGACAGGCTGCGCCTCATAACGAACTCCCTGACCGGGCAGTTCTTCATG
>JAEEGL013602432.1_pt1 | contig 11659 bp, 6 predicted proteins | sample 9134231 | NCBI WGS metagenome assembly JAEEGL01 (sample SAMN16246548, study PRJNA631951) | gut metagenome | biome: gut microbiome; feature: rumen; material: fiber-attached | host: Bos | place: Iran: Karaj | collected 2018-10 | reverse complement strand
ATGCCTTCCCTGAACTCCGTCCGTAAGACTGAAACCGATCGCGTTTTCCGTCTTGTTCATAAGAACGCAGACAACATCACCGTCGGGATTCTCAAATGCAGCCACATCGATACCCTCGGTAAATCTGGATGTTCCGAGTCTTTTTGCGCCTTTTTTGATGAATTTGCTCATATGTCCGATGTAGTAGTAGCTGAGTCTCTTTTCGAATGCGGTATAGTCCTCATTGGTCATGACAGGCGCGGCGCAGAAATTTCCGACATGATTCGGTCCGCCCTTCGCATCAAGAAGTATGTTCCAGTCTATGATCCCGTGCGCTCCGGCATTGAGGTTTCCGATCATATCATGGGCATACATCTCTGCCTTGCGTACCTCGTTGGAATCCGCAAAACGACTGTATTCCACACATCCCTCGGTGAAAATGAGCTCTTTTCCCGGAAAGCTTTCCGCAGTGATCGCAACAACGTCAAAATGATCGCCCGTATACCAGTGAAATGCAAACCCCGAAACATATCTGTCGGCGCCGGGTACGGCAAGAGTCTCTTTTGCGCGGTCATACAGGGCTTCCTTGTTATGATCCCAGACAAATATCTTTATATCCCCGAGCCCTGCCTTTTCAAGAGCGGGTCCCAGATATCCGGCAACGAACTCACCTTCTTCAGTCGCTGAATATATACATGAATCCCATGTCTGAACCGCTGCGGGCTCATTCTGGACCGTGAGCATCCTGATCCTTGTCCCGCGTTTTTCGTATTCTTCGATAAATCTGACTATATACTCGGCCCACTGTCCGTAATACTCTTTTTTAAGCTGTCCGCCGTGGTTCATTTCCGAGTTTGTCTTCATAAATGCGGGCGGGCTCCAGGGTGTTGCCAGATATTCGACTTCTCCGTATTTTGAAGCTGCGTTTAACATCGGAAAAATGTATTTTTCATCTATTGAAATATCGAATTTTTCGATGGGATCATCAGCATTTTCAAGGTATGCGTAATTTCCCAGAGCGAAGTCGCAGCTGTTGATGTGCACTCTTCCGAGATTATAATTCAGACCCTCTTCGGAAAAAATGCAGCGTATGAAATCTTCCTTTACCGCATCGGGCAACAGGCTGTAATTATATCCGCTCGCCTGTGTAAGCGCTCCTCCGAAGCCTTTTATGGTCTGGTATTTCTTATCCTTAAATATCCTGACGGTCCTCATTGCGTCGATCTCTTCCCTGAAACCGTCCTTTTCTTCCCAGAACGCTCCGTTGTTGTAATCTGTTAAAAAACCTTTCATTTTCCTGTCATGACCTCCTTGTGTAGTCCCGAAATATCATCTTTTACGCATATCTGTCGTTAATTTTTGTATATATCCGTTTTTTTCCACGGCCCCAATAATAACCTTTATCATTTCCCCGTTTCAAAGCCTGTACAGATACAGCAGCAGCCAGCTTGCGGCGCCTGTCAGATAAGGGTACATGCCCCGTCCGTCAATACCGAAATATTCCGGAATTCCGGGATAAATCCTTGATGTATCAAATTCCAGACTCTGTTTTATCAGCGATCCTATCACCTTCCCGGCAGCTTCTTCATATCCGCGTTTCAGCAGCGCATATGCATACATTACAGCCATATGGCAGAATACCGCTCCGTTTTCCTTGCTCCCGTAGGCAAATCCGAACATACGGCCCAGCTTATGCGCATATTCTTCTTCATTTTCAAACCTTGTATTCAGCCTGTATCCGCCGATCTCTTCGCGGTACAGATATTTATCGGCCGTCCTGATGATCGCCTGTATCTGCGCGTCATCGGCTGTTCCGGACATTATCGCGAATACGGCGCCTGTGAGCATGAGCTTGCCTTCTTTCAGATCCTCAACGGCCTTGCCTTCATTGTCATAATAGCCGTTAAACCATCCGAGTTCACCGTCGGTTACGTCGGTTACTCCCGTTACTCCGGTTACCCCGGTTGCTCCCGGTACTGCCGTTACTCCCGTTACTTCTGTCATGTACTCGGTCTTTCGTACATGTTCCATGATCGATGATGCGATCGATCCGATCTTTTCGGACAGCTCATGTGCAGGAACTTCAACTTTTTCACGTGACACGTTGTGTCTTACCAGATTGCAGTATCTGTCGAGAATTCCACGTTTTTTTGCATGATCCGGCACATCCTGTGCCGCATTCTTTTCCTGTCCGCAGACTGCTTCGCAGCTTACCTCACAGAGTTCATCGATCATCATGTACAGTTCTTTAAGAATACTGTATTTTCCGTCTTTTCCGGATAAAAATGCTGCTATTTCCTTCAAATTCCCCGCATATGCCATTGTAAAGGCAACGCTCTCACCTCGTTGTGAGGCCATGTCAAGAGCATCATTCCAGTCAGCCCCGCGCAGGTGCATATGTCCGTGTTCACCGACATCGCATGCCGCTGTGATATGCATCAGAAGAATATGTTCAAGCAGGCTTCCGCGGTAGATATTTCCATTTTTGTCCCGAAGAACGTTTTTCTGCATTTCTTCGGCTCCCGTACAGCATTCATTTCCATCCGCTGCATTCACACTGATGTCATCCTGAACGCTGTCGATATCCCTCGCCCTGCAGCACAGCATATCTTTAAAATACCGCTGTTCGATCTCAAGAAAGTCAGTATCTCCGGACAATTCCATGTATAATTGAACCGTTATCCACGGCCATACGCCATGATCCATCCATACTCTTGCGATACCGTTTCTGTCTGCAATGAACTCACCGGGCTTCGTGCCTATTATGGTTGCGTTGGTCCCATCGGCTCGTACTCCCGCGAAATTGTTGACCAGAAGATCCTTTACTCCGTCCGGATCGCCAAGCATCAGCGCAAGACAGTCCTGCCAGAGATCTCTCCAGCCTCTTCCGCCTTTACCGTAATCATGATACGGAAGGAACGAACATCCGAATATGCGGCGCAGAACCGGTTCGGCACCCACCCATTCAAAATAGTTCTTTAACCGGGCAGTGTCTAAAATGCCCTGTTTTTCGAATTTTCCGGCAAGTTCTGTCATTCTGCGTTCATAATCTTCAGGATTTCGCGCAAGCCCCGATCTTGACTTTTCGATCCAGAATTTCCTGTTGGCTTCGAATGCGGCATCCAGCTTCCCGGTATTTCCGAAACGGGAGATTATCTCTTCGGCGTCATTATATGTGTCTCCGGCTCTTTTTGCCCCGATAAATATGATATATTCGGCCTTTTCGCCCGGGTTCAGCATGCGATGGCCAAACCTTAATCCGCCTGTTGCTTCAAGTCCTTCAAAAACCTCACCGCATCCGCAGCCGTCTTTTTTATTTCCGGACCCGACGATCCCCAAAGGGTTTTCGAAATCGCCTCCGTCAGCGATCACTTCGGCAACCGTCGGATAGAAGGCTTCCGGTGCATTCCCTTCTCCGCTGCAGCCTAATGTAAAATATTCGGTATCGTCCTTTATATGGCCTCTTTCATCGAAGCTCAGGGTAGGTCTTATCCTGACTCCGTACCTTTCGGTGTATATCCGGTGCAGAAGACTGGTCACATGTCTGTGATCGCGTATGTTCGCAGCCGATCTTCCGTACATCGGGATCATCGCTATCGGATCAAAACCGATGCCCGATGCGCCTGTATTTTCGAGCGAAACACGCATGATCTCAGCTGTTGTCGCATCAGCCGGAACAAAGTTTGTTATGACCGATCTGATACGTACGTCGTTATAAACAATCTCATTTTCGATCTCATGCCACAACAGCCCCGCCCGCAGTTTCGGGAATACATCACCGGGTCTGCGGTCCGCTTTCTGCCTTAACGATACGCCTGATGCGGAACGAAGCTCTCCGTCATCAAATCTCAGCCAGAAATTCCTTGTACTCCTGTTGTTGTGCAGATCTTCAACACTGACCGGCTGCATTATAAAATGATTCTGATCGAGCTTGATATCTCCGCCGAGCGACGGGGTAATACAGCTCATAACCCCGGCTTCATTACAAAGCGGAAAATACAGATATGGGTCTGCAGCCGCATTTTCCAGCTCAAAACTGCCCTGATCGTCAGTAAATCCGTAAGTCATTCTTTTCCTTTTCCCTTCTGCCGTATACGGCTCATAAATCATTTTGCAAGCCTGCATGAATCCCGCAGTACCAGCTGTGGATCAAGCCTGATGCTTGTACCTTCTTCAATGCCTTCCCTGCGGACAAGCCTTATGATCTCCGTGGCACTCTTGCTGCCGAGCTCGACAACCGGCGAGTGAACGGTCGTAAGTCCGGGTCTGTAATATGATGCTAGGATCGTATCGTCAAAGCCCACTATACTCACCTGTTCCGGCACCTGAACACCCATTGCCTGCATTGCCCTTATGCATCCCCAGGCCATCTCATCATTGGCACAGAAGAACGCATCCGGGAGCTCGGCGCCCCTTACCAGCATCAGATACATCTCACTGTAGGCGATCGCCTCTTCAAAATAGCCGTTCAGGATAAACTTTTCCTCAACCGGAAAATCATACTTTTTCATAACCTTACAATAGGCTTTAAATCTGGCTTTTTCATCAAAATTCTGTACACCGTGGACATATCCGATCCTTCTGTGCCCGAGCTTGATCAGATATTCGACAGCCTGTGTGACCCCGTAATCATTGTCGATGACTACGCTCGACATCTTCTCCGAATGGTATTCGCGGTCTATGAATACCATGGGCATATTGATCCTCTCAAGCCTTTCCATATATTCGTCGCCGAGGCCGTCATTCATGATGATGGCCCCTTCAACGCCGGAACTCAGAATCATTCCGTATATTTCCTCACTTGTATTTTCGTTGCTTACGTAAATATTCAGCATGTAGCCGTTGATCTTGCACTGGATATGGACCGCCTGTATCAGCTGTCTGTAGAAATCTCCCTGTATACTCGAAAGGAACAGGCCGATCGTGTTTTTCTTACAGGATTTCAGATATTTCGCATTTACATTCGGAACGTACTTCAGACGTTCAACAGTCTCCATAACACGTTTTGAAGTCTCTGCACTGACATTTCCGACATTGTTCAGAACATTTGAGACGGTGGAGATCGCAACCCCCGATTCTCTGGCTACATCCTTAATAGTTACCATTGAGTTTTCCCTCCTGCCAAGCAAGCTTTTTGGTCCTGTCTACATTGTATATTCCCCAGTGCTTTTCGGGCTCATCGTCATTCTCCGAACCCTTCCAGGGCTCATCGAAAGCTTCGAAAATGAATACCATGATATCCTCTTCTTCCGCCCATTTCCACAACGATCTGATGTAATCAACCTGAGTATGCTCATTCACCTGATCCTGCTTCATTGCACTGTTGTTGCTTCTGGTCGCCCAGCCGCATTCGGTAAATATCACTTCTTTATCGGGATATCTGCCCTTTATCAGACGATAATCGTCTTTGTTCATCGCAAGGGCTTTATCGGCCGAGACGCCGTTCCACAGCGGATAACTGTGAATGGAAATGATATCCGTTATCTTTACGAGTTCTTCGAGATAAAGCCACTCCGAGGTTCCCTCGTTATAGGTTACAGGCTGTTTGCAGGAGGCTTTAAGCTTCTTGGCAAATTCAACAAGCCTGTCCGCGGTCACAAGATCCTCTCCCCAGCTCGGCCGGTTCTCATTACCGACGGAAACGCAGCAGATCACGTCACTGTATTCGTTGGCGAGAGTGATCAGCTTCGCAAGTGCCCTGTCATTATAGGCTGCGTTTTTCTGAAGCAGTGATGCGCTTAATGTCTCCTTGATCCAGGGGCATCCGATATTATTGAACTCACGCTTCGGATCGATGCCAAGCATGACCTTAAGCGGCAGGGCTTCATCTCTGATCACCCTGAGAGCCGTCCTCGCATGCGCATTGGGTTCATACATCCTGATATATCTGTAGCCGTCCGCAGCAAGGATATTCAGGTCCTCTGACACCTCTTCATACGACGGGCATATGCCTGTGCGCGGACTCTGCCCCTCCCTGTATCCCGAATAGCATATTCCTTTTCCGTTTTCCCAATATTTCATGAAATACTCCCTCTGTTTTTAAGCCTGTCCTTCATTCAAAATATACATCTATCCTGACAAGTTTTCCGTCTCTTAAAGCATGAGCCTGCTCTCCTTCGAGAACATTGCCTTTTACCTCTGTTGTCTCCCCGCCGGTCGTCAGCAGCTTCATGGTCTTGATCTTCGGTGCGTCATTGCCGAAAGTTGACCTGCGTGAAGGATTATGATATACGATCCTGCATCTGCCCATAAATGTCCAGCTTGCGTCACCGTTTGCGTCAAAGAAATCCGAAGCAAGAGCCGGTGCAAAGCCGATCTTTAATGTACCGTTTTCAATATAGAATGTCCTTCCGCCCGTAAACATCGATATCCACATGCTGATAACCTCTGTTGTGGAGCCGGAAAGTCTTGCAACAAAGCCTCTTCCGTGAAGCTTCTCATCGGGGTTTTCGCTTGATGCGATGAAGGATGAATTCTCAAGGATACTCCTTCCGTACACTGCCGGATCCATAAACGGGATGAATGCAGTCCTGATCGCCTCATAGAACTCGTCATAAAGACCGTTCTTCAACAGGGCATACAGATATTTATATTCCATGTGGAGGAAAATGCTTTCTCTTTCAAGCCATCCCGGTGTAAATGCCCTGATCCTGCCGTACTGCAGTGACAGCTGTTCAAGCGACTCGCTTGTTTTGAACATTTTGAGCTTTCTGTCGTACAGATCGCTCTTAATTACCTTTTCATGGATCATTGCCGCATCTTCGGCACCCATTGCAAGATATCTCGCAGGACCTTCAAGGAACTTCGGAAGCGTCTTTACCCTGAATCCCTTGATCCTTATACAGGAACTTCCGTCGGCGTTTTCCACACGCTCCCAGCTTGTGGGTTCAAATGTAAAATATGTCGGAATTTCCGAATCCGAAAGCTTTTTGGCTTTCTCGATACCGGCGTTTAATCTTGATCTTACAGCTTCGCAGAATTCCCTGATCTCGTTTTCCGCCACATTCTCTTTCTTGCCGCCGAACGGCCTGTAAATGACTTTTCTGTACTCTTCCCGGACATTTGCAACGAGATCCCAGTATCTGAAATCGGCATTCGACTCATTTCCGTCCTGCTCTTCTTCAATCGCAGACGGCATGGGATATTCCTTCAGAAGTCCGCTGATCTTATGATACAGATCCGCTATTTCACAGGGGATCTCAAGTGTTTTGTCCGTGAGAGAATCGATCAGGAAGTCAGCTATCCTTACAAGCTCAAAGGTTTCGGGCATTGAGCTAGCAAACATCGCGGGAAGCCCGTTCATCGCATCATTCCAGCCGGGTTTTCCGCCCTCCATCTCGATACCCATACCGTAGGAATCAAGTATGGAGAATTTATTCAGCAGCAATGAGAACATTTTGACTGCAAAGGTTGTTTCAACGATGCTGCCGTCGGCATTTTTCTTCCAGTTTGTGGCACCGGCCCTGAATCCGTTCTCACCTGCTTTATCGGGGTTATGCACCGCCGAATCGTACTGGCGTATCGTATCGCCGTCTTCGGTATAGGTTTGGCTTCTGTCACGTACCTCAAGGTCGCTGTCATAGAAGAGATAGCCTTCCGAATGCATCAGTTCGTTTCTTTTATCGGGGAAGATCGACAGATAGTTGTCGACCAGATCCATGATGTAATCCCAGTGATCCGTCCAGTAGCCTTCGGACGCTCCGGCCTCATAATTGCCGTAGCTCAGATCAAGTATCTTTTCCACCAGGACCTTGGGATTGACAGTCAGTTTTAAGCCTGCGGCATTGATATTCCTGAACAGCTGCCCGGGCTTAAATCTGCCTGACAGAAGATTTCCGAAGCTTTCGCGGATCTTTTCGGGGTCGCCTGCGGATTCAGCAGCTTCGCAGCATGTATCGTTTCCGACCGTATCTTTGCCGTTCGTGCAGGAAAGCATGAACGTAACGGCCTCATCGAGATTTTCCTCTTTTACCGTAAATGTGGCCGGTCTTATCTCCAGCGGATTGTATCCGTCCGCCTGGATCAGATTAACGAAATTACGTATGTTATAATCGCCGAGTTCGGGACAGAAGAATACATCGTTTCTCCTGTTCTGGCACACGTCGCGGAAGTTGCCGTTGCCCTGTGAATAATACTCACCGTCTATTGTAAAGAAATTGTAGTCTCTTTCGGGATCTCCGTGCTTGCGGCTGTACAGATACAGGACTTTTCCGCCGACCTTAACCGGATATCCGCCTCTTAAGAAGTTATCCAGATAACACTGTTCGATATATTTGTCAAATGCTTCGATCCCCGTTTCTGTCCTTACATCGCCTGTCAGTTCGTCTGCGATCTCATCTGCCGACTCAAGTTTTCTTGATGCAAAACCCGATACCGCGAATCTGTCGAGGCTGCTGTTAAGCTCTTCTTCCGAAGGGGTAAAGCCAAGATATGATGTCCAGGCGATCTGTGCGCCTGCCTTAAGTTCCGCGCTGATCGGTGTAAAAGCGCAGGGGATCTTATTTACTACGGGTCTGTCACATCTGATCCCTTCAATACCGTTTTCCCTGAAACCTACGGGCTCACACAGCGATGTGTCGTATCCGAAGATCTCATCACTGTCGCATACAAACGGCATTCTCTTTCCGTCGCAAATGCAGCAGTAGAAGTATCCGCCGCGTATTTCCTCGACCTTTGAAGAGTCATCTGTCGATGCCCTCATCGCAAATACCGGGGCACGGTTTCCGACATTTCTTACATCCGTCCAGCTCTTGAAGAGATTACCCATCTCCTGGAACTGTCCGTTGCTGATCCCTCTCGGGATTATCTTTGCGGCTCCGTCGATAACGGCTGTTTCAAGCGTTTTTCCGGAAATATTTTCAAGTTTTACCTTTCTTACCAGAGCTCCTATCGGCTCCTGCGGAAGGATAAAATAATCAACCGTGATCTTCAGCCCCGTTTCTTCGGATTCTTCAACGATCTGAAGACTGTTCTTTCTTACGGTCAGCTTCCTTTCGGCCCTGTGTCCGCCCCTGAACGGTTCGTACAGTTTTCCGTCCGCTTTTATAAAAGTCCTGAATCCTTTAAGTGCCGTATTTTCGTATTCCGTACAGGCCGGTGTAAATTCGATGATCGCCTCGGCCTTGCTGTTGACCCCAAGACTTCCGATCGCCTGGCCTCTGTTGGTGTAAAATGCCCACATCGGTATACCGTCTTCTCCCGTAAGTCCCGGGAGAAAACCCGAAAACGGCACCTGCCTGTCAAAATCCGCTATAGTAAAACCTCTCTCGTCAACTCTGTATTTTTCCATCTTTTACTTTCCTCTCTGTATTCACTGTAAACAGTCTTTGCCCCGGTTCATTCCGTCAGTGCCGTTATCTGCGGACTCTGGTAAACTCTCACATAATCTATTTCCATCGCCTGCGGCCAGATATTATCGTCAACTCCTCTTGCTCCGCCCCAGTCGCCGCCTACCGCAACATTGAGCAGCAGATGAAAACGCTTGTCAAATGGCCATTCCTTATAAGTCGGAGTGCTCTTGTATTTCAGAGGCTCATAGGTAAATGTCTTTTCGCCGTCCGTGTAGAAGATCAGCTTGTCGGGCAGCCATTCAAGCGCATATACATGAAAATCGCCACTGACATTTTCATACCGTTTTGTTGCCGTTTTCTGTGTTCCTATCGAATGGTAATAGGATTTGGTATGGATCGAATAATGGATGACATTCTGATCGTATCCGACATGCTCCATGATGTCTATCTCGCCGGATGCGGGCCATCCGCCGTATTTCCAGTCTGTCGGGAGCATCCATATCGCCGGCCAGGTCCCTTTTCCTTCGGGCAGCTTCGCACGGATCTCGAATTTGCCGTACAACCAGTCGCCTTTGCCCCTTGAAACAAGCCTTGCCGATGTATATTCCGCTCTTTCCTTTTTCTCCTTACGTGCCGTGATCGTGAGTATCCCGTCATGCACCTCGGCATTTTCATCCCTTGTATAATACTGAAGTTCGTTATTGCCCCAACCGCTTGCCCCGGTATCATAATCCCATTTTTCCTTATCGGGAAGTCCTTCATAATCAAACTCATCGGACCAGACCAGCTCATAAGTCAGATTTTCCTGATCGTATTCATAACCCTTTGCCTTTATCTGCTCCTCCGGGATCTCCTTTACCGTATCCGGATTTACATATGCCTGTGAAACCTGGCTTCCGACCCTGAATTTTGAATCATCCATATCACTCATCGAACCACCCTCTCCTTCATCAGATTGTCCGTTTGGATTTTCCGTATTGCCTGTATTTTCAATGTTTTCCGGCGTTTGTACGCCGCCCGGTTCATTTTTTGTACAGGCACTCATCATAAGAATCAGTGTCATTATCAGGATCGTTCTGACACTCATCCCGTGCTTTTTGTGCCCGGTTTTATTCTCCTGTTTCATAGCTTAACCTCCATGCCGACCGCTCTTTTTATTCACCGGTGATACCTGTATTTTCAATACCTTCGATAAATTTCTTCTGTACGAACGAATACAGCAGCAGAAGCGGGGCGATAGAAATGAATGTCGCAGCCATCTTATAGGCTTCATTCAGCTTAAATGCGCTTCCAGAGCTTGATACAACGCTTTCGAACTCACTGTCGAAGAGCGATAGCTTCGAAGGCAGGAGCTGCAGTCCGCTCCTGAGCAGAGTACCCGTCACATAGGTCTCGTTCCAGTTCCAAACGAATGCGAACAGGAATACAACGAGCACGGTGGAGAAGCTCAGCCTCATGCCGATATGCCAGAAAACCCTGAACGAACCTGCGCCGTCGATCATTGCCGCTTCATCGAGCGATTTCGGGATCAGGTTGAAGAAGTTCTGGAATATCAGGATAAGGATCGTCGAGTTGACTCCCTGTCCGAGCAGTGCCATGAGCACCTGAGGTATCGGTGTTCCGATCAGCGTATAGCCAATCGCTTCCTGCGCGGTAACAAACATCATAAGTCTCGGGATCATCAGCACAGAAGTGGGAACGACAAAGCATAACAGGATCATGACAAACCAGAATTTCTTGCCCGTAAAATCGTATCTCGAAAGCGCAAATCCCGTAAGTGCCGCACAGAAGGTCTGTGCGATCGCGAGAACGCCCGAGAACAGTATCGAATTCTTCAGTGTTTCTCCAAGCTTCAGAACCTTGACCGCCACTTTAAGATTGTTCAGCGACAGGCTCCTCGGTACCCAGTCGACCATCGGATCGATGATATCCTCAGAGGTCATGAAGGTCTTTGAAATGATCCTGAATATAGGCTCTAAGAAGACAAAGCTCACGCAGACCAGAATGAAATAGAACACGAATCTCATGATCTTTTCACTGACCTTTTTCTTTGTCAAATGCATCTTCTTCATAATGGCTCCTTAGTAGTGCTTAACCTTGGCTTTACGCTCCTTAAAGATCAGGAACGCCGCTCCCATGAGCAGAAGGACTATCAGCGTATAAACCCATGCATAGGTCGCCGCAAATCCGAGTCCGCCGCTCGTATTGCCCATGTAGGTAACGATCAGGGAATAAACCGGGTTGATGTCATACATACCGATCTGCGCTATCGTAAATATCGTGATGACAAGAGCGATCGGCCGGATGATCGGAAGGGTTATCTTCCAGAGTATCTGCCAGCTGTTCGCGGAATCGATCTTTGCCGCTTCGTAGAGCGAAGGGTTGATCTT
>JAEEGL013114346.1_pt1 | contig 11659 bp, 9 predicted proteins | sample 9134231 | NCBI WGS metagenome assembly JAEEGL01 (sample SAMN16246548, study PRJNA631951) | gut metagenome | biome: gut microbiome; feature: rumen; material: fiber-attached | host: Bos | place: Iran: Karaj | collected 2018-10 | reverse complement strand
GGTTCGTAATTCCATTTGAAATGCATTAATATATTTATTTTTTATTCTTTCGCTTCGGTAGGCCAGACTGTCGCGCCAGGCTCGAAAAGAGCCTATTACGGCAATTTAGCGCCCAAAGGTAAGCATAAAAAATGAAAAAAAGGCATAATCTGCGTAAAATTTAACAGATTATGCCCTTTTTAACAAATTAAAGGCTGATTTCTACAGTCCGAGTTTCTTCCGGATTTCTGCAGGGATGGCGTTTTTGTTGATGAGGAAATCCATCGTGTTGGCGGCAATAAAGGCCTTGGTCATGTACCAGATGCCCTTGTAGTCGCCGGACTCACCCCAGGAGTTCTGCACCATATAATACTCCTTTCCGTTCTGATCCTTGGCCACACCGAAGATGTGCATGCCGTGGTCGTCGGTCAGCTGCCAGTTGTCGAAACGCTCTTGGCGCATCTCCTGTGTCGGTACGATCTCAGGTACGGTACAACCCAGCGAGTCGATGATGTTGCGCTTCTTCTCGGCAGCCAGCTTCAGCCAGCGGGCCATATCGCTGCCGGCGAGACTCTGAGTGGCCTTGCTATCAACGGCATAAGCCAGACCCTTGCGGGTAAAGCCCTCTTCCGACACATCGCCGCCCCAGGCTACGGTATAGCCGTTGTCAATGGCGTTGTCGATGATCTGCATCATCTCGTCCATCGGCACGTTGTAGCTCAGCGGGAAGCGCCAGTTGTCCTGTACCTCCACAGCAAAGGCGGTGTAGAAGGGGTGGTGGGTATAGCTGGTGATGCTCACGTAGTCGTCGAGGTTGATGCCGAGTGAGGCCATGAAGCTCTTCGGGGTGTACTGCTTGCCCTCGTAGGTGAACTTCTCCGGGCACTTGCCGAGGTAGGCGTCGAGGATACCCTGCAGTCCGACCTTCCACTGGTTGCTGATCTTCTTGGCCTTGTTCTTGGCGACGGCCTCCACGTAGGGCTCGAGGATAGAGAAGAACTCATTGAAGTTGTTCAGCGAGTCGCCGTAGAGCGAGCCGGGGAAAGGCATGGTGCCCTCGGGCACGATACCGTGGGTCTTCATCGTGGCGAGCACGTCCTCAGCGCTACCGCCCTGGGCAAACTGGCAGTCGCCATGATAGCGGACCACCTGGATGGCACGCTCCATATAGGTCTTGTTGGCCACGAAGCTCTCGCAGAGGTCGTAGCTCTTGCCGGTGGCCTTCAGGATCTCGGCCTCAAAAAACGAGATGGTGGAGTAGTCCCAGCAGGTACCCGAGCGGTTCTGGTCCTTCATACTCGTCACGGGGATCTCCTTAATCGTCGTGAATACTGGTTTGTTCTGGTCTTTGGCAGGCGCCTTCTTCTTCGCTGCCGATGCGCTGACGGCTACCATGGCCATAAGCGCGAAAGTCAAAATCTTTTTCATAATCTTTAATATCTAAAAAATATATTAATGTCACACAGATCTCACAGAATTATTTTTGTCACACAGATCTCACGGATCTCACAGATTTTATTGTTTCTTCATCTATCACCAAAGGTGATAAAAGATCTGTGAGATCAGTGAGATCTGTGTGCCATAAAATCTTCCAGCTCTTCCGGGTGATACGGTATCCGCTTCGATCCGAGGAACCTGCACCCGTCGCTCGTTATCAGCAGATCGTCCTCGATCCTGATGCCGCCGAAGTCCTTATAAGTTTCGAGCTTCTCGAAGTTCAGGAACTCCTTGCAGTGGCCTTCCTTCCGCCATAGGTCGATGAGGTGGGGGATGAAGTAAATGCCTGGCTCGTCGGTGAGTACGAATCCCGGTTCAAGCTTTCTGCCCATTCTCAGACAGTTCGTGCCGAACTGCTCCAAGTTCGGGCGTGTCTCCTCGTCGAAGCCCACGTAGATCTGTCCGAGGCCCTCCATGTCGTGCACGTCCATACCCATCCTGTGTCCCAGCCCGTGCGGCAGGAACATGGCGTGGGCGCCTGCTGCCACAGCCTTGTCGGTGTCGCCCTTCATCAGACCGAGTTCCTTCAGACGCTCGGTCATCAGCCGGCAGACGGCGAGGTGTACGTCAAAGTATTTCACACCGGGCTTGGCCACCTGGAGCACATAGTCGTGACAGGCCTCCACGATGCTGTAGATCTCCAGCTGCCGCTGCGAGAACTTGCCGTTGACGGGCATCGTACGTGTATGGTCGGAGCAGTAGTCGTTGAGTTCGCAGCCGGCATCGCACAGCACAAGGCGGCCGTCTTCCAACTGCGCGTCCGAGGGGTTGCCGTGCATGATCTCACCATGCTGTGAGAAGATCGTCGCAAAACTGTTGCCCTGCGACAGACTACGGGCGATGCCGTCCACCTGTCCAGCCACGAAGCGCTCCGTGACGCCCGGCTTGATGAGCATCTGTGCCGTCGTGTGCATCACGTAGCCCACATCGCAGGCGGCCTCGATATAGGCGATCTCCTCGGCGCTCTTCGTGGCACGCATCTTCACTACGGCCTTAATCAGCGCCAGCGACGCCTTCTCCTTCTGCTGGCTCGGGTGGATGCCCGTTAGGTCCATGATCTGTATCTTCGTGTCGTGCCGGTAGGGCGGCAGGAAGTGGAGTTTAGAGGTGAGAGGTAAGAGGTGAGAGGTGAGAGATTTCATCGGGGCGGTTTTGCTGACGCCTACCTCAGCGGCCAAATCGGCCACCGATGGCGTAAAGCCCATCCACACGATATCCTCCACGTCGATGTCGTCGCCAAACAGCCATTCCTCGTCGTTGTCGATGTCGATGACGCCCACCAGCCCCTCTCTGTGCTGTCCGAAATAGTACAGGAACGTCGAGTCCTGGCGCATCGGGGCGTATGCGTTTGCGGGATAATTGGCCGGGGCCTCGTTGTTGCCGAACAGAATGATGACGCCTTCTCCTACGAGGCGCTTCAACTCCTGACGGCGTGCGATGTATGTCTCTTTGCTGAACATAGTGCTGTAATTCGTTGTTGTTAGTAAATTTTGTTGCAAAGATACAAAAAATATACGAAACTGTATATGATATTAGGCAATATTTTAATTTTCTTTATTTTTTTGAAGATTTAATCCTCTGGGAAAGTGAAGAAGACTTTCTTTACGTCGTAGCCGTAGATGGTCTTGAAGTCGTTCTTCATCGAGATGACAGTGTAGCCAGCCTCGCGCCATTTCGCCTCACGCTTAGCGGCTTCTTCAAGGTCGGCATGGTCGCGGACGTTGTCGTCGGCCACGAGCATGAAGACAGCGGTGCGGTACTTCTGGTTGCTCAGACAGTAGTTGTGCATCGCGCAGTCGCCGCTGCTGTTGCCGAACGACAGCACGGGAATCTTGCCGATCTCCTGAGAGATTTGGAGCACCTTGTTGGTCTTCAGGTTCTTTATGATCAGCTCGTCGGTGCGGACGATGTCCTCCTCACGGCCCATCGTATAGTTGACACCTTCTTCTGTACCCTGACTGCTGGACTTCAGCTTCACATCCATGCCGATCACCCTGTTGGGCTCTATGCCGAGCGACTGCACCAGGGCACGGCAGATGAAACGGTCGGAACCTGATACGACATAGAAGGTGAAACCGTTGGCCTTCAGGTAGTTGAACACGTCAAGCATAGGACGGTAGAAGCTGTCGCCGTAGCGCATCCCGAGGAATCCGTTGGCTGGCAGGGCGGCGTATGCCTTCACGTAGGCATCGAACTCTGCGATGGTCATCCCGGCGTAGGCCTTTGCTGCCGCATAGGCATGCTTCATGTCGAAGTGAGAGGGTAGGGCAGTACCCTTGCGAACGTAGTTGCGGATGTCCTGTGCCGCCTCGCGCACATCGTCGGGTGCCTCGTCTTTGTAGGTGGGATCGTCGAGAGCACGGTATTCTAGCAGGTTGTACTCGAAATAGGTGGGGTAGAGCTCACCGATGAAGGTGCCGTCCATGTCGAAGGTGGCAATACGGTCTTCCACGCTGATAAAGTTAGGAGAACGCGGGTTGGTCACGTCTTCGACATAATCCTGCAGGACAGCCAGCGCCTCGCACTCATTCCAATTAGGGAAGAAATCACCTGACGGGGGGAGTACCGAAGGGTTGTCTTCGTTGTCACATGATGTCAGCATGCCTGCACCACAGAAAAAGGTGAGGATGGTGACGAACATCCAAAGTCTTGTTTGTTTCATAATGTTTCTTTCAGATTGTTATTGTTACACTTGAATTAATTAATCTTGTGCAAAGGTAAGAAATAATTTCGGTTTCTCCAAATTTTTTCGGAGGTTTTGTCAAGATGCGGACATCAAGAGACCAACTAAAATCATCATAAATAGGGATTGTGAGAACAAAAATATCATCGTACCTTTGCACCCGAAATAAAACAATGCAAGTTTGATGATGAAAAGATATTGTTTACTGTCTTTGGCTTTGGCACTTGTCCTGCAGGCAAGTGCCCAGAGAGAGGATGCCATGCGACAGGCGGTAGAATACCTGGCTTCTCAGGAGCTTGGGGGCAGATACCCTGCGACGGCGGGCGATACCCTCGCCTCTGCGTTCATTGCCGGTCAGCTGCGCAGCCTGAAGCTTAAGCCTGTCGTCAGAGAGAAGAAGCTCAAAGGCTTCTATCAGGACTTCACATACGGAAAGGACGTGCAGCGGACGACCCATAACATCATCGCCGTCCTTCCGGGAACAGACAAGCGGCTGAAGCACGAATACATCGTTGTCGGCTCGCATTACGACCATCTGGGCTTGGGAGGTCAGGGTTCCGGCTCGCGTCGTCCTGACACGCTCGGTGTCCATCCGGGTGCCGACGACAATGCCAGCGGCGATGCCGTCGTCCTTCAGCTGGCCCGCCATTTCAAGAAGGTGCGCTCACCACGCAGCATCGTCTTCGCCTTCTTCGGTGCCGAGGAACAGGGACTTGTGGGCTCCAAGCACTTTATAGAATGGATGAAGCAGGAGGACGCTCAGCGCAAGAACCTCCCTAATAATATAAAAGGTATAGTGGCGATGGTGAATCTCGATATGGTGGGCCGTATGCGCGACAACGCCATGAGTGTGTCGGGTACAGGCACCAGCAGCGGGTTCAAGGCAATGGCCGAGAAGGCTGCCGGACAGACTGGCCTGAACATCAGTTGCACCCCTGATGGCTACGGACCCAGCGACCATGCGTCGTTCGTGGCAGCCGACATCCCTGTGCTCTTCCTCACGACGGGCGGCCACATGGAGTATCACACCCCTGACGATGTGCCTTCAACCCTGAATTACGCCGGCATGCAGCAGACGCTGGATTTCTCGAAGGAGCTGATCACCCAGTTGGCAAGCATGCCTGAGACACCCGACTATATCAGCGTGCCAAGCAGCAACACCATGAAGCATGCCAAGTTCAAGGTCACGCTGGGTCTGATGCCCGACGTCATGGGTGCCAGCCGCATTCCAGGTCTTCGTGCCGACATCGTGGTGGCAGGAAAGCCGGCGCATAATGCCGGTATCCGTAGCGGCGACGTCATCCAGGAGATCGACGGCAAGCCCGTCAAGGACATCAATGAGTATATGGAGCGTCTGGCAGAGCTTCAGCCGGATACCACCATCCCCGTGAAAGTGCTTCGAGGCGAGGAGGTTCTGACGTTCCAAGTTCACCTAATGCCTGCAAAGAAATGAAGAAAACAGTATATTGGATCTTGGCCGTTGTCATCACGTTGGCATTGAGCATCTACCAGCGCATGACGGGGCCTACCTATCCCAAGAAAGTGACGATAGAACTGGATGGGGAGCGTTATAAGGTGAAGCTGCCGAGAAGCGGTGTGCAACAGGATGAGGTTATCACGCTGAAGGATGTGCCCCAGCAGCATCACGGGGACATGATGCTGCATTACCATCGCTATCCGTCGCATGATGACTATACCAGCGTGGACTTCGCATGGAAAGACGGCGCGTGGCAGGCAGCCCTGCCCGTACAGCCCGTCGCCGGTAAGCTGCAGTATTATATTACTGTTGGCGGAAAGGACTATCCTGAAGATGAGCCTGTCGTGATACGTTTCCGTAATGACGTGCCGGCAAGCATCCTGATACCGCATATCCTGCTGATGTTCGGCGCCATGTTGTTTGCGGTCTATACCTTCCTGCTGGTCGTTACGCGCAAGGAATACCGCAAGTGGCTTTGGATTACCGTCGCAACCTTGTTCGTCGGTGGCTTTATCCTGGGGCCGCTCGTACAGCATGTGGCTTTCGGGCCCTGGTGGGCAGGCTTCCCCTACGGCACGGACCTGACGGACAACAAGACGCTCCTGAGCTTCCTGGTATTCCTGGCTGCGCTGGCCACTTTGAAGTGGAAGTACAATAAGTGGGTGGTCTGTCTGGCAGTATTGTTCATGATAGCCATCTTCACGGTTCCCCACAGCGCCTACGGATCAGAGTACGATTACACAACACAACAATTAAAGCAATAAATTATGAAGATTAAAAGTTTTATGATGATGATGGTTGCAGCAGCAGCCTTGGTTATTGGAGCAAGTTCATGTGGTGATGATAAAGATGAGCCGGAAGTTGCTTTAGCCGTACAGGTAGCAGGTTCCTACACGGGTCAGGAGACGCTTACAGTCGATGGAGAGCCTGATGAAGATACGGCAACATTCGAGTTTACCAAGTCTTCCGACAACGCTATCGACATGGTCATCCCCAAATACGGCATGGGTGGTATGATGACCCTCCCCGCACTCACAGTAAAGAACATCGTGCTGACCAAGACCCCGACGACCGTCAGCGACAATAGCATTACAGGCAAGCTTGCTTCATACGCCGGTACAGTAACGAACGCCGATGGATCTGAGAAGGCTTATACCATCAGCGATGTGACCGTATTCTTCGATGTCGATGCCAAAAAAGTTGTCGCCACTTTCAAGATGAAGTACGGCAATATGCCATTCGCCTTTGAGGGCCAGTTCATTGGCACAAAGAAGTAAATCGTGACCAGGCATTTATTGGAGAAGTATATACGTTTCCTTTTGGCTGGCGTGGTATTGTCCATGTCAGTCATCAGCCTCTCTGCACAGTCGTTCCGCGACTCTGTGGAGCTGGAACCGGTCGTCGTGACGGCTACGCATTCGCCGAAGGCGCTGAAGGATGCACCCGTCGTCACCCGTCTGATCACGCTCCACGACATCAAGATTACCGATGCTACGAACATTCAGGACATGCTCACACAGGAGATTCCCGGACTGGAGTTCGGCTTCGCCATGAGTCAGGAGACGTCGCTCAACATGAGCGGCTTCGGCGGTAATGCCGTCCTCTTCCTCGTCGATGGCGAGCGGCTGGCGGGCGAGACGATGGACAATACGGACTACAACCGTCTGAACCTCGACAACGTGGGGCGCATCGAGATCGTGAAGGGTGCCTCGTCGGCACTCTACGGCTCGAATGCCGTTGGCGGAGTAGTCAATATCATCAGCCGCGAGAACCTGGAGCCTTGGACGGCCAACGTCAACACGCGCTATAACACCTTCGGCCACGAGTGGCGCAACGGGGCCAGTTTCTCGTTCAACACGGAGAAATGGAACTCGCAGACCAGTTTCCAGCATACAACGATCGATCCTGTCGACCTGCCGAAAGCGCACTCCTCCGAAGAGATCGCCATCGAGCTGATGAAGAAGGCGCAGGGGTTGCCTTACGACGAGTCGGTACTCAAAGACGACTCCAACCTCAGCCGTCTCTACGGACAGACCACCTATAACGTCAAGGAACGGCTGATATGGCGCGCTACGGACCGTCTGACGCTGACGGGCCGTGGCAGCTATTTCTTCCGTACCAGCGAGCGCGACACCCACGACTATCATTTCAACGGCTACAGCGGCGGACTGAAAGGCCTCATAAAATTTCCCTCCCATTCAGGAGGAGGGGCAGGAGAGGGCTCAACGCTCGAACTCTCCTACGCCTACGACCAGTACGACAAGGCCAATTTTATGCCCGACGGACGGCGCACCCACGACCACGACTACAGCAATCAGCAGCATGTCATCCATGCGCTCTTCAGTCAGGCGTTTGGCAAGAACAACCTCATCTTGGGTGCCGACTACATGCACGACTATCTCTCGACCTACCAGTTTCGCGACAACGCCAGCCACGCGCAAGACAATATCGACGGCTATGCGCAGTTCGACTGGAACATCACCGAACGGCTGAACGTGGTGGGCAGCGTGCGTTACGACTACTTCTCAGCCTCGGCGCAGCAGGCCTTTACCGGGCGGCTCGCTGTCGTGTATAAATTTCCCTGGATGACCTTTCGTGCTAACTACGCCAGCGGTTTCCGCGCACCTACGCTCAAGGAGATGTACATGCACTTCGACATGGGTAACATGGGCTATATGATTATCGGCAATCCCGACCTGAAGCCCGAGCGGAGCCATAACTTCAACGTTGCCGTCGAGCGCACGAACCGCATCCGCAACAGCGGCTTCCTCGACGGCCGCTATAACTTCACCCTCATGGGTTACTGCAATATCTTCGACAAGCGCATCACCACCATCGGCGGTCCGCTCTACAACGGCATGGAGAGTGCCTTGTATTGGAACGAAGACGGTATAACGGTCTGGGGCGTGGATGTCAGCATGGGGCACATCTGGGACTGCGGGTTGTCGCTCAAACTCAACTATTCGTGGATGCATGAGACGGGCAACGTCTATTACTCCGACTTCTACCAGCCCCGTTCCCATTCCATGACCTGGCGATTGGGCTACGAGCACCGTTTCTCGCGCCACTATGCCCTCGATGCCGCCCTCTCAGGCCGTCATCTTGGCAGTCCGCAGTCCGGGCGCAAAGATATCGATCAGGGTTACACAGTCTGGAAGCTCATGCTCCAGCACCACATCTGGCGTGGCCTTCGCCTCAACACCGCCATCGATAACCTCTTCAACTTCAAGCCTAAGTCTTACTACTATTGTTCACCCCTGACCACAGGCACTTCTTTCATCATTGGTCTGTCTGTTGACATCGACTAATGGCATCTTCGAAGCCAGTCAATGCGGCGAAGGGTGCAAACTGCGCTGCACGGTTCCACATAGACATCTGCGGGTGACGCTTTGATACGTGGTGTGGCAAGTTGATGATATCGTCGTAATTATCCATAATTCGTAAATTGTCAAATTGTCCAATGGCTACGCCTTGTGCCCTCCTATCTGTTTGTTGCGTTCCTTGGCGGTAGCACCCTCCTCGAAGTTCAGACCGCGGAGGATGGCATTCTTGCCGAAACGCTGTTTGATTTTCAATTGTGCCTCTTGTATACGGCGCTCCTTGTCCTGTTTTGCCTTTTCTTCCTGACGCTGTTTTTCCAAAGCTTCGTAGTCAGTAAAGAGGTCGAGCTGCTGGGGCGCATTTCCCTTTGCAGCGACAGATGCCTCCGATACCACATGGTTCGTGGTAAGGTTCAGCCTGCGAATGAGCAAATCGGGATTCACGCAGCGGTCGAAGAGTTCGGCTGCACCATCCATGATTTGCGCCGATGACGATGTCGGCTTGTCGAAATTGAATGTGCCGTGGGCGTGTTTTGGCACAGCCTTGCCGTAGTAGTTGGTGGTAATCTCACCATGATATTTCTCGCGAATCTCGGGACGGGTCAAATTCTCCGCATCGTAACCGGCAGTCAGCACCAGCTGGTCTGTTATCAGTCGCTTTGATACCAGATCGAGCGCCATTCCTTCAGCCATCTCCTGTATCACCACACGGGCCTTCTTGAAGTCGTATGGTTCCTGCAGCACTTGTCCGCTGCTGAAGGAGTTCGATTCTGGTCTGTAGGCCTTTACCGCTTCCATCGTACACGGTTCCCAGCCCCAGGCATGGTCGATCAGCAACTCTGCGTTTACACCGAAAAGTCTGTAGAGTATTTCCTCATTCTGCACGGACATTCGCGCCAGCTTACCCATCGTGTCAATACCATAAGGAGCCAACTTCTCCGCAATCCCGCGTCCTACTCGCCAGAACTTCGTAATCGGGCGATAGTCCCAGAGTTCGCGGCGATACGACATTTCATCCAGCTCGGCTATACGCACGCCGTCCTTGTCGGCAGGCATCTTCTTCGCCATAATATCCATCGCCACCTTACAGAGATACATGTTCGTACCGATGCCAGCCGTTGCCGTGATGCCCGTCTGACTCAGCACGTCACGAATCATCTTCATCGCCAGCTCATGGGCAGTCATCTTATAACTGCCAAGATAAGCCGTCACGTCCATGATGACCTCATCAATGGAATAGACATGGATGTCCTCTGGCGCTATGTATTTCAAGTATGTTTTGTAGATATTCGAGCTGACCTCGATGTAATGTGCCATCTGGGGCGGTGCGGCGATATAGTCAACAGCCCAGTCAGGATGCTGTTTCAGTTCTATATCCGATGAGGATTTGCCCGTCAGACGATGACTTGGCGCCTTGCTCTGACGTTCATAGTTCACCTCGCGCATCCGTTGCACCACCTCGAAGAGTCGCGCCCTTCCACCGATGCCGTATGCTTTCAGCGATGGCGACACAGCCAGACAAATCGTTTTCTCCGTGCGGCTCACATCGGCCACCACGAGGTTGGTGGTCAACGGGTCAAGCCCTCTGTCCACACACTCTACTGAAGCATAAAACGACTTCAGATCGATGGCAATATATGTCCGCGTTTGCGTTGGCATACCTTAGTAATTCATAAAACTTGGCGCAAAGATAGTAATAATTCAGCGAAAATGAGTCAAATTCAACAAAAAGTATTAATTTTGCACCCGATGATAACGACATTGATGATAGGACTGCTGATTCCGTTGCTGGGCACAATGCTCGGCTCGGCCTTCGTGTTCTTCATGAAGGACGAGATGTCTGTGCGACTGCAGAAGTCGTTGCTAGGCTTTGCATCGGGTGTGATGGTGGCGGCATCGGTATGGTCGCTGCTGATTCCTGCGATGGAGATGGGAATAGATAGTGGCAAATGGGCAGTACTGCCTGCGGCTATAGGATTCCTGTTTGGTATGGGCTTTCTTTTGCTGATTGACGAACTGACACCTCACTTGCATATTGGTACAGACAAACCAGAGGGTATGCGCTCTCATCTGTCGAAGACGGCGATGCTGGCTCTTGCAGTCACCATTCATAATCTGCCCGAAGGAATGGCCGTCGGTGTGGTGTTTGCGGGAGCCGACAGCGGCGCAACGAACATTTCTTTAGCCAGTGCTTTGGCCGTTGCTGTGGGTATCGCTATCCAAAACGTACCAGAAGGAGCTATCATTTCCATGCCGATGCGAGCTGCAGGTAACAGCCGTTGGCGTTCATTTATCATTGGTTCATTGAGCGGAGCTGTGGAACCTGTAGGAGCGATCGCAGTATTGTTATTGGCTTCGTTGCTCATGCCCGTTCTCCCTTACATGCTTGCCTTCGCCGCTGGAGCCATGTTCTACGTCGTGGTCGAAGAACTGATACCTGAAGCCTCTAGCGGTCAGCACTCCAATCTCAGCACCATCGGCTTTGCCGTCGGCTTCGTCCTGATGATGGTACTCGATGTGGTAATGGGATAAACCTACGCCTTTCTATTCTCGTCTAAACTCGTCTAAATTTTCGTCTAAGCTCGTCTAAATCTCACGTAAATCTCGCGTAATGCCACGTAAATTTTCTTATTGAGAAATGCCCTAAATAAAGGGAATTCTGAAGGTTCCCTCTTAAATCGCTCTTAATTTCCCTCTTAAAAT